>ULVN01010913.1_pt1 | contig 24416 bp, 21 predicted proteins | sample 1959491 | NCBI WGS metagenome assembly ULVN01 (sample SAMEA4835787, study PRJEB28245) | human gut metagenome | biome: gut microbiome; material: fecal sample | place: Denmark | collected 2008 | reverse complement strand
ACCGGCGAGGACGGTACTGCCTTCGTCGAGGGACTGGATGCTGCCGATTATATCGTGACCGAGATTACCGCTCCGGGCGGCTATATCATCGACAAGACCCCGCACCCGGTATCGCTGGAAGAGGGTAAGACCTACACTCTTACTGTTGAGAACAGCAAGAAGCCCGGTCTGCTCATCAAAAAGGTTGATGCACAGACCAGCAAACCGCTGGCAGGCGCATCCTTTAAGGTAACACGCGGCGATGGCTCGGTCGTTCGTGAAAATGTTGTAAGCGATGCGGACGGTATTGTGCATCTCGCTGAACTTGACACCGGAACCTATATCATCACCGAAACCAAAGCGCCGTCCGGTTATGTGATCGACGAAACGCCGAAAACGGTGCAGCTCCGCAAAGGTCAGACCTATGAGGTCGTTTTCTCGAACAGCCGCAGCTACGGCCTGCAAATCCGCAAAATCATCAAAGGCACTAACAAGCCGCTGAGCGGCTGCGTGTTCCGGGTTGCCAAGGCAAACGGCGAAATTATCGGCAAATACACCACCAATTCCGCCGGTCTGGCGACAGTCAGCGGTCTGGAGGACGGCGTTTACGTTGTCACGGAACTTTTGTGTCCGGAGGGCTACCGACTGGACAGCACACCGCAGAACGTTATTGTCAAATCCGGTGAACTTGCGACCGTTGAATTTCAGAACGAAAAGCTGGCAAGTATCCGCATCAAGAAAATCGACGCGGTAACGAAGAAAGGCATTTACGGCGTTCGTTTCCTCGTAAAAGATGAAGCAAACAACCTCATTGGCGAATATTCTACCGACCAGGACGGCTATATCGAGCTGCGCGACATTCTGACGGACGGAAGGAGCGAAATCAAGCTGAAAGTCGAGGAAATCGCGGCGGCACAGGGTTATGTACTGGACAGCACGGTTCGCACGCTGCGTATCCGCCGAGGAGAAACGACCGAACTGGTCGTGGAAAACACGCCGGTTCTCGGACAAATTCAGGTGGTAAAGAAATCCTCGCAGGATAATCCGGTCACAAATCAGCTCAAAGGCAGTCTGCTGCAAGGCGCGGTGTTTGAGGTTGAAAACGCGGAAACCGGACGTATTGTAGATACGATTACCTCGGACTCCCGTGGTATTGCGGCTTCCAATCCGCTGCCGCTGGGACGCTACTTTGTGCGTGAAATTAAGGCTCCGCGATTTTATCAGCTCAACACACAGAAAGTTGAAGTCAAACTGAAGGTCGAGGGCGATGTGGTCCGCATCGAGATGTATAACGATGCCGCAAGAATCAAAACAAGCATTAAGAAAACGGGCAATTACACGGTGGATGCGGGCGATAATATGCGTTACGACATCACAAATGTTGCAAATCAGTCTAACGTGCCTCTGGATAATTTCTTCTGGCATGATCGTATTCCGACGGATGCAGTTCGCGTAGGCACGATTACCACCGGCACATACAATACGCGAGTATGGTATAAGATCACCTATAAGACGAACAAAAACGGGTATCGAACGCTTGCGGACAACCTGCTTTCCACCAACCGCTATTCGTTCAAGGTGGATTCCGGTTCGCTCAAACTGGCAATCGGTGAGTATGTGACCGATATTCGCTATGAGTTTGGCACCGTCCCCGCCGGATTCAAGATGACGGAAAAGGCAACGGTTTACGTCTATGTGCCGCCGTATATGGCAAATGGATACAACATTACGAACCGTGTGGATTGCGGCGGTTCGTATCAGGGCGAATGGGACAGCTCGACCAGCGTATGGGTAACAAAGATCCATCGCGCTCCGATCTATACCAAGCCCACGCTGCCGAAGACCGGCTACTAACTACAGAAACGAGGGAAAACGATAATGAAAAAGAAATGGCGGTGGCTGATGATGCCACTTCTTGCCGCACTGTTTATCAGTGCGGCAGGTGCAGCAGAAGTTGGTACGGAGCAAGTATTGCTTGATGGAGATCAGGCTGCTTTTACGCCGGTCAGTGTAGAGCCGATCGAGATAAACGGCATTCCTACGCTGACGAAAACATATGAAATGCCGCCGGACTTTGATCCGGCGGCACTCAAAGAGCAGCCTTTTGAACAGAATGGATATTGGTATCGCTATGACCGTATGGACAAATCGATACAGTATAAAACCGATACAAAGGACGCGGAGGACACGGTAACGATAGACGCGCCCTCTTCCGATTTAGCGGCGGTTATTGACCGGTTTTCGGTCACGAAAACCTATGCTAAGGACGGGTTTATCGGTGATTTAACGCTCGATTTACAGAGCATCAAGATGGAAGCGACCGGATACAAAACCGTAACGGACAGTCACCCGCACAGTGTCACGAAAAGCTACACCTTGCCGTACAATGACCGTTCGCTCGTCCCCGAAGCGGTTCAGGCAGACGGTTTGAGCCTGCCGCGCACCGGTCTGATATGGACAGAAGCGGCCAACGTGTCGGACTCCGATGTACCGAACAGCTGGACAGCTACCGCGGTTTACAGTAAAACCACCTACACCAGCCGACAGGTTGCGACCGGTTATCAAGCCAATGCCGTTTATCGCGGGCAGATTGCCAAAACAAGCGTGGATCATGTGACGTATACCGTAACTTATGTCGGCAGCAAGATACCCGTCATGCCGTTTTTAGATCCCGATGTAACGCTTTCGCAGATCGTAGTTGTCTGCGCCGCGGGCGTTCTCCTGCTGGTGTTTTTGATCGTTCGATACATTCTCTGGCACACGGCGCGCGTCTATGTCTACAACGAGGAACGCCGCATTCACGATGTGGTAAGCCGCCAATTTGTGCGCGTTCGGACACCAAGAATACGGCTGAGTGCGCTGCAAGGTCACGCCGAAACAGAATATACCGTTATTCTGCGCCGCAAGCTGGCAAAACGCCTCGTAGGGCGCGATATTGCCATTGAAACCGGCAAAGAAGCGCAGCATCATGTAGTTGAGTCGTTCGTGGGAAGCGATTATGCGTTTGGGGTGAGAATATGAAAAATTGCTGCTTTTAGCAAAAGTCACCTGAAAAAGTTGATGCTTCTCTCGAAAAGTCGTTTGAAAAAGTTAATGATAGGGTGAAAAGTCCCTTGAAAAAGTTTGCGCTATTGAGCTAAAGTCCCTTGTAAAAAGTTTTTGTTTCGGATATACTATGATTATAATATCTATATCAGATGGAGGTAATCTCATGCTGAAACGAAAAATTGAACAGCGTCTGATAGACTGGAAAAACGATCCGGAGCATAAGCCGTTGATTATCAAGGGATGCCGTCAGTGCGGAAAAACCTATTCTGTGTTGGATTTTGCCAAGAAAAACTATGCGCATGTTGTATATCTGAATTTTTTTGAAAATCCCGACTATGCCTCTGTCTTTTCCGGTTCACTGGAACCGGATAATATCGTAATGATGCTGTCTGCTCTTCTTGGGAAAAACGCAATTTTTGAAACGGGCAAAACCGTGCTGATTCTGGATGAAATTCAGGATTGCCCCGAGGCACGCACCGCCTTGAAATTTTTCCGTATAGACGGGCGATACGATGTCATCGCTACCGGTTCGCTGCTCGGTGTAAAGGGTTACGGAAAGGAACCAAAATCCGTGCCCGTAGGGTCTGAAACTGTAATCGACATGTATCCGCTGGATTTTGAAGAATTTTTATGGGCAAATGGAATTGAACCTCCGCTGACCTCTATACTGGAAAACTGTCTGTCAGAGGAAAAACCAGTTCCTGACGCATTGCATCATCGTATGCGTCAACTCTTGCTGCAATATGCCGTCGTTGGCGGTATGCCTGACGCAGTAAACGCTTTTATCAATACGCATCGGTTGGATCGTGTGCTGCAAATCCAGCGAGATATTGTGCGCTCATACAAAGATGATATGATAAAATATGCGGATAAAAAAGATAAATCCTGCATAACAGAATGCTTTGAGTCCATTCCTCGTCAACTGGCTAAAGAAAATAAAAAATTCCAGTATTCACTTGTCAAAAAAGGAGCTACTTCTTCTAAATATGCAGGCAGTCTTCAGTGGATTGAAGAAGCCGGCATCATCACGCGCTGTTACAACCTTTCTATCACCGAATTACCGTTGGACGGCAATTCAATCGAAAATATGTTTAAGGTATATATGCGTGACATAGGATTGTTTGTAAGTATGCTAGAAGATGGTACACAATATGACATTCTGCAAGGAAATTTATATGGTTATAAAGGTGCTATTTTTGAAAATCTAATAGCAGATATTTTCTCGAAGATGGGACGCAAGCTATATTATTTCCATAAGGACTCTGGTTTGGAAGTTGATTTTGTCATTCGCTATCACGGTGAATGCACACTTGTAGAGGTCAAAGCATCGGATGGAAACACCAAAAGCACTAAAACCATCCTGCGTCACCCGGAAAAATATCATGTTTCCCATGCTATTAAACTTGGAGATTATAATATTGGGCGCAATGACCAGATTCTAACACTCCCTCTGTATATGGCATTCCTGTTAAAAGCCCTATAAACTACGTTATTCAATTATGTTCGCAAAAACCTCGCCGTTCATTACAAGCGGCGAGGTTTTCATTTAGGAGGAGGTTTCCATGAAACACAAACTGTTATGCTGCACGGCGTTCATGTGCGGCATTTTTACGTTCCCGTTCGCGTCTGCCCTTGAGTATCACTACTCCGCAGATCTGTACCCGAATCATTTCTACGCACCCACGTCGTCCAATCGTGCGCTGGATATTGACAGCGCGGACAACTCCGGCGGTGCAGCTATCATTGTTCCGTCCGCCGGTATGGGGACGGGCGCGGAAAGCACAGCGCCCCGCGAAGGCTCACCTGTTATTCCGGTCGGTTCGTATGTTGATCCGTGGGGTGACTCCGTGGAACGGAAGATCAACACAGACGAAAAGCTGAACGGCATGGAAAACGTGTCGTTCAATCGGCTGTCAGGCGCGGAAAGCGGCAGTTATACGGCTCAAACGCAGCTCACCGTCACAAACGGTCATTTCGGTGCGGTATCCATCGGCAATCGCAAGCTGTTCGCGTATGTCTATCCCGGTGCAACTTATGAAAGTATGCGCAAGGGAGTAGGCCATGTAGACGGTACTTCCGTCTGGAACGGCAACGTAGCACTCTGCGGACACAATCGCGGTTCATGGCCGTATTTCGGTACGCTGAAAAACGTACAGGTGGGCGATGTAATTACCTACCGCACTTCGCTCGGTGTACGGACGTACCGCGTTACCTCGGCCGGACGGATTGCGGCGACAAACACCGCCGTTCTCAATCCCACCGCAGACAATCGCATCACCCTGCTGACCTGCATTGCCAACGAGCCGTCTTATCGGCTGTGCGTAGTCGGTCAGGAAATTAAATAAGAAACGGAAGCTCATTCAGCTTCCGTTTTTCTTCTTTCGCGTCAAATTTTATCGAAAGGAACCTTTAGAATTATGAACAAAATCCATCTTTCTATCAACTATTCGCAGCTTATGCGGCGCGTCTTTCTTGCGTACCGTATTGCACTGATTCTGCTGCTTCTGGCAGCCCTTTTTCTGCCGCACGCTTTCGCGGTCGAAGATATGTGGACCGCCGCAAACCGCATTATCAAAGACGTTTACACCAAAATCGCAGGCGTTTCCACGGTGCTCGCCGGTCTGATGTCCGCTGTTGCAGTCATCGGCGCAAAGATGTCCGGCACGCAGCAGAAAGCAGATCAGGCATGGGACTGGCTTAAACGTGTCTGGCTCGCATGGGTCATTATCAACGGTATTGGCGCGTTTATTGCCTATGTTCGTCCGTTGTTTAACGGTCTGGCAACGCTGGATTAAGTACATTATACGAAATTCAATGCATTATGACAAGAGAAAGGAGGTCATCTCATTCTCGAAAAACTTATCAAAGCATTATTTGAATGGCTTGCTGCCATGTGGTACGAGATGGTGGAGAAGCTGCTCCGGCAGCTTATGACACTGCTGCGCGTAGATACCTCGTATTTTGCGTCCCGTGTGCCGGTCATCAAGGACATTGCCACCATTCTACTGGCGGTCGGCTGGGCACTGCTCATCGGCAATCTGGCGTATCAGGCATTACGCTCCATGGCCTCCGGTGTCGGCATTGAAGCCGAGGAACCGGGGCGATTGTTTCTGCGAACGGCTATGTTCAGCTTTCTGCTTGTATGCAGCAGGCAGATATGCGACATCGCGCTCAGCCTTTCCGCCGTTATCATGCGGATGCTGGAAGTGCCGAAAGCCGTGACTTTCACGCCATTCAACGAGGATTTCTTCAGCGAACTGCCAAACGCGGGCTGGCTGGTGGTCATCGTAGTCAATGTGTATATCCAGTGGCAGATCATCAAGCTGTTCTTCGAGGTCGCGGAGCGATATGTCATTCTATGCGTACTTATTTACTGTGCGCCGCTGGCATTTGCAATGGGCGGCTCGAAAAGCACCGCAGAGATTTTTCGCGGCTGGCTGAGAATGTTTGCATCTATGTGTACGCTCATGGTGCTGAATGTGATGTTCGTGAAAATGCTGCTGTCCGCTATGTCCAATTCGCCAACCGGTGTGGCAATCGTGCCGTGGATCATGCTCATCACAGGCATTGTCCGCGTGGCGAAAAAGATGGACAGCATTATCCTGCGTATCGGACTCAATCCGGCTATCACCGGCGACCCGCTGGGGCATCATCACGTTCCGGGTATGCTCGGTGCCATGCTGGTGCATCACGCGGCATCGTTTATCAAAAACACGATCTCGAATCCGCCGCACCCCACCAATACGGCTGCGGCTCCGCCGTCCGGCCCGCTGGCCTATGGCATGGGCAGACAAGTCGGTAACGGACAGCCTTCACAGCTTTCTGCATCGTCTGGCAGCAGTACGCAGAACAATACGCAGCAGAACAGCAATTTTTCCTATGGTTCGTCTGCGCGGCATACTGTATCGTCCCATATGCCGCATCAATATGCGGACATCAGCATTGATGCAGACGATTTCACGGACGGCGATTTTGTGCCCGTGAGCAATCCGGCACATTCCGGTGCCGCGCGAATTACACCGGTCGCGCCGCAGATACGGCCCCTGCCGCATGATTTTGCGAAAACACCGCCGCCGGTTTCTCCGCAGTCCGCAAGACCGCCGGTTGTCCCGCACGGCGCATCGGCTGTTCAAGGAACACCGAATGTTGCAGGTACACAGAGCGTCAACAACACGCAGAACACGCCGCAAATGCAAATTCATAGTGCCATGTCGCACGATTTTATTGCACCGCAGGCGGCGGAACATAGCGCGGAAAATACTTCGGTTCAGCCGCAGTCCATCGAACACAGCACACAGACCGAGAAAAACGGCGGCACGCATGGTCAGCAGTCCGGACGTATCAGTCCGGTAACACCGCTGCGTCCCGCAAGAATTCGTGAAGTGAAAATCGCAGAGCATACGGAAAATCATTCTTCTGCACAAACCAAGGTCGGCAGTTTTGGTCGTAACACCGAAACAAAGACTGCCACGCACTCGGTTGCACCTGCACAGATTGCGCCCGGCCAATCTGCACAGAACGTAGAGTCTGTCTGCAAAACCACACAGAACGTAGAGTCGAGCCACAGAATATCTGGTATGCAGTCTGTCCGGTCAGACACTGCACCGCAGGCAAAATACCATTCTGCTGCCGTCAAACCGGACATTACACCGCAGCGCAACCGCGGCACTTCTGCCGCCGCAAGACCGGATATTTCTCCGTTTTCACCCGTGAAACCCACAGTTCAGCCGCCGAAAGCACAGACTGCGCCGGAAAATCCCGTTTCACCGGTAAGTCAGCCGCGCACCTTGCGCCGCAGTGCCGAACCGGTGAAATCAAACAACATAACACCGCAGAACGGAGGTGAACGTCATGCAGGACGAAAACGTAAGCCGTAAACGAGCAGTTGCGGCGGCACGCATCGCACACGCCGCATGGTCCGGCGGACCGCACGGCGCGGCAGCTGCCACAGCAATCGAAGCCGGAAAGCATCTTGTGAGACCCATGCTTGCGGCAGTTACCGTGATTTTCGGCTTACCGCTGCTGTTTCTCGCGGCGATACCGTGCAATCTTTTTGACGCGCCAAGCGTCAAATCTGCCGATATACAGGAAATGACCGCACAGGCGCAGACACTGAACGCATCGTGGAAGCGTCAGCGGTCGCTGGAACAACAGGCCGTAGAGCTGTTCGTGTCGCTTCTGCCGAAAGACCTCGGGTTCATCTCAGTGGAAACTCGGCTCGGGAACACCAATGACTACTGGCAGATTGCCATTACCTCGGTTCTGCACGAGCAGGACGTTGCTCTGCTCGATGAGGACAAAATCGTGCAGACCATGAAAGACAAAATGCAGTACAAACTGGAACCGAAGTACACGGACGGCAAGCTTGTCGGGTACATTCTGGTGATCTACGACATGACACCGGACGAGCTGATGGACAAGCTGGCCTTTGATGAACAGCAGCGCGACTGGGCGGCATTGATTGCGGACACGATTGCAGACAGCGATTACGCCGCGCCGGTCGGTTCCTCGGACAACACCGCAGACGAAGATCTGTCCGATATTGTATTCACCGGACGCGGAAATTCCAAAAGTGTCGTGTATTTCAGTCAGTATGACAGCCGCTGGGGAAGTCAGATGTACGGCCGCACCAACACGATTGCGGGCGCAGGCTGCGGACCGAGTTCGCTTGCTATCTGTATTTCCACGCTGACGAACAAGACGGTCACGCCGCCCGAGGTCTGCGAGTGGTCGGTCAAGACCGGCCATCGCTGCGAGGGTTCGGGCAGTTATCACAGCCTGATTCCGGACGGCGCGGCGCACTGGGGCGTACCCTGCCGCGGTATCGGGCAGAGCAGAAAACTCCTGATTCAGGCTTTGCAGGACGGAAAACTTGTCGTGGCGATCATGAGTCAGGGGCATTTCACGCGCGGCGGGCATTTCATCGTGCTGCGCGGTATCACAAGCCAAGGCAAAATCCTGGTTGCGGATTGCGCCAGCTACGAACGCAGTCAAAAGGAGTGGGACATCAATATTTTTCTGAACGAGTGCAACAAGGGTGCCGCTGCCGGCGGACCTTTCTGGGTACTGGGTTAGGAGGAACGAATGGAAATTGAATATCGCAGCGATAAAATTCTAAAACTTAGAGTTTTTCGTGTAAAACACCGTATTTCACTGGCGGAACTGGCACAGGCCAGCAGCGTGAGTATCCAGCGCATCAGTCAGATCGAGCTGATGGACTGTCCGCTGACACCGCATATCGAAGAACAGCTCACGCGCGCACTGGAAGTCGTGCTGCTGCGCCGCAATGCCAACGCGGCCGCCGCCATCGCGGACTACCGCGAACAGAAAGGACGGCTGTTTCTGGCTGTTCCGGAAACCGAGGTGATTGCAGATGGATAACGAGGATACTTACTTTATTCCGGCGAATTTCACCGATGCAGGCCGCGTATTCGGTATGTTTGAACTGCGCAACTGCATCGAAGCGGTCGTGCTCGCCGCGCCGACGCTCGGTCTCTGTATGCTGATTGCCCGTCAGCTTGCGGTGTCGCTCACGATAAAGCTGGTGATCTCGCTGTGCCTGCTGGTACCGGTCTGCGGCTTTGCCCTGCTCGGTATCCGGGACGACTCGCTCAGCCGCTTTCTCAGTGTGTATTTCCGCTGGCGCAGACACCGCAGAATTATCTTGAACAAGGGAGGAATGATCAAATATGACCATAAAAGACGCGATTTTTGGCGTACAAAGCCCGCAAAAGCGCGCCGCTGCAAGCGATGACCTGCAAGGCAGTCTGCCGATTGCAGATATAGACCGCGGCATCATTCACACAAGGGACGGCGGACTGGTCGGACTGTTTGAAGTGCTGCCGATGAACTTTTTCCTGCAAAGCACCGCAGAGCGTGTCCGCATTGTCGGCGCACTGGCCGCATGGCTCAAAATCGCGCCGAGCAGCGTACAGTTTCTCTGCCTGTCACAGCCGGTCGATGTGGAGCAGTACACGCGCCGTATGAACGAGTACGCCGAAACCGAAACGGACGCAAGCTGTCGCGCGTGTATTGAGGACAATATCGAGCAGGTCCGCGGCATGATTCAGGGCGGCGCGTTCACGACACGTTTTTTCGTGGCGTATCGCTTTGAACCGGATATGGCCCCAGCGGCCAAGACACCCGAACAGCGTGCAGACGCGCTTTATCAGATTGCGGATACCGCCAAAGGCTACCTTGCTCGATGCGGGCTTACCGTTGCAGAACCGCAGTACATCGACAATCAGATGGTAGAAACCGTCTTTTCCATGCTGTGCAAGCAGACCGCGCGGAACATCAAGCTGCCGGTGGATTTCCGGCTGATGATGGAGGACTATTTCGGTATTCCTACCGAGGACATGCCGGAAGAAACCGATGTTGAAGAAAATGCCGAAATTGCGGAACAGCCGACACGCAAAGAGAAAAAGCGCAGGAAGAAACGCCGCAAGCCTAAGAAAAGCAAGCTGAAATCCGAACAGTCAGACGGCACAACGCGCGTGATGGACCTCATCTGTCCGTCCGCGATCGACATGACGCACCGCGACTATCTGGTGATAGACGGCGTGTATCACGCCTACCTTTACATTGCCGGTTACGGCTATCAGAGCCTGGTACGCGGTGGCTGGCTGGCGGCACTGGTCGGCATGGGCGATGGTATTTCTCTCTCGACAACCCTTCTTCGCCGTCCGCGCGAGAAAATACTGCCGAAAGTCGCAAACTCCACCATCTGGAGCCGCAGCCGTATGCGTGATGTAGACGACACCCGCGCCGATTATGAGCAGATGGGCAGCGCGATTTACGCCGGACAGTACATTAAGCAGCAGATGAACACGGCAAACGAGGACTATTACGATATGTACACGCTCATTGAGGTTACGGCCGCAAACGAGGAACTGCTGCATACTCGTCTGGCGGAGGTCGAACGCCTTTGCGCGTCACAGGATATTATCTGCAAACGCTGTGACTACGTGGAGGAACAGGCGTTTCACTCATTCCTGCCGGTAGTCGCTCCTGCACCGGAGATCGCCCGCAAAGCCAGACGGAACACGCTGCTTTCCGGTGCAGCAGGCGCATTTCCATTCTATTCGATGGAGCTTTGCGAACAGAACGGTATCCTCATCGGTGAAGACCTGCGCAATCATGCGGTCTGTATGCTCGATATTTTTGACGGAAACCGATACAGCAATGCCAATATGACCGTTCTCGGTATGTCCGGTGCGGGCAAGACCTACCTGTTGCAGCTCATCGCCATGCGCTATCGTCAGCAGAGCAAGCAGGTTTTCCTGATCGCGCCGTACAAGGGCTACGAGTACCGTGCAGCGTGTGAGGCGATTGGCGGTCTGTACATCAAACTCGCGCCGTCCTCTACGGACTGCATCAACTTTCTGGAAATCCGCCGCCGCACACTGGATGTCAACGCTGAACTGACTCGTACGCGCACCCGTGAAGATTCTCTGCTTGCGGACAAGATCAGCCGTCTGCATATTTACTTTTCGCTGCTGCGGCGTGGTCTGACCGAGGACGAGAAAAGCCGTCTGGATGTGGAACTCATGCGGCTGTATGAGCGTTTCGGCATTACGCGCAGCAATGACAGCCTGTATGACGAATACGGCGAACTGAAACCGCAGCCCACACCGGCAGATTTCTATGAACTGCTGAACGAACGCGAGGAAACACGGCCGCTTGCCGGTATTCTCAGCCGTTTCGTGACCGGTTCGGCGGCAAATCTCGGCGGCATGACCAACATTGACATGAATAACAAGTATATCGTTCTGGATATTTCGGAAATCGGCAAGGAACTGCTGCCGTTCGGCACGCTGCTGGCGGCGGACATCTGTCTGGATTACTGCCGAATGTCACGCGCGGAGAACAAGGTCGTCATTCTCGATGAGGTCTGGTCGCTGATCGGCGCAGGCTCTAATGCACAGGCGGCGGAGTTCGTGCTGGAGCTGTTCAAGACCGTGCGCGGCTACGGCGCGTCCGCTATCGCCGCCTCGCAGGACTTAGAGGACTTCTTCGCACTGGAAAACGGCAAATTCGGCAAGGCACTGCTCAACAACAGCCGCATCAAGTTTGCGCTGATGACCGAACCCGAAGAGGCCGCGCTCATTCAGCAGCACTACCACCTGACGGACGAAGAAATGCAGATGCACGCCAATTTCACACGCGGACAGGCTCTGCTGTGCGCCGGACGGAACCGGCTCGGTGTGCAGATCATTGCGTCCCCGCGTGAGCATGAACTTATCACCACCGACCCGCGCGACATTGCCCGTATTCGCCAGCGGCAGCACATTGCAGAAGCGCGCCGCCGCAGACACCCGACAAAGGAGGAAGTCCCGAATGATGAATGAATTCGAAGGCAAGCTGGAAAAGCTGACGCGGCTGACGAAAGCATTTGAGCAGGCAGACGATGCATATAAACGCAGTTGTCTATCGAATGAACTGCTCTGCACGTTGGAGAATACAACGCTCTCGGCGCGGCGGTATTTCAGCTCGTTTCTCAAACCGGAAAAGCATGGCCGTGAGGCGCATATCCTGCCGTACCATGTCGAGGAACACTGTGCGGTGGAGGTCACCCGTGACGGCTGGACACACATTCGTCTGAATACGCTCCTGCAGAGCAACCGCCAGCGCGTGACCGGCTACATCGAGAGTACACTGCTTCAGATGCTGCATGAGCACCGTGCGGCGGGCGGCACGCTCCCGTGGTACGACCGCGCTTTTGTCATCATCACCGAACACACCGACCGCCGGTACACGAGCCGCACATTTGATCCCGACAACAAGGAATGGAAGTGCGTGACGAACGCGCTGAAAGGCGTTCTGTTCGAGGACGATGACAGCCGAACGGTCAGCCTGATTCTGGACAGCATACCGGACAGAAAGAGCTTCACCGAGGTCCTTGCAGCCCCTTATTTTGAAGTGAAAAAAACGTGGATCGGGCAGTAAAAAAGGGGCCTCTGCACGGGCGGTAGTACCGTCCGTGTGGGAGATCGAAATGAAATGACATTTTCGTTTCTATTTTCTTTCGTTATTGGAGCAAAGCAAGTAAAACCGATGCTGATAGTTCTCAATTTTTCAAAAGCACAAACTCAATTACCGCGACCTGGTAAGACAGGGCGGTAATTTCGGAAGGAAAGGTGATCATTTGCGCGTACAAACCATACTGCCTGTGATGCGGCTCATCGGGTGGTGCAAGAACATAGATTGTGAGTGTGAACACAATTTTCGCCGCATTTTCCGGCCGTCTGTTATGACCGCGCTGGTGCAGCAAAAGTATCTGCGGCCGTACTCGGCGGCATACGGCTGGCGGCTGACACCGGCCGGTTATGCGTGGCTCTCCGAACAGGGATTTCCCATGCAGGCAGACCGGCACACACAGCGTGTCAATCGCCGATTTGAAAACGCCGCTGTGATACTGACCATGTATGCCGCCGGCATTGATCCGTTCGCGGATTCGCTTACTGCACTGCGGGAGAAAGGCGGGTACCTCTCGGCATCGGTGCTGCGCGGCAGAGAGGGACAGCACCCGATAGGCATCAGCCTCGTGTCCGGTTTCCTGCGGCTCGGCGGCACGATGTTCGCCGTGCATTATCCGCAGACAGCACATCGGGTTATCATTCAGCGCGAGATAGACTGTGCGCAGTCTGCCATGCTGGGAAGCGGCTGCACCGAGCAGGCGTATCTGCTGTGCGGGAGCAGCTACACGGATATTTACCGCGCACTGCTGGAAGAACAGACGAGCTGCACCGGCAAGCGCGTCAGCTACGCCCGGTTCTATCAGCAGATCAGTCCGGCATATCTGCTGCCGTGCAACAAGGACGGTGTATTGCAGCTTCGGCTGATGCAGGTGGCAAACTACCGTCCCCGTCTGGCGAAAATGCTCGGCGCACCGATAACAGGCACACATTTATCCGACTGCGATTTCTTCAGCGCGGACTTTCAGTTTCCGGCCCGCATTGTCGCGGATATGGAGCTGCGGCAGGGATTCCGCGCGGCGCAGCAGGCACGAGCAGCCGGATACCACGGTCTACTGCTTGCGGCGTTTGAAAGTCAGAAACGGTTTCTGACGCAGATTTTTCCGCCGCCGTTTTTCCATGTTGCGGTGATCGACGAACAGGCGCTCTGCATTCTCGAAATGGGTGCTGATTTATGATGCCGCTGTCTGAGCATATCGCCAAACTGGAAGAGCGATGTCGCAAACGATTAGAACGTTGGAAAGTAAAGCACAATGCCGATTGGCGGCTGTATGCAGTTCTCGGCGGTATGGGCTGGTACTTTTACGGCATGATCGTAAACTCGGTGCGGCTCGGTATCCGGCAGTCCTTCGACGTGGAAAGCGATATCGCAAGCATCTGGGTGGTGAATCCGTTCCGCAATCTGATTGCGCCGTTTACGCTCACCGGACTTGGACTCACCGCCGCACTGCTCGTTCTGGCGTGTTTGCTGACGAGAAGAGGCTTTAACTGGCTGTCCGGATACCACCCGGTACACGACAAGCGCGGCTTTGACATTCTGCCGGACGGCACACACGGCACCTCGCGCTTTATGAAGCCGGAGGAAATGAAAGCGGTACTGGAAACAGGCAGACTGGACGACCTCACCGGCACGATATACGGCAAGCACCGCGATGATCCGCTGGACGACAACCGCTTTTCATTGTATATCGCGTCGAGCAGCAAAAGCGGTCTTGCCGGAAATATGCTGGTGATCGGCGCACCGGGTACGGGCAAAAGCTGGGGCTTTGTGCGCCCGATGATTTTCCAGTGCGTCAAGCGCGGAGAAAGCATGATACTCACCGATCCAAAAGCCGAGCTGTATGAAAGCACCGCCGGTTATCTCGCTGATATGGGATACGAAGTCCGCGTGTTCAACCTGCTTGAGATGGAACACTCCGACCGTTGGAACTGCATCGGCGAAGCCGACTATGACGAACGCCTGATTCCGATCATCGCGTCTACCATCATCAACAACACCTCGTCCGAGAAAGAAGCCGGGGATTTCTGGGCGAAAGCTGAACTGAACCTGCTTACCGCACTGCTGTACTATGTGCAGAACGATAAAGACGTTTCGGGAAACGTGCTTCCTCTGTCACAGCGGCGGCTCGGGCGGATACTTTCGCTGCTGACCGAAAACGGATTGGAGAAAATCGACCGCGAGATCAAGCTGCTGCCCGCCGGACACCCGGCCAAAGGCCCCTACGGACTGTTTTTACAGGCAAAGGAGAACATACGCGGCAATATCGTGATCGGTCTGGGCAACCGCCTGAACGTTTTTCAGGACAAGCTGGTAGACGCGCTCACAGCAGACAGCACAATCGACCTGACGCTCCCCGGACACAAGCCTTGCGCTTATTTCTGTATCCTGTCCGCACAGGATCATACTTACGCATTTCTGTCCTCGCTGTTTTTCACGATGATATTTTCGCGGCTGGAGCAGTACGCGCGGCGCGAAACAGAGGACGGCAAACTGCCGGTGCCGGTGAATTTCGTACTGGACGAGTTCCCGTCCATCGGCAAACTGGGCGATTTCAAGCGTTCCATCGCGTTTACACGCGGTTTTCGCATGAACTGTATCGTCATCGTGCAGTCCATCGCACAGCTCGCCGATATTTATCCGCGCCGCGAATGGGAGGAAATCACGGCCTGCTGTGACGCGACGATCTGTCTTGGCGTGAACGATACGACAAGCGCGCAGTTTGTCAGCGAAAAATGCGGTATGACCACCATTCGCGTTACGAATAATCAGCAGCCGCAGACACCGCTGTTTTCGCCGGTGGCGAACCTGTCCCGTCCGTATTCACAGACGCGAAGCAATACCCAGCGGGCGCTGATGCAGCCGGACGAGGTACTGCGGCTGGATAATGCGAAAAGCATCGTCATGCTGCGCGGGCAGCTTCCCATGCTGCTGTATAAGGTCACGCCGCCGGAGTTTGCAGATTTCAAAAAGCTGCGAACATTGTCTATCGCGAAGTATCATGGCAAAACGGCCGAGGTGGAAGAAGAGCCCCGCAAAACGCAGACAAAACAGCCGAAGCAGTCTGCTGCACAAGCTGTTTATGCCAATCTGCTTCACTTTGAAAAAGAGGAAGGCTGTTCCGCTCCGGCACTGACTGCGCAGCAGCTGCAAGAAATACAAGACGCACTGAACAAAGGAGAAAAAGATAAATGAAACAGGGAAATAACGAAAATCGCCCATCTTTCGGCCTGATGAAGCTGAACAACATCATATCGTATTACCATATGCAGATGCCGCGCTGGCTGTTCAGCGACAGCGGCTATTCGGATATGACTTTGGAAAGCAAGGTAGCGTACACGTTTCTGCTCAACCGATTTCAGCTTTCCCGGCGCAACGGCTGGGTGAACCGCTACGGTGAGGTCTATGTCATCTACACCCGTGAAGATTTAGCAGGGGAGATGCAGATCTCTTACCGCAAGGCGATTTCCTGCTTTAAGGAGCTGACCGAAAAGCACCTTGTCTGGGAGCAGAGGCAGGGGCGCGGTCTGCCGAACCGTATTTATCTGGCCGAAGTGGTTTTCGCTGAAAAAGCGGCGTTTGCCTACGACTGCGCACCGTTCTCCGCAAACGAAAGCAGACCTGCCGAAAATGCAGGTCTGGAAAATGAAGATGATATGGACAGCAACAAGGAAAACTGCTCCGAAATGCCGGATACGGACGCAGAACCGTTATATACGGCTGCATCAGACCTGCCGGAATTGCAGTGCAAGACCTGCGAAAACGGCACATCAAGAGGTGCGGAAACCGCAGTTCAAGAACTGCCGAAACCGCACACAAGTAAGAAAGAGATAAGAAATACAGAAAACAGTTTTACTGAGGAGAGTTCGTTCATCGGCAGGACACGCGAACGTGCGGAATTGCAGGAGATAGAGCGCAGAGCAGAATTTCAGGATTTCGTGGATACGGAACGCAATCTGCTGGACGACTGCCTGCACTGGCTGTATTATTGCAGCGAGCTTCGCATTGGCAACTGCACCTATCCGCAGGACTATGTGCGCGAAAAGCTGTGGGGACTGACCTTTGAGATTGCCGAGGCGGCGGTGCTGCGGATACAGGCCAATGATCTGGAAATACGCAGGAACGCCATTGTGTATGCCGCCAAGGTACTGTTCAGCTGTCTGATGGAGTCCCGCAGCGAGGAAATGCTTGATCCGGTGGCAAATCGCTTGAAACGGAGGTTTTCCACATGAGATTTTGGAGCCCGGAGCAGAAATACCTACTGGAAGTGCTGAAAAAGACCGGCTGTATGCGAAAAAGTCAGGCACTGACCTTGCTGCACCGGCAGTTCGGCACTTCACAAAACGCGATAGGTCCCATCTGCCGCCAGCTTCGGGACGCGGGTTATCTGCGGGAATTTGACGGCGTGATCTCGGCAGTCGGACCGCAATATGAGCCGTTTATCCCGAATGCGATAGATCTCATTTTGGCGATTTTCCCAAGAGAGCTGCCGACTTTTGAACGCACAGCGCGAAATTCGCTGTACGCACTGGGCACGCAATCCGGTCTGCTGGCGCGAGTGTTTTTTCTCTCGCGGGAACAGAAAATATTCGCACTGCCGGAGCGCGATATTGTCGCAGAGCCTGCATCCACGCTCACGGTTCTGCTGCTGGAGGACGCGACGCAGGCCGGGCGCATACCGCCTGATCTGTCCTGTCTGCTGGCGTATTCGGAGCAGAACGGAAAACTGACACTGAAACAACATAACGGAGGGAAAAACCATGAAAATTGATACCAGAGAACTGCTGGAACGCCTTTCAACCTCGCGCCGAGAGTTCAATGCGACTGCGTTTGCAGAGCTTGACCGCAACCTGTCTGACGAGGAACGCGAGGAATGGAACGCGATTTACGCTTCGTTTTCTTCACGTTCGCTGCTGCGGAATACGGTCGTTGGCTTGGAAAGTATTCCGTTTCCGACCGATGAGGACGCGGAACAGGAGCTGACCTGCATGGTAGTCATGCGGCATCTGGTGAAGGTGTTGATCCCGCTGCCGCTGTTCTGGCTGGAGCCGACCGGCATCAACCCGAACAGTGTGATTGGCGCGGAAATTGACTACATCATCATCGGCGTAGACCGTGAGGGGGAATGTGCGGTCGCGGCGCGTTCGCTCGCTTTGGAGCAGCAGCGCTGGCACGCGCTGAACGTGCAGCGTATCAGTGGGGGCGATGTGGTTTCGGCATCTGTGCTGGCCTGTGGTCCGACTCGCATTACAGTGACAGCCTGCGGCTTTGATGTGACGATGGGACAGCAGGCAATGAGCTATACCTATCTGGCCGATATGCGCGAGGAGTACCGCGCCGGACAGCAGTTGCAGGCTAAAGTGCTGAGCGTGAGCGAGGATATGCTTGCCCTGTCTGTCCGCGATGTAGGCACCGATCCGTATGTCCACGCCGAACTGCGGCACCCTGTTGGTTCCAGCCGCATTGCTACCATTTCCAGCAAATATGCAGGCGGTGTGTTCTGCCGCTTGACCGATGGCTGTACGGTGGTATGCCGGTACGCGCAGCAGTTCAGTGACGATCAGTTCCGCGTCGGAGAGAAGGTCGTTGTGCAAATTCGGTCGTTTGTAGACGAGAAACGGTGGCTGAGAGGGAAAATTCGAGGGAAGTTGTCTTGATTAGCAAAGGTGAAGTAATACCCGTTGCTTGGGCTATATAGAGAAATCTTTCGGACTGCTCAAAAAGTGTACGGCTGTATTTTCAGGAGTTTCAATCCTCTGATAAATTACCTGGGAAAGTTACTAAGTAATACAAAAGGCTCTGCCAATACCCGTTAGCACGGGATGGCAGAGTCTTTTGTTGTTTTTACATGCGGGTGATTTTGCTCCAATTTGTCGGGAAACCTAGGACTGCCTCAGCTTTCGCCTCGTTAATTCTGTTAGAGTTTATCCTGCTAAGCACCCTATTTACGTTATGCGATGTTTTTTGCAACATTACGCAATTCATCAGCTGGAATTGTACCGTACAAGTGATACAGCACATTGTCATGAGTCCAGAAGATGGTTGTAGCTCCGTTCTTGCTGAAAAGCGTTGCCGTTTCTCCATGCAGCTCAAACTCGGTCGATTGCACATCTTCGGTGTCGAGGATTTTTTCGGTCTGCGTTTCATCGGTAAAGATGGTGCAGGACAGGTCGAAAAAGTTTCCGTCCTCGCCCTCATATGTGACAGTATACAGCTGCTCTCCGGCGTTTTCCTCCGCCTTGATCATGCCGTCCGGGATATAGGAAAGCGTTGGCGGAAACGCATATGCAATGCTTTCGGGCATATCTGCACTTTTGCTGAACCGATAATCTGTCAGCTCGTTGAACACACGCACGACGGTTTCAATGATTTTCTCGCGGTAAGCGTCTACTGTCATAACGCAGCCGAACGATATGGTGCATACCAGAAGAAAAACTGCGGCAATACGCCGCAACAGCTTTATGTGGCGATTGAACTGCGCAGAATGGCGCTGCTCACGGATCAGTTTGCGCATCTTTCGGTCGAATTTCCCGGAGAACTTGTGCTCCGGTATCTGCGGCGGCAGTGTCTCGGATAGCCATTTTTCGCGTGCAGCCTCCGCGTGATGATACAGCATATCATCGGTTATCTTCATCGGTATCTTCCTCCTGTATCTGTAATGTGCGCTGCAAAGCCTCTTTCGCGCGCTGTACGGTTTTGCGCACTGCTGCCTCGGTCATATCCAGTGCTTTGGAAATTTCAGAATAAGAAAAGCCGTTGTCGTAGCGCAAAAGCAGCACTTCGCGGTAACGCGTAGGCAAAGCAGCGATTGCCGCGGCGATCGCATCACTTTCCGCCATATGCTCGATTTCGTTCGCCGCTACACTGCCAATGTATGTCTCGTCCAACGGCAGGACAGCGGTGCGGCTCTTGGAGCGATAGAGGTCGATTGCTTTCCTCTCGGTAATAGTAACGATGAGTGAGCGCGTTTTGTGACTCTTTATTTCGGAAATCGTATCAAGAATTTCGACTATTTTTAAGAAAGCCTGATGCACGACATCTTCGGCATCACTGCTGTTGTGCAGGATCTGGTTTGCAGCATAGTACATCAGATTACGATATTGCCGGTATATCAGCTCGAACTTGGATTTATCTTCATCGGAACTGATGGCTGCGAGATAAATTAGCATTTGACACCGCCTTAGTGGATTTTAGCAGATTATAGCACAAAGCGTTTCTAAATGCAATTTCAGGGCAATGAAAAAATTTTTTGCGTTGGTGTCACAAATGGGTATCCTCGTTCGTTACCATGTACAAACGAACAGATATTACCCGAAAAATTTTTTTGGCTGATGTGTCACAAACGGGTGCTCTCGTTCGTTACAGTGAATAAGAAAAAATGAAAGGGGCTTTTCTATTATGAACAGCAAAGTAAAAACTCTGATTTCTGGCGTATGTCTGTCTGCTTCTTTGCTCGCAGCAGCAATGCCGCAGGCAATGGCGTTGGAAGATAGCGCGCACACCGAACAGACTTGTGCGGCACAGACCATTGTCGCACCCTGCATGGATTACATCAACGACGCCGACATCACTTTTTCCATCTCCGGTGGCAAGGCGTATGTAGATGGCTGGGTCCGCGGACAGAACGGTATCGCTACCCGATGCAAGATCACTGCGAACCTGCAGGTGAAGAATGGACTGTCATGGAGCAATGTGAAAACCTGGTCTGATGATCAGAATGGACGCAAGGCATCTATCAGCGGCAGTTATTCCGTATCATCTGGCAAGACATACCGCGTATCAGCTGTGGTAACGGCATATAAGGGTTCGCTGTCGGAGAGCAAGACGATGATTTCCAAGACAATCAAGGCTTAATGCTGATAATAAGATCGGAGGTGATTCCAATGGTCTATTAAAAATACAAATAAAACCGAAAAAGTGCATATCTCACCACGCAAGCGGTGTATTGGGCTTATATGGATAATTATGTTATCCGCGGCTTTGGATTTTGATGTAACATAGCTTTCGATAGATATCATAATAACAGAAAACAAAGGTCGGTGTAATTACTTTACAACAATCTTAGAGCATAAACTACAATGCGGAGGTATACTATGAATAAATTTAAGAAAATGCTAAGTGTAGCGCTCGCAGGTTGTATGGCTGTTTCTGCCCTGATGTTGAACTCCGGTGCGGTTGCAACCGATATGTCTGATATCGAGGTTTCCGAAGAAAGCTCGATTAGTCCACGTATCTCTTTTCCCTGTGATCTGACAGGTCTTGCGGCTGGAAAGGAAAAAGTGGGATGGACAAAGTTGTCCCTTGATGCGGGAGATAAGATTACCTTCACTGGCGTTTGGAAACCAGATAATGCGGGTTTAATCATCACCATATATCGCCTTAATTCCAACAATCAGTATGTTTGGAACAACAGTTATGCAACGCTTATGACAAACGAATCTTGGACTGCAAATATCAGATCTAATGGTATTTACCAGATAACAGTCAAACCGACTTATATGATTAGTGGCGGAAGTGTGATAGCGGACTTCAAGTAAAACTGCCTTAAAAAGTTGAATTAGCACTGAACATTTACTCATAGAGTGTGGGTGTCATATGCTTGTGGTATGAGGTGATTCCAATGTTTTGTTAAAAATCCACATAAAACCGAAAAGGCTAGACACCTCACCGCATCAGCGGTGCATCGGACTTATGTGGATAGATATAGTATAGCCGATTTTCCAGATCGGCGCAAGTGTCCAATGAAAGGTATGGAGCCGTACATTATCTGTATGGCTATCACAGAAAGCATGAGAACAGGAGGTCAACATGACTAAGTTCAAGAAAATGATGAGCGTAACGCTCGCAGGCTGTATGGCAGCCTCGGCGCTGATGATGAGCGCAGGTGCAACGCGCAGAGACGGAAAAGCCGATGATACGGAACTTTCCTCTGCAGCAATGATTGTTTCTTCTGTCCCGCAATCCGATGAAGAAATCCTTGCTGAATATAACGAATATCAGAAAAATGGTGCATTTTCGTTAGATGAAGACACTACTGATACATATTCGACTGTGACAGAAAATGATGAGAGTGCACCGTATATCGTATCATCTGAACCGATTTCGGATGAAGAAATCGAACAGAATATGAAGAAATACAGTCAGAATTTGTTGGTCGATGTGCAAGCGCGTGGTAATAGTATCCCCACATCCGTATACGACTTGGGAAAAGAAACTTATACTGGAACATTCAATTTTAAGAACTACACATACACAAATTATTGTTTTCTGAATCCATATGGATACCTTAATGTAGAAGTATCTGCTACAACTGGAAATAAGAAAGACACCAGCTATACAGTCGCACTCTATAAAAAAACGAAAAATACTTTTGTAGATGGAATTGACGTGAATTACGGTGAAAAAGTACATATCGTATTTCCGAGCATTGATGCAAAGGAAAAATATTATATTAAACTGACAAAGGGTGACACTGGAACCTATGCCAAAGGAACCATTTTTCTGTCGTAATCAGGTTGTACATTGGACAAACAAAGGAGCTTGAGTTTTTAGCGCCGACTGTCTGATGCTCAAGATAAATACGAAGCATCATAGCGATATATATTCGGCAGTGCTCCGCAAGACATACCGCGTATCTGCCGTGGTAACGGCGTATAAGGGTTTGCTGTCGGAGAGCAAGACGATGATTTCCAATACAATCAAAGCCTAATATAGACATAGATTAAGAGGTGAGTCCACATGAAAACAACTTACTATGTTATCAAAATTTTGTATGTTGTTGAAATTATAGGCGTTATTTTGGTGCCATGGATGATCATCTGTGATCTATTTTCTATTGATTCTTTTCCGGTATGGATTCTTATTCCATCGTTTATAGCGTCAATATGTAGAGAATCTCTGAAAAAGAAAAATGGTGAATTATCAATTTTTAAGCACAATATTGAAGGCTATTATGGGTTATATATCCTTGTAATGACATGCGTTCTGCTAATAACCGGTGGCTTTTGGATAGATATGGTGAATTGAAAATAATAAGCTGAGGTTTACCCTCAGCTTATTATTTTTGAGCCAGAATCGTTCGAACTGTTGCAAAGTCTTGTTGTATGTAAATTGCAGAATACCTTTATCTCTATGACTAATACATCACAACTCTGGCTCTGCTAAATCGGCCGATTTCCGTGGAGAACTGTGTCTCGTAAGTTTGTAGTTCAGTTCGTTAGGGCGAGAGATCTTCTGCTGATACTCGTCCTCCAGCGGCCATGGCTTATCGAGGTTGACCTTGGCTTCATCAAGCTGCTCATGCAGGCGCACAAGGCTCTGTTCGTTGTCAGTGATAAACTTTCCGATGTCATTCATTGCGTTGTTCATACGCTGGATGCAGCCGGTTGCGCTGTCACCCAGCTCCACCATGCGCTTAGTATCACCATGAATACAGATACGCACCTCGTCCATGAGCGAACGTTTCAGCTCCAGCGCAAAGCCGCAGTACGAGCCGATAGGACGAGCATCCTCGTAAGTCAGTTTGCCGTCCATGTTCTGCGAAATCTTCTTGCGTTCAGCAGCGACCATGGACAGCAGTGCTTCACCGGCCTTGTCCTTGGCATTGTAAGTTTTCCCGTTCAGTTCGATACAGAAAGTATCGCCCTCGGCCTGCGCGTGATTTGCGTCCAGCGTTGCCTGATCTCTTTTCAGCGCTGCAATCATATTCTCTTTCCTAACAATGCTGTGCGGCAAGTTGCAGAATGTAAGCCCATTGGTAAGATTATTATTGCATTTTATGGGGAATTCATGCGGATTCATTATTTTCTTGCTTTTCCCGGCGGAATATGCTATCATAATAAACAACGCTGTCATGTGTTGGAATAGGCCTTGGCGGTATGGCTGCAATAGACCGAATGCTCTGCCAAGCGGCAGAGCATTTTTGTATATCGGTACGGAGGAGATATTTTATGTCTGTGAGTTATAAAAAACTCTGGAAGCTGCTTATCGATAAAGACTTGAAGAAAAAAGACCTGTGTAAAAAGGCAGGTATCAGCCCCGCATCCGTCACTAAGATGGGGCGGAACGGGCATGTCACCACGGAGATACTCGTGAAGATTTGTGCGGCACTGGATTGTGGCATTGAAGATATTATTGAAATACTGCCGGACAGTGAGTGACTGATATTTGCTATACCTGATAGTGAGGTTGACCAGGCTATGAACGATAAAGAAACAGGGTCTTTTTATACTCCTAAAGAGTTAATTGAATATATGGTTACTTACACCTCTGCTCGAATCAAGCCTAAAACTATATTAGAGCCTTCAGCGGGAGATGGTCGATTTGTTGAACCGTTAAAAAAGTTTAATGCTCAGATATCCTTGGTTGAGTTTGATCCTATGAAAGCGGCTTCCTTATCATCTACATTTGCAGAG
>ULVN01013831.1_pt1 | contig 24679 bp, 18 predicted proteins | sample 1959491 | NCBI WGS metagenome assembly ULVN01 (sample SAMEA4835787, study PRJEB28245) | human gut metagenome | biome: gut microbiome; material: fecal sample | place: Denmark | collected 2008 | reverse complement strand
GGAGTGGCAGCGGTGTCATTTCTGTATTTTTTCACAGCCCCTTTTTGATTGGCCCCGTGCAGCTTTGCCTTGTGGGTGCAGAAGGGCTGTGTAGAAGGGTTGTGTAAAAAGGTTGTGGAAGGAAAAGGTTCTTAAGATTGATAGGCCTTTGGCCCGAGGGTTGTGGTGGCGGCTGACGCCGCAAGTAAAAAGGGGGCGCGGCTGACGCCGCAGGTTGGAGTCGCCTGTCGGCGGCGCCTTTGCTCCGCAAAGGCCTATCCTCAGCCCTGCCCCCCAGCTCCTTCCAGCGGAAGGAGCCTCACGTTACGCGCTATACTTCCCGCCCTCAACTGTCATCTGAGCTGCAGACAAAGAATGGCCGGAGGGGGCGGGAAGTCTGATGTCTGACTGTCTCACCGTCTCACCGTCTGAACCTCCCTGCTTTCGGGAATACAGTCCATCCGCTCACAGCCAGCAGGCAGCCCATAGCGGACAACGGTCCCCCTATAGGCTATAATAAAGAAAACCGATTTCCACAAGGAGCATGAAATGATACAGGAAACAGCCTATGCAAAAATCAATCTCACCCTGTCCGTGGGAGAAAGACGGCCGGACGGATACCATGACATTGACTCCGTCATGCACTCCATCTCCCTCCATGACACCATCACCCTCAAAAAGGCGGACACCGTCAGCCTTTCTATCCTGAAGGGCAGCGCCCCGGCGGGCAGGGGCAACCTCATGGTGAAGGCGGCGGAGCATTTCCTTGCTGCCCGCCATATCATAGGCGGCGTCTCCATGACCCTTGCCAAGGAAATCCCTTCCGAAGCAGGCATGGGCGGCGGCTCCTCCGACGCTGCCGCCGTCCTCCGGGGACTTTCCGCCCTCTATGAAACAGGGGACACCCCGGAAACACTCGCCGCCCTGGGCGCTGCTCTGGGTGCCGACATCCCCTTCTGCGTCCTTGCCGGTGCCGCCCGCTGTGAAGGTATCGGGGAAAAACTCACCCCCCTTGCCCCCTGGCCGGGCCTCCCCCTTCTCATCGTCCGCCCCCAGGTCTCCGTCTCCACCGCCAAAGCCTACGCCGCCATCGACGCCCGGGGCAGCCGGCCGGAAAACACCACCGCCCTCTGTGTAAAGGCCCTGGAAACAAGAGACAAAAACCTCCTTCTTTCCTCCCTGTCCAACGACTTCGAAAGCGCCCTCTTCCCCACCCATCCCATCCTCTGCGAAACCGCCTGCGCCCTCCGCGCACTCTCCCGCCCCGTGCTCATGACCGGCTCCGGCTCCGCCTTCTTCCTCCTTTTGGAAAATAAAAAAGAGGGCGAAGCCCTCCGTGAAACGCTCAAGAGAGACCATCCCCTCTGGTTTGTAGAAACAGCAGAAACCGTGGCGCCATAAATACCTCACGCAAATCAATTTCCTGAACGCTTCCCGTTTTACAAAAGTGCGGCATGTCGCACTTTTGTAAAATGGGCTTTTTCATAAGGCCCATTCTCCCACCATTCCTATTCCCAAAAACTTCCTGTTTTTCAAAGTTTTGGGAATAGGATATCTTCATTTCCATCTACTTTTGACAAATAGTCGCTTTCATGAGGGAGTTTTTGACCGTCTTTCACATTTCATGAGGGAGTTTCCTCCAAGCCCAGCCTGAAGTCTGATTGTCTGATTGTCTGATTGTCTGATTGTCTGCTATCTGACCGTCTGGCACCCCCGTCATTTCGACCGCAGCCGGTCAGCCGACAATAGGAAAACCTCTTATTGGGCAGGCTGGAGGCCAACTTCGGCTGACTTGGAGGTCCTATGCAGGATCTCCACAGAGTGGAGAAATCTCCCTGCTCATATGCAGTCCGCCGTATGTGAGAAAAAGTGCATTCCCACCAGTCTGATTGCCTGATTATCTTACAAGCTAATGATTCCTCCCCTGAATCACTCTTTCCTTGCATCCACCTCTTTATTCCCTTACAATATGGATAGAGAAAGAAATGAGGCGAATCCATGACCGAGCAAAGACTTATCATAACAGAAAATATGATGGATTCCCTATACGGTTCGGATAACGCAAAGTATGACCAGCACGCCAAGTACCTTTTGTCCAGCCGGAAACTGCTCGCTGAAATCGTAAAAAAGGTGGTTCCCGAATTTCAGGATGCCAGCATCGATGACATTGCAAACAAATATATTGAAGGAACACCCCTTGTGGGAAGTGTACCTGTAAACCCGGGCCTTACGAATGCCGTGCCCTCCAAAATCTCAGGCGACCGCAATGAGGACGGGGCACTGAAAGAGGGGTACATCACCTACGACATCCTCTTCCACGCCCGCGCACCGGGAACAGGAGAACCTATATAACCCTCATTATCAACGTAGAGGCCCAGCGTACCCAGAAAGAATCGACACTGACATATCATTTGATGAAACGGGCCGTCTTCTATGCCTGCCGCCTTATTTCTTCACAGAAAGAGCGGGAATTCGAAGGCAAGGATTATAATAGCATCAAAAAGATATATTCCATTTGGATCTGCATGGATTCGCCCAACAGAGACAGCTATATCAATCGCTACCGCCTGGAGGAAAAACACCTGCTCCACCGCTACGAGGAACCGCAGGAGAACTATGACCTGGTCAACATCGTTCTTATCAGCCTGGGAGAAAAGGCAGACAAAGACAGACTGATTCACCTGCTGCAGGTTCTTTTCACCGAAAGCCAGCAAACCTTTGACTCGAAAAGAAACATTTTGCAGAAAGAATATCACATTGAAATGACACCGGAAATGGAACAGGAGATGAATACTATGTGCAACTTGAGCTTAAATATTTCAGAAGAAGCCCTGAACAGAGGCCTGGCCCAGGGCCGCAAAGAAGGGCGCGCAGAAGGGCGACTGGCGGGTCTCAATGAGACTGCCCTCCGCCTGCTTTCCATGGGCCTTTCTGTAGAAGACGTATCAAAGGGTACCAGTCTTCCTCTGGAAACTGTAGAAGAAATCAAAAAACAGATGATAGAGAAAAATAAATAAAAAGAAAAAGAGGCATCCTGAAAAACAGGATGCTCTTTGGTTAAATACCCATCTCTACCCCCTCATTTCGAGCAAGACGAAGCGAACCCCCGAAATCTCCCTGCTCTACGTGACTTGCCGTAAACGGGGGATACATTTCCAGGCCCCATGTCAGTCTGATAGTCTGACCGCCCCTCAAATTCCTCTGATTCAGTCCCTCTCGAAAAGATCCCGGGTATACACCTTATCCCTCACATCATCCAGCACTTCATCATAGCGGTTCGCAATGATAGCACAGCTCTCCTTCTTGAACTTCTCCATGTCATTCACCACCAGACTGCCGAAGAAAGTGGTACCATCCTCCAGCGTAGGCTCGTAATGGTAAATTCAATCAGTTTGAAGCTCACCATAATATTGATGGATATTTGAAATCTAGCTTTTTAATACATATTTAAACTACAAGGAATCTATTGAAAAAAATGCTTCTCGTTTCGGAGCTGAGCGAAATATAGATAGATGTTTATTTAGCCTTGACCCTGTATATAACGGAGCATCTATTCCCAAATTATTACATAAACCACATCATTGGCGAAAGAAAATAGCCCCTTTTATTAAGCTTAACCTTGATAGTCTTTATGCTGAAGATACTCCAAATCGCCTAAGAACAATTGAACGATTGCATCCAGCTCTTTTCTGTGTCAACTCTGCCATATCCGAAAATATACAAAACAACAAACAGGCTGCATTAGAATTTTATCAGAGAAACTTTCCTTTCCCCTCTTCATTTAAATTACCCAATAGACAATGATTATAAATAAAAAGACTCTCCTCTCAACATAGTAAGAGGGGAGTCTTTTTATAGAGCTAAGGGAGTATCGCTTCTTCTGAATAGAGTAAATCTATAGGTACATCCCAACCTGTCTTATCCAGTCCTAACCGCACAACCTTCTTTTCCTTAATTTCGAACCCAGTCAACTTATGTGGTAAAAGAAAGCGGGGCTCGATCTGTACATAGGGATGCTCCCCTTTTTGCAGATGCCACACAATTTCCCTATAATGATTGCAGAATAAGTCCGGATTTGTCAATTTTAAAATTTTCAGTATGCTTCTTCGCTTACGAAATACCCTTCTATGTTTTCTAATGCGATGATTGACCCGGAAGAAGATAAAAGAGTCTTGCTGCCCATCAGAAACCTTAAGGCATTTGACGCCATAAGGCTGATGATCATGAAACTCCATTCTTAAAATTTCATCAGTCAAATCCTTTTCATCCAGTATCATCTGATAAGTCAGCTTTTCATGAAAGCATGGAACCGGATAAAAGCGATAGACTTTATGATCAATATACTTATATTTAAAGACTTTGGTTAACGTTTCCTCTACTGCTTTGACCGGCGTAAAGTCTCCCAGCACATCAGCCAAGGCGTCAGCCTGTTTCAGTGCTTTAAACAGATATATCCTATACCCTTCATTGACTGCCCAGGTTGTTCCATTCTGATATATGTACTCATGTCCCTGCCAATGCCGCTTAGCATAGATAAAGCCAAGAAATCCAACAACCTGCTGGCCATCCAGAAACACCATACCATGCTGATATGGCTTAATCTCAGCCGGAAGATCTTCTTTCCAATCATATTCCATAAATGGCTTCGTCCATTCATAGAGCTCTTCATCTGTGACCTCTGCCATCCAGGGATAATTATTTTTCAAGCACTGCAGAAAGCCCTGCTTGTACTGTTCGGTGTAGCCTTTAATTTCTATTTTCATATTTTATGCCATATATTTACGTACTAAAGCACTGATTTCATTAATGGTAGAAAAATTCTCCGGCAAAATATCCTCCGGGTCAATTTCAATATTAAAATTTTCTTCCAGTGCTGCGACCAGCTGCGCAATTCCCAGCGAATCAAGCATATCATTTTCAAAAAGATCCATATTGAAATCTGAAATCCGGTCTTTCCCATTAATATCCTTTAATAAATCTGCAATTTTATCCTGCATGTCAATTCTCCAGTTCTTTTTTTAACAAGACCCTGTCCATCTTTCCATTAAGATTCAAAGGCATAACTTTCAATGAAATAAACTTACCAGGAACCATATAGTCCGGCACCATTGACTTTAATCCTGCAGCCAGTTCCTTTTCATCAATCGTCCCTGTATAATACATCACAATTTTATGACGATTATCATCATATACACAGCAGTTCTGATTCAATCCGGGAAGCGACGATGCCGCAGTCTCTATTTCTCCCAGTTCAATCCGATGTCCCATATGTTTGATCTGGTAATCCTTGCGGCAGATGTAAACCAGTTCTCCCAGTTCATTATATTTGACCAAATCGCCAGTCCGATAGATGGTTTCCGGATATGCATGATTCAGTGGGTTCTGTACAAACGCAGACTTAGTCTTTTCCGGATTATTGTAATAGCCGTAAGCCAGACAGGTTCCACGTACACAAAGTTCTCCAGAAATATCCGGAGCACTGACCAGATGATCATTTTCATCAAGAAGGAATATTTCTGTGTTATGGCATGCCTTCCCCATCGGCAGCACCTCATCATCCCGGAATTCGCGATTGACAATGTAGGCGGCACAGACATCTGTAATTTCTGTAGGTCCATATAAATTCCCATATAATGCATTCGGATATTCTCTACGCCACTGATTCAACTGCTTATTAGGCATAACTTCTCCTGCGAACAAAATATTCCGCAGTGAATTCACATGGCGTTTGGGAAGGGCTTTTAGATTAGCCACCAGACATAATGCAGACGGAACCCAGAAGATTGTGTTGATCAGATTAGTCTCCATATATTCCAAGAGCTTGATGGGGAACGCAAAATAAATTTGCGGAATGATATACATGGTAGCTCCGGTCTTCAGCATAGTATAAATATCCAAGATGGAATTATCGAAGTAGAAAGGAGCCTGATTGCCAAGGACCGTATTTTCATTAAAATGGAACGTTTCCGTTACCCATTCAATGTAATCTATCACGGAACGGTGTCCTATGATAACCCCTTTGGGGTTCCCTGTAGAGCCTGAAGTAAATAGTACATATAAGACATCTGTATCAATCATACGGTCTTTGATATCCATAATTACTTGTTCATTATAGGGCTCATCCAAAGCGTCTTCCAGACAAAGAACATCAGAATCCCCCATAAACTTCTGCACCTGAGGCAGATGTTTTTTGTCTGTAATCATCAGAGGATTCTCAAGTGTTTCCAGTATTTTTTCTATTCGTGCTGCCGGCATCTTTGTATCTATAGGGGTATAAAAATTGCCACTGTAAGCAATTCCCATTATGACTGAAATACAGTACGCGCTTTTATCAAGATAAAAGCAGATTGGTGCATGGCATCTCGAAAAATGACCAGCAATATAAGAAGCAATATGAAGTGCTTCTGCCTTCAACTGTCTAAATGTCACTGTGCGATTCTGATCCACCACCGCTGCCTTATCGGGAAATACGGTTGCACTGTGATCCAGATAATCTGTTACTATCCTCATACCATTTTACACCCTGATTCTTCTAAAATAACTCTCCTAAACATCTAACAAACTTGCTAAAAGCAAAATGCTCATTTCATCTTAAAGCCATCATATGCATTACGATTATGACTCATGCCGTCATAACAAAGGCAATAAATATGATAGTATGGCTAAGAGGTACAGCTAAAATAATATATTTGCTATTCCAGACCCTGAAATTCTCTTTCACAAACATGCAAACAATTACATTCTTAAAGAAGCACAAACACAAACCCCATTTTACTGATTTGCAGAGCAAGAACCCCTTTTTATTGCATAAGATATTCAAGAGCATCTTAAACTATTCCGTTTCAGCATTCTTAGTTTATGATGTTTGCGCGCAATTTTCTGCCGGTCTACCCACATACGCAGGCGATTACAGGGAGTCCTGCAATAATTCACCTTCATTTTATCAAAAGAAGATGCTTGATGCAGATAAATTTCATCCAAAATATCGCCTGCTGCCGCACTGACCGCCTGAACCATCGCATTCTGTATTACGGCTTCCATATTTTTATTAAGCGTATCCAATGTCATTTCAACGCCATTCAATTTCCATACAACCGGTACATCTTCCGGATAGGCATAGAACCCCACTTTCGGCGATTCCCCAGGATACACATCCCAATAATAAGCAAATTCTCCATTAACCAGTATCTTAAAGACATGCATGTCCGGCTGAGGCTGATCAAAAATCTCCCATTCCGTTAAACCCGGATGGGGCCCTTCTGTTTTTAATGCCTGAAAGGAGACCCACTCTATATCGCGCTGGGAATCCATCTGTACATCCAAAGCCTGACCATTACGTTCCAGCGCCCCTGTTTCTACAGAATACCCGTTGCTGAACGAAATACGTCCTGCTAAAATACGGCTGTCCTGATTTACATTACCATATAGCCTGATTCTAGAAATTTTCTGGGGCTTATAGAAATGAATGGTAATGCTCTTTTCTTTGTCAGAAGAGAGCGGTTCCCATAGACATGTATCAAATACAGGCTTACGAGGAGCAATATCCTTCACATCAATCATCTTGAAATCATGAACCGCTTCTGCATTCCCCGATGATGCAGTGGTGATGCCGCAAAAGGCCAGATTATCGGTACGACGAATCCAGTATACCTGATCGCTGTTAATAATTTGATTTGCCTTGAGAAAGGCCCTTTGCGACACATGGCAACGAAGTGCCTGATATATCAGATTTTTTGATAAATATTGCTGACAACAACGTTCCGAAACCGGCAGGCGAATCCGTTCATCCCATCAATATACTGGATTATCCGTCTCAAAAGACGGATCCGAAAGCCGATTCCTATTGAATTTGGTTGAATAGAAATGGAGACCGTTGAAGTCGGCCTCCGATTCGAAGCCCGTACTATAAGCAAATGCTTTTAAAACAACGGGAAGATATGTATTTCCTTTTTCGTTTAAAATATGGCCTATAGCCGTCTCCAGTGCAATGGAGCAGGCTCTGTGATCCGGATGAGAGTCAAGATCTACTGCTATGATGTTAGCCGGCTGATATGTACGAATCAGATTTTCCACGTCTTCAAGAAAACTATTTCTGGTATAGGGTGTATGTTTCCCATATTCCACCATCGGAAAATCGTCTTTATCTGCAATGCCATAGGTACTACCATGCCCGTCAACTTTTATGGCATGGCCTATCCCCTGGGCATAGGGTGACCGGGATGCATCCAAGCCGCCATCCGGATATCCCAGGATAATGATATCTTCATAGGGAACGCCAAGCATCTTCAAAGCTGCCGCGGCCTCGTGAATCCTTGTTTCTGCCAGATAGCTTCGATCTCCATTGGTTGCAAAAACGCAGATAACATGGAATCCTTCCTGCTTCAAGCCGTAAATCGTCGCTCCTGCCACATTGATTTCATCATCTTCATGAGGAATAAATACCATCACGTCATGACCTTGAAATATATTTTTATAGGTAAAAGAAGAATGAATCATTTATATTCGCCTTTCACTGCTTTCTCCAATACCATTTCCCACTGATTCCAGATATGCTCCGGCGTATACTGCTTCATAGCCTGTCTCCCTGCGTCGCCCATTTCCTTGCGCAAGGAAGGATGGGACATCAGCTCCCTTAAAGCTCCCGCCAGCTCATCGACTGACCGGGAAGTAAGAAATCCGCTTTTTCCATTATGTATCAAGTCACTCACACCGGTGCAGTCAGAAACCCCCACTGCCGGAAGGCCTGCTGCCATAGCCTCTGAAAGGGCTAAAGCCCAACCTTCTCCGCGGCTAGGCAGGCAGAAAATATCCGCCTCCGCATATACATCTTCCACATGATCTGTCTTCCCGTTGATATGAATCTTATCGGAAAGATGATTCTTTTCTATCCATTTTCTCATGTGAATGGCGTAGGGGGACCTATCGGCTCCCCAGAATTCCAACGTCCAATCCGGAAAGTCGGCTGTGAGCTTCGCAAAAGCTTCTGCCAGTATGAGCTGCTGCTTTGTACCGCTGATGTTTCCAACACAGATAAGCTTATGGTGGTCTTTTTCATCCCCGGGATGAGCCGGCTTCTTTGCCGGTGCTACTGCATTGCCAATGACTACGATTGGCAGATGAGGGAAATACTGCCGGGCCAGATCCAATCCGGAAGGAAGCAGAATCTGCATAACTCTGCACTTTTCCACAGCCCTTTTTTCCGCTTCCGACAAATCAGGAAACTGCACTCTGGGATGGGAATGAATCATTTCCACCACCGGCAAAGTGCAACCGACATCTTCAATGACATATTTGGCAGAAGGGATGGAGCATGAGAGTATCACATCTGCCGGATGTTTATCTAAAAACTTCCGGATTCGTGGGCCATACTGTTTCCCTTTGAATTTCGCATTCACTGCCTGTGCTGCAGACTGTTTAAAGGGGCGCACCAACTCACGCGCGACGCGAAGAGGCAGGGGCAACTTTTCGGATACTACCTTTTTTCCATTTTCAAAAAGAATATTATACTGATTTACTCTTTCATCAAGTGGAAAATAAGGCTGTCCTTCCTTATCATCCCGATACAGGATGGTAACTTCATGTCCACGGTGTACCAAAGCATTGGCCAAATTGCAGGTTACTTTTTCTACCCCGCCTGGCATGTTCACATAATACGTTCCGAAATGTGCAATGATAACCTTCATACAAGCTCTCCAAATTAGATCATTTCTTAATTCCTATATTCGCTCAGATGACTACTGAATGTCTTAACTTCTTATTATTAATCAGTCAATAATTAAACCGCTCAATTACATTTCCAATGGAGAATGAAAAATCAAGCTATATCTAAAGGCAATTCTTTTTCCCTTTCATTTCAAACTCTGTCTTACAGCAAAGAAGAAGACCTATTGGAATTCCTATGCAATTAGAATATTCCTTATTGCTAAATCCAGATATGGCAAGTCCTAAAAGGCTGATGCTAATAAGGATAACAAGAGGATTGCACCGCAGTTGTTTCCCGTACCGCAGTACTTTAACTAATGGATAAATGATAAATCCTACATACAGTAATATTCCAGGCATACCACTGGAAACGCCAATAGATGTATATATATTCAAGTCCGGAAAGGCATTTCCAAGAAGATAAATTCTTTTATCATTTTTTAATATTCCATTAATCCAGCTTTTCACCTCGGTATTCTGATAAGCAAAGTTTGGCAGTGAGTCTAACATATACCCAGCATTAAGATTCTTACCGACGCCGATGATAGGATGCTGTTTAATAACATTTAACTCAGTTACCACTACTGCTAGTCTTGCATTATTAGAAAATTTATCTGTAGACGCAACACTGCTGATGTTATTTTCAAAATAATTCCGCGGAGACATAAAAATCTCTCTTCTCTCAGAAGATACTCCATCCTTTTCATTAGCTAGTATTGTCTCTGCCGCTGATACTTTAGGCACGACCTGTATATCAGATGATTTAAAGTTAATCAGGTTAAATCCAAAGCCACATAGACAAATGCAAATAACAGCAATCCCTTTACGTGTGTAATCAGCAGTACGAACAAATGTTATGGACAAAGCTAAAAGCAGCAGCTCAAAAGCAGTAACAGAAACAGCTGTCCGCGAGTTAGTCGCCGCAATCATAAAGCAAAAATATCCAATAAGAATCCCATATAAACCTTTGTGCTTTTTCTCTCCCATCCAGCTCCATAGAAACGGAAGCAAGAATGCGCTAAGAATCCCAAAAAATGATGGCTCTCTCAACAGACTTCTAAGGCGCCCAGGCCATAAAAGCGGCGGCCACCACCCATTATTCGCTGCCGGAACATATAAGTGAGAATTAATAAACACCAGAATATTTTCAGCCACTTTGCTGTTAAACTTGAGCCAAGATAATTCAACAACTGAATATGCTCCCAAAAGGAGGACAAGAACTAGAACTGCCTTTTTGATATCCTCAAATCCTTTTTTCCAATTATCTCGATAAAGATGCCACACCCAAAATGCAATCAAACAGAATTGAGCATCTCGTCTCAATATGCGAGAAGCATTCTCAAAGAAAAAAATAATCTTATACGGCCACTGCGCATCTGCTGAAATCAACCAGTTAAAATGCTGCAAAGAATGCTGAATCGAAACTGACTGTACAGCCATAAATGACTGGTCATAGGGATAAAAGGTCAAGCCCAGTGCAAGGCAGAAAATATACCATCCATAAAAAGCAGCAAAATATATGATTGCTTTTCTCGGAATACAAAATCTATATTTGGCAAATTCAATCAGAAGCAGGGCCATTCCTAACGTAAAGAAGGAGTTTGTCAAATCCCTTCCCAAAAATGACAAGAAGAACTGTCTGGGTAAGCCATTAAAGGGTAATGTAATGATTAGCAATAATAATGTAACCCTTTCCCCCAAAACTAGTTTATTTTGATTCATATTCTATCTCCAAATGTATGTCACGACAGGTTCTCTGCAATTATTATCATTATTTATTCTGCTCTGCATCGGTAATTATATTATTTATAATTACTACTTTATGTAATAAATTATTCCATCTATCATAAATGATATCAGGAATATAATCTTTTATATCCCCTTGCAGCCATAGAATCAACTATGTTTCATGTAACTTTTCCTCCAGTAGTTATTTGTACATGATATGTATCGTAATAAGCAATTACGATTCCCATAATATTACTTGATGAGTCTCCTCTTACTGTATGCTTTATGCTCTATTTTTTGAGCACGTCTCCTAATCTGTCGCTCCAAGACTTTTCTCTGAATAGAGCCAAGTAAAAACAGCATGAAACTATCTGAAAGAATAAGCCATCTTACCACTTTTTCTACATTTTTTAGTTGACAATTTCTTTCGGCTGCCAAAAACCGCTTTGCAAATTTAACTTCTTCTCTACTCAGCATATTAACGCCAACATCTAAGGACAAGGCTCTAACTGCTGCATGCGCCGCTTTTCGAGCGCATATTGAAATTGCAGACGGATCCACATCTTTGGCCAAATCTACATGACGTTTCCAGCCCAAAAATTGCCCATAATGAAGCCGGATATACGATTTATTCCTCCCTCTCATTATGCTGCCAGAGCTTTCGTTGCTGTAATAGTAAAAAGGTTGCGGTGTAACAAAGATACGATTCGCTTTATAAAAAACAAAAGCCACTATATACATATCTTCCACGAGAACATGCTCAGGGAAGCGGTAATTATCCCACAAATTTTTTCTATATAATTTACCCCAAGCAAAATTGGGAATATCATTAACCAAAATTGCCTTTTTTATTGCCTCAGTCGAATGCAAATCCGGCCAATTCTTTGAATCGCAATGAATATAGCCATCTGCTTCTACTCGATTGTGACCGGCCATAACAATATCTGCATGATGCTCATCTGCCAAACGAACCATCGTTTCAATTGTATCAGGTGCAATATAATCATCCGAATCAAGAAAATAAATAAATTCCCCCAAAGCGTATTCCAAGCCTGTATTTCTTGCTATACTTAATCCACCATTTGGCTGATGAATCGTTTTAACTCTGGCGTCCTTCTTCATATATGAATCACAAATTCTTCCACAATTATCCGGTGAACCATCATCAACTAAAATTATCTGCAGATTTTGATACGACTGCGTCAACACACTATCAACACATCGCCTAATATATTTCTCCACCTTATAGACCGGAATGATAATAGTAACTAAACTATTCTCCATACATGAAACTCTCCTGTAAATTTTCTTAAGCTGTTAATAACTCCGCTTTCCACACCAAAGAAAAGAATAAAGACCCATAATATCTATGCCTGAGAGTAAACTCATTCAATCACTTCACTTTTTATCAATCCTATGGGTTCCTGCCCCAAATATCCCTCTCCAGACTTAATAATGTGAATCAGTTCCTCGATTATCTTTTCGTAAGTCATATCTTGTACTTCATCGTACAGCATAAGAAACAACCCTCCATGTGTCCTGTCACCATTCTCCTGCCCACAAATCCGCTCAGACCATATGTACCGTGTAAATATAATGGCTGTTCTGGATACAGTTATTAGATAATCTTTGTTCTAAAATTCTTTTTCTTAATAAAGGCAGGATTTAGAAACTTTAGAGAAGAACCCAATAGACCACCAATTTCCATAATATATAATAAATTCCGATTCATACAATATAATATTTGTACTGAGAATGCACAGCCATTCGCTTTTTTATTCTCGTTTCTAATAAATACAAATTCTACTTACGTACCAGCCTTTATGCTGGCATGTATAGAATCAAGAAGGTTCTTATTCGCTTACTTCCAAGAGAGGTGATAGAGTCGATTCGGGATGCAGGACTGACCAGCGTAGATTTGCCCCTGCTTGTCAAGCATAACCGTGCCCATTATATGCAGGCATAAATCACAGAATCTAGGGAAGTACTGATTAATTTACAAAGTTTGTTTTTATAAGAATTTTTATACACCGCTACGTCATGGGACTCTTTAAATAGCTCGCTATTCCCATTCCTTGCATTGCATAAAAACGCAAGAATAAAAGCAGGCAACGATTTAATCAGCACTTTCCTAGCAATCAGGGGCGCCGTGGTAAACCAGGTGTCCATCAGTACATATTTAGCCGTAATGCCGGCACTGATAGTCTAAAATCTCTAGTAATTATCAACGTTCCGGTTAGATAGCAAGGTGAGAAAGTGGAATAATAAGGTACGTAGGCTATAACCGCTGCATGCATAGCCATTTGTTCATTCATTAATTAAAATTTGGATACATTTGCTGAACAGTTAGCTCATACTCTCCCCGCATCAAAAACTGCCTATACTTCAGCGCCCATCAGACATCGAATATCATCCGACGGCTTACGTTTAAACAGTTTAATACGGGAAAAGCAGAGGATCCTGTTACAAAGAATTGCAAGTTGCATATATTCAGCGGTTTTTAAATTCAGCCAGTTGCCGAAATTATAGAGAGTAATGGCCAATCACTGATGAGCAGTCGGATCATCCTGTACCCTGACAGCACCATATTTTGATACTGCTTTATCCCATGTCAGCCCATACTTTGCAGAGGTTACATCATATTCTGCATTGTACGCATTATTTTCAGCCCCTAGAATACCACAGACCATATCAAAATATCAAAAACCAGATCATTAGTGAAAACAGCATCAGCATTCTTGCGAAGGCCGCCTGCTACCACAGGATGATTAGCTACATAGTTCTTCGAAAGATAGACAAAGGCGGGAGATCGTATCATATCCCATGTGAAGTTTCCATCCCCATGGAATCGAACCATGTCTTCTCCATGGTCGCCAAAGTATACCATGGCCTGCAGATTCATATTATCTTTCGCATACTGATAAATATTCTTCAGCACTTCATCAGTATACTTAATACTGGAATCATAATCATTCACTTTTTCAGGCTGTCCCTCTACACGAACGCCTTCAAAATGCGGAGGCACGCGATCCCTGTAACGGTCATGGCTGCCTTCCAGATGAATGACAATAAACGGAGACCCGTCCTTAGGCAGCTCTTTCAGATAGCCCATGACTTTCATATCATCGCCACCTGGATGAGTGGTGGTCATAGATTTTTTAGAAGCGCCGGAAACCAACGCCAATGACATATTCCCCGGAGCGGGGGCCTGGTTACTGATAAAATAGGTGTCATATCCGATATGATTTGCCACATCTGTCATAGTTATCATTTCATTTCTACCGCCCTCATTGTACTGATTGAGATTTGTCAGTGCCATGGACAGCGCTTTTTCAGTCAGAGGATAACAGGAATAGGTATTCTTCAGCAGATAGAAGTTCTCATTATCTTTTTCTTTGGACAGCCAGGGCGTAGTCTCTACTGGATATGCCGGGTTAAAGGCTTTCATGTGGTTTCTGTTTGCACTTTCGCCAATCACCACAATCACGGCACCAGGAATCCTTTCCGGAGTACCTCCGACAAACTTGAAATTTTTCAAATTTTCATCGTGTTTAGCCATGGCAGCTTTGGCGCCTACCAGGTACTTGTGAGCCACATGGTATGGCCACGCCGGGAAAATACGGGGAATCCAGTGAGCAATCGTAACAAGAGCAGCAATAATCAGTACCGCCATCACGACTTTCCGCACCATGACGGGAGATGGAACCTTCCCATTTTTACCAGCAGCACTGCCCTTGATAATAAGATATCCGATGAAAGCCATATAGAGAATGAAAGCAGCCAGAATCAATGCAAGAGTGCCAAACCCCAGATGGGATTGCAGGAATTCCATGGCTTCCTTGGAGTTGGTAAGCAGTACGGAAATCATGTCGGTGGAAGTAAATCCGGCGCCAAAGATTCTGTAATAAGTCATGTAGACAAAGACACTGAGTGACAGATATCCAATCAGCAGGAAGTTGAAAATCCCAAGGATTCCTCTGGCTTTATGGCAGAGTGAGCCGATATATTCAAATAAAAATGTGAGCACTAAAACAGGCATAAGAGTGAGTACGTCATTATTCAGCGTTTCCACCCGAATGCCCCAGTTTCCGCCGGATTTGGCCTGGATATAAGAGAATGCAGCCAGCCACAGATAGAAGATAACCAGTCCCGGCCGCCAGGATGAATGCAAAAGGCTCCGTCCCGTCACCAGCTGAGCGGCAAATACAAAAATCACACCAGCCAGTACGTTGCGCAGCCCATGATTCCAATTTCCCAGGTCCGTAACTCCTACTGCCGGATACCATACATACAAAACAGCCATAGAAATCACGGCCAGCACAAAATATTTTCCTATTTCCTTTACCTTCATAACTCTCTCCCATCTCATAATGCATCTGTTAGCAGGGATACGCCAACCCCTTATCCCCATAAGGAGTCTTATATTAAACAGCGTTTTTCCTTATCTCTTTTATTATATATGTATTCTACTAATAAGCAAGAGATTTCCTGCAATGATACATATTGGTTTTCCACCTCAAAGCCGCAGAGCATCTGCGGCCTGCCGGCCTTTCATAAGGTTGTCCAATCAATGCATTTCCCAGCTCTTCGTCCCATTTATTTTAATTCAACACATTCACATTACATCGTATTACCTTTTACGTTAAAAATTGACCGTCAATAAAATCAGGCTTTTAACACAGTTATTCACGCGTTAAAACACCTGAATTTATTGAATTTATTTGGCTTAACTCGTTTTTAACTCAAAATGTTGAGTTAAAAAAATTTGACTTCACTTTTAATTGAGTGAATACGACAGATTTGAGATAAGAGGTTTGAGATTTGAGGACAAAGAGGCGTCAGACAGGCGGAGTATCAGACATCGGGAGATAGAAGATAGAAAATAGAAGACAGACGGGCAGTGTGGCGAATGCCTTTCCTGACAATAGCACCAGGCTGCGTAATGCGGGGAGATTTCTCGATTTCGCTTCGCTCCACTCGAAATGACGGAGTGCGAAGTGCCGTTTCTGTCATCTGATGTCTGTCGTCTGACTGTCTGATAGTCTGATATCTGCTCCTTTCCACAAATCTCTCTTCTTCCCAACAAAAAACGGCCCCGAAGGGCCGCTTAGCCACGCAAAAACTCCTGAATCGTCCCATGCTGATGCACGGTAGGGCTCAGAGTCATCTTCTTCAATGAATCGGCCAGAGGGAAACCGATGGAGCGGAATATCTATCTCGTCAAGGAAGGCAGGTGAAGCATAATTGCCACCAGGATTTCTAGCAGGTACTCATCAGGAGTTTCTGTATTATTTTCGGTGCACCGGAGAGACGGAAGTCACGTGATGGCTTCGGCTCTTCCGTCCCCGTTTCCATGGAATGCGCGCGTTCGGGGAATGAAAGAATGTCCGCCAGGCCTTTCCGGCTCTCTGCCTGTATAGTGGAGAGGGCGGCCGGAAGGTCTCAATGGGAGAGGTTTGAGATTTGAGATTTGAGGTTTGAGATTTGAGATTTGAGAAGGAAGCTTCAGACAGGCAGATATCAGATTTTCAACCCTATCTCAGCGCTGGCGCGCAGCTCCTCCATAACTTTCTTGCTTTTAAAAAACGTATTTGTTATAATAATTAGGAAGAAAGTGGCTGTCGTCTTCGGACTAGGCCCTAAAGAGACTCGATGCGTCGAGTCTCTTTTTTATTAAACATGATTCCCCGCTCTTCGGACATCATTGTACCATGTATCAGAGGAAAATCGACTTTTTTGTACCACCGCCTGCAGGATGGTATAGGAACAGAAATTGTATCAGGGAAGCACTGATTAATTCATAGAGTCTGCTTTTATAAGAATTTTTATGCACTGCTTCGTCATGGGACTTCTTAAATAGCTCGCTATTCGCGTCGTCCCATTCCTTACATTGCATAAAAATTCAAGAATAAAAGCAGACAGTGATTGAATCAGCGCTTCCTTAGACAATGGACTTATAGTGAGGTAACAACAACTGAAAATCCAGTGACATGCTCCCCTTTTAAGAGAAAGGCGGTAAGAAGTACCAAGAGGGTCAGAGATTTGCGGATAGAGAGACGTCAGCCGCCAGAAATTAGGCGAAAGAATATAGACGATAGATATCAGATGACAGAATATCAGACAGAAGTGTAGTAGGATGGCCTTTCCTGACAATAGCGGCAAGCTGCGTAGAGCAGGAAGAATTGAGCTTTGAGATTTGAGATTTGAGATTTGAGGTTTGAGGTTTGAGGAACCTTGATTGTGCCACTCGCTTGCGGGGTGGCAAGCGAACACGATTCGTAGGGGAGCGCTAGCGACCTGAGAATCGTGTGAGACGCTTTCCCGTGGAGAAAGGTGGTACGCAGTACCAAAGGGGGGATTTGAGATTTGAGGAGACTTCAGACTATCAGGCGTCAGATGGCAAACTATCCGACAGAAGTGTGGCGAATACCTTTCCTGACAATAGAGGCAGGCTGCGTAGTGCAGGGGGATTTCTCGATTCTGCTTCGCTCCACTCGAAATGACGGAGGGGCGGGGTCTCACTTCTGTCATCTGATGTCAGACGGACAGTGTGGCGAATGCCTTTCCTGGCAATAGCGACAGGCTGCGTAGAGTGGGAAGAATTGAGATTTGAGATTTGAGGTTTGAGGAACCTTGATTGTGCCACCCGCTTGCGGGGTGGCAAGCGAACACGATTCGTAGGGGAGCGCTAGCGACCTGAGAATCGTGTGAGACGCTTTCCCGTGGAGAAAGGTGGTACGCAGTACCAAAGGGGGATTTGAGATTTGAGGAGACTTCAGACTATCAGACAGAAGTGTAGCAGGATGGCCTTTCCAATTTAGCGGCTAACTGACTCTACTCGAAATGACAGATAAGTTTTTATATCAAAGAGATACAGCTCTTTTGACCAAATCGATTTACGCCCAAAAAGGAATATATTTCTTTGCATTTTCAGCAGTTCCCTTAATCAAGCCTTCCTTTCGCGTATCAGAAATTACCCTTGATATCACAGCATGATTCATATCTTTTACGTTAAACCTTTCGCGCAAAGATTGGTTCGTCATAACCTTTTGCTCTAAATAAAATAAATAACAGCAGTGCTGATAGCAAAGATTGATCTTATCTTCTTTAGTTAACTGATTCCATGATTTATACAAATATACGGACGAAATAACCGATGAATGCTCACTTTTGATTACTAAAGCAGGCATTTTGTTTTTCTCAATCGCGTCAAGCACCCGATCAATCCCGCTGCCACGTTCTTCGCAGATTCTTAATTTATGCATCATTCTTGCAAGAGCCTCATTGCGCGAGATTGGAGTCATGTCCAAAAAGCGATTCGTTGGAATTAACGGTTCTCCTGCATTTGTGATTTCAATACGATCATCAAATATCTCTATTCTTGGCTGCTGTCCTTTAATCATAAAATCTTGATGAATTAAGGCATTGGGGATAAGTTCTCGTAATACAATTTCTGGATATGCATAACGCAATGTCCGTATTCCATTCTCAAAAACCTCTTTTTTGGGCAGCATATTTTTTACGACATTTAATAACCGGGGAAATCCACAAGCGTATCCTTCCGGAAAAGTAAAGTCACTTTCTGCTTCAAGCCTATTAATTCCTTTATACTTAATAATTCTTATCGCCTTGTTACTTAATCCATGAAAATCTTCCAAATTCTTAGCAAACAGTAATGCCCCTAAATTCGTAATATTATAAACGGAAGAAACGCTCAACTCATTAGTAATGCAGCCTTCGTTCAAAAGCATTGTAATAATATCCCGGTTATTCCCAGGAATGCGCTTGTTAAGGAATTTATAATAGGAAGCATAATCAAGCAAATCTAAAACATCCTTTTCAGTTTTAGCAGTCGCTGCATTTCCTTCTTCAAATGTTTCCTGTACAAGCTTTTTCCACAATAATCGTTTCTTATCCGGATACTTGTCCAAAGTCGTAGTCTGAGATTCTATGCGGATATACGCAATCCCTTTAAATTTAGTTTCCACCCATCTGGCCGCCGGTATAAGCAAGACGATTATATTCTTCCCTCGATATTCTATTTTACGGAATTCAAATTCAAAATCGCCAGTCATCTTGGTGAGCCAAGGTATCAAAAGCTCGTTTGAGCCATTCAGTTTACAATTAAATGGTTCAAATGATGTTCCCACTACGTTAAAAGTACCATCTTCAATTCCCCAAAAAATATACGCTCTTTTTTCATCCAAAAGTGCTGCTGAATTTGACAATGCAGATATATATTTGCCAAACATTTCTTTATCAAATAAATTCGTCTTGTATTCTATAATTTCAGATTCGTTAACTCTTTTAGAAATGAGCCCATCCAAGATTCCAATAATTTCTTTATCTTCCATATGTATGATTCTTCCCCCTGCTGTCACTTTATGTAACATCCCAGTCACATCATCTTTCCATAACTTCTGAAATGATTCAATAAAAACAACGTGATAAAATCGGCACTTTTGACATCAATTTGATAGCATCAATCCATAAAGTCGACAATTTTGCTATTAAAATCACATCCCAGTCACGTGTTATTACGTCATTAAAAGGAGCTATATCCTTCACATAGCCATGATATAACTGACTGCCTGATTGAGCTTTACCTGAAACTGCCTTTTTATCAATATTATACAGGTATTCACGATTTTGGCAAAATATAGCTCAAAGCTGTCAATCGAATTTTTGCATCTGCCTATTTTCCTACTTAAGTATTCTCTTCTCCAATTGAAAACCAATGATATGCAGCAGGAGGAAAAGTAGCGTTTCCCGGTAAGAAAGTAGCGTTCATGGAAGGAAAGGTAGCGCTCGCGGATGGAAAAGCAGCACTCACGGGAGAAAAGTAGCGTTCGCACATGAAAAAGTAGCGCTCACAGGGAAAGAAGGCATAGGAACTAATTCGGAGACCAGCTTCTCTTCCACAGATTACAGGGAATTATTGCGTGCAAAGCTGGGAAAAATGACTTTTAACGAAGTAAGCAAAAACCGAATGATAGAAATGCTTTATACATATGGATTTTCAAGCGAGTTTGGGCACAGCCAAGTTGTGGACAATATCAATTGGCACCCTCTTCAGCAGGTAAATTTCTAAAGAAGATGCATGAAATACAGCTCATTATAGATGGGAAAGCACATAGAGAGGCCTTTCCTATTGGCGGCTGATCGGCTCCACTCGAAATGACGGAGGGGCGGAGTCCCACGCCCGTCATCTGATGTCAGACGGGCGGATTCTCAGACGTCAGATGACAGACTATCAGACAGAAGTGTAGCAGGATGACCTTTCCTAACAATAGCGGCAGGCTGCGTAGCACGGGGAGATTTCTCGATTTCATTTCGCTCCACTCGAAATGACAAGAAGCAGAGCCTCACTCCCGTCATCTGGCGTCTGATGTCTGTCGTCTGACTGTCTGCCTCTGCGCTCAAACTTCTTTCCTCGCAAAAAAGCGGCCCCCTCTGGCAGGGTGCCGCTTTTTGTATCAGATATGATAGTAGGTCTTGTACCATTCCGCAAATTTCCGGAGGCCTTCGCGAAGGGTGGTGGCAGGGCGATAGCCGTAGTCTTTTTCCAGGGCTTCGGTATCCGCATAGGTGACGGGAACGTCGCCGGGCTGCATGGGTACCAGTTTCTTGTGGGATTCGAAGTCGTAGTCTTCAGGGAGGACACCGGCACGGAGAAGTTCCTGCTGGAGGATGTCTACGAAACGGAGGAGGTTTTCCGGCCGTCCGCCGCCGATGTTATATACGGCGTAGGGCGGGAGGGGAAGGCCGTCTTCGCCGTTTTTCTTTTCCGGCGCTCCCTGCATGACACGGACGACGCCTTCCACAATGTCATCGATGTAGGTGAAGTCTCTTTCGCAGTGTCCGTAGTTGAAGATTTGGATGGTGCTGCCGGCCCGCAGTTTATTGGTGAATCCGAAGTAGGCCATGTCCGGCCGTCCGGCAGGGCCATAGACGGTGAAGAAGCGGAGGCCTGTGGAGGGAATGTTATAGAGTTTGGCGTAGCAGTGGGCCAGGAGTTCGTCCGATTTCTTGGTAGCCGCATAGAGGGAGACGGGATGGTCCACTTTGTCGTCGGTGCTGAAGGGGACTTTTGTATTTCCGCCATACACGGAGGAGGAAGAGGCATACACCAGGTGCTCCACGCCTTTGGCGCCGCCGTCATAGGAGTGTCGGCAGGCTTCCAGAATGTTGTAGAAACCGATGAGGTTGGATTCGATGTACACGTCGGGGTTGGTAATGGAGTAGCGCACGCCGGCCTGGGCTGCCAGGTTCACCACGATGTCCGGGTGCCAGGTGCTGAAAATATCTTCAATGCAGGCCTTGTCTGCAATATTTCCATGGATGAAATGGTATTCGCTTCCTTCCACCAGAGCTGCCGCTTTTTCCAGTTCCTGCAGGCGGTATTCCTTCAGGGAGACGTCGTAGTAGTCGTTCATGTTGTCTATACCGATGATGCGGATGCGGGGAACGGCAAGGAGCCGCTTCACCAGGTTCGCTCCGATAAAACCGGCAGATCCGGTAACAAATACGGTTTTTCCCTCTAATGTAATCGGTGTTTTCATATGTTTCTCCTTTATACAGATGACAAGTAGGTTAAATTCTCTTTTCAGCTCCCAAACCCTTACGCTTTGGATCCCAGATATTTCAGATACAGGGAAATCATGTCTCCGTATTTTCCCTGCATACGGGCGGTACGGGCAGCCTGGTGGAGGTTTTTGTGTCCTTTGGGCGGCACCAAGGGTACGTCTTTCCAGGGGGATTTCTTCTGGATGGCGGCGTATTCCTGTACCACCGGCCATGCCTGCACCCAGCTGTGCCAGGGTTTGGCGTGACCGGCGAAGTGGATGATGACCTGGCGATGATAGTCTTCATTCACCGGCTGTTTCTTGAAGAGGGACTGGCGGTCCAGGTTGTAGAGGTAGTTGTATTTCTTTTCGATGTACAGGCATTTGCCGTCCAGCATTTCATTGTGGATATCCTGGTCGTGATGGGAGAGCCTGTTGCCCACTCTTTTCACATTTTCCTCTGCCCGGCGGACGATATCATCGAAGAGGCCTTCTTCCATCCACTGTTTCACGTTGATAAGCATCATGCCGGCATTGAAATAGCGCTTCGTGTGAACCCGCTTCATCTGCAGTTCTTCCTTGCGGTCCGATACCACGGCCACGTCGTTTCCCTGGAAGTCCAGATTTCTTAAATAGTCCAAGGAGCCGCGGCACATCATGTCGCCGTCCAGATAGAGGACCCGGTCTGTCAGCGGTGCCACGGCAGGAGCCACGAGGAAACGATAGAAGAAGGCGGCCACGCCGTCAGAAAGGAGGAGTGTGTTGAAGGCGCTGTCGTCAATGAGGTGGACTTCCACCGGGCTGTCCATGATTTCCGCCGCTTTTTCCAGCCTTTCTCTCTCCTCGTCTGCCAGATGGTTTACGAAGAAATGGTAGCAGACAGGCATATCTTCATTGTGGGCATGGACGGTAAGGGCTACCATGCCCATGTGGGGAATGTAGTCCGCCGTACCGGTAAGGGCGATATGGAAATCTTTTTTTCCTCCCTTTTTCCCTAAATGAATGGTTTCGGTAATGGCATGGGAAAGAACGTTGCTCATGGATGTCTCCTTATATTTCATGGAAATCGTTTTTGTAATATCAAAATCAGTTATATTTTATCATATTATAATGGCTTCTGTGCTTCATCTGCTATAATAAAGACAGGTTTATCTCAAATTCATGAACGGCAGGGAGAGGAATATGAATCTTTTACTGGCAGATCTTCACAAATTCGTGGGCTACAGCGGCGGCATCGAGCATGTGCTGTCCCGCATGGCTTTTGCCATGGAGGAAAAGGGGTACCATGTGTCGGTGGTGATGGCAGATGAGAAGGAGGGGGCGTCTTTTTATCCCTTCCCTGAGGACTGCCATTTCTACAATCTTTTCCACATGCCCGGCATGAAACCGGTGCACATGGGCGCCCTGGGGAAGGGGCTTCGGGAAATTACCCGCCTTTTCAGCAAGGAGGGAGCCCGGAACCGGAATTATAAAATGCTCTCCGCTGCAGCCCCTCAGATGGAGAAGGTACTGGCGCTGGAGAAACCGGATGTGATTATTTCCTTCCGGGAGCCTACGGGCCGTCTGCTGCTGGAGGGGCTGGGGACGAAGGTGCCGGTGATTTCCATGCTCCATAATGACCCCGATGAAATCTTTGCCCATTCCCCTGCCGGCGAGAAGGAGGCGCTGGAAAAGAGTGCCCGCATCCAGGCGCTCATGCCGTCCTTTATCCATAAGGCCGGGAAATATCTCCGCTATGACCGTTTCGTCTATATTCCCAACGCCGTGTCCATTCCTGCCTTCTCCGCCCGGCCCGGTGCCCCCCGTAAGGTGCATACCATCACCAATGTGGGTCGTGTCACCGGCCGCACCAAAAGGCAGCATCTTCTGGTGGAATCCTTTGGCCTTTTGGCAAAGGATTTCCCCGATTGGCAGGTGAACCTCTGGGGTGACACCTACGACAAGACCTATGTCACCACCCTGAAGGGCATTATCAAAAAGCAGGGACTGGAGAACCGAGTGCACCTGAAGGGCACCACGAAGGACATGGCTTCCGTATGGAAAGAAACGGACATCTTCGCTTTCCCCAGCCATCACGAAGGCTTCCCCCTGGCCCTTACAGAAGCCATGGGTGTAGGCATCCCGGCGGTGGGTTACAGAAGCTGCCCGGCGGTGAACGAGCTCATCCATGATGGAGAGGACGGATACCTCACTGATGACGGTGCCGCCCCCTTTGCAGAGGCTCTGCGGAAACTCATGGAAGATGGAGACAAAAGAACGGCCTTCGGAAATAGGGCCAAGGAAAATATGAAGCCCTTCGCGCCGGAAGTGGTGTGGGATGAATGGGATCGGCTGATCAGAGAAGTCTGCGGGAAATAGGAACCTCAGGGCTTCGCCGCAGATTAAAAGAAGGGGGGCGCGGCTGACGCCGCGGGTTGTGTAGAAGGGTTGTGTTCGCTTCCGCTCAGGGGGGCAACAGCCCTGCCGGGCTGAGGATGATGGTATCGCCCCTTGGGCGATGTTTATAAAGTCAGCGTTACGGGATTTACTTTCAGTGTCATATGGCATGATAGGCATTCTGCTGATTGGCCCGCTGCGCTCGCCTCCCCCTATCCGGCTTCGCCGGACTTCCCCCTGTTCCGGAGGCAGAATAAACTGCTCCATGCTTTTCTGTAGAGACATGGTCCCATGGCTAAGCATCCATAGTCCCACCACGAAGTGGGGGG
>ULVN01046832.1_pt1 | contig 24725 bp, 26 predicted proteins | sample 1959491 | NCBI WGS metagenome assembly ULVN01 (sample SAMEA4835787, study PRJEB28245) | human gut metagenome | biome: gut microbiome; material: fecal sample | place: Denmark | collected 2008 | reverse complement strand
TAGCCGTCCTACAAAAGGTTTTCGGACGGCCTGGGGAGGGGGCTATTATTTCACACGGATCTCACAGATCCCTGCCTGAAGCAAAGAAACTGCTATCCGTTGGATTCTGCTATCTCCGTTTCGTTGCTTCCCTACCAGTTCGAGTCCATCAATCTGAAACAGAAATTAGAGAAGGAGGATAGGGCATGGAGCCAGAAGGGCTTTACCTTTGCTCCCGTGGAGGGGAAAGATACGGTGACACAACTTAACTGGGTGATGATGTTAGCCTTTGACGAAGGCAAAGCCATCATCGTCACTACGGACAATTATAATTTCCCAAAGAAGAGTGGACAATTTGATTATCTATATATTAATGACGTGCCACTTCGCGGTGTGCGCTTCTTAAAATTTATCACGACACTACAAGCTGCCACTTATATTACCTATAATAAGCGGACGCGCGAAATCATCAAGATGAGACTGGATCCTGAGTGGAACAAGACAGTGATTTTTAAGTAAGGTGCTGGCATAGCCCCAAACGCTGATGGGTTTGGGGCTATCCTGCTGTTGCTCATACAGAATTAGGATAGAAGCGTTGCATAGTTGCGAATAATTTCATATTTTTGCCATTGTAATAGATAGTATATCTATGGAAAAGAAGTTCTTCAAATCTACGTTGAGCACTCTTCATTCTAAGGGTGCCCGCACTATTAAGCGTAGTCATGCCTTTATCTTTACAGCATTGATTCTGATGCTGTCCCTCATGGCATCGTGCTCTTCCATGGACGAGATGACGCTGCCAGCGCGAAGCTCGTATTCTTTGATGGACACGCTGAAATTGAATGTGCCCTATGTGGCTTCAAAAGTGTATCAAGAGGGCGGAACATTTTTTAGTCCTTATTTAGATAAGTATGATCATACGATACTGACGACCTTTGCCCAATCCTTGATTAAAATTCCCCTGGCTAACGATTCCGTGAGCAGACGTATGGCGTTTTTGGTGAATTTATCTTATTTCAATGGTATCATTGTATCAGCAGATACCTATGAAGCCAATGCCATTTCCATGTGGATAGCAAGACGCGATGAGAAGCGATATGATCTCACGCGTGAATTCATAGCTATGCAAGGAGCGCGTGAAGATGATCCCCAATACCGCTTCTATGAATTGATAGATGCCAAGACCCGCGACAGTCTGATTATCCCCGGTCATGTGTTTGTCTTTCATAAGAAAAGTAAACGCTCTGAGCGGCGGGTTCTTGCAGTCAGAAAAGTGAAATTCGACCCTTCCCATTCGCTGATAGAACTTGTTTCCAATGGCGACACGACCTATACGATTCACTCTGATTTACATCATCAGCCGGCACTCGTCTACGCCTTAAAGGTTTGTGAAAGTGAAAACTTTGTGGTAGATTTGACTTGCAATCCAATAGATAACTCTATTTTAACCCTGAGTATTTGCCCAGCTTGGATACAGACACAATGGTATTATAAAAAAGGGAGGTTGCACTTTAAAAAGGAATGTTTGCATACAAGAGGGGAGAATGAGATGAGAGTGCTTGGCGCAATGGATATTTTCCGTGGCACGGATAGGCGCGTCGGATCAACCCTGTGTTGGGAGAAGAGCTCATGAACATGATACCCACAAACAAAATACTTGCAGTGATGCAAGGGCTGCGCCCTTTGTTCCTCAGGCTTGCATCACAGCAAGGAAAACCGGAAAAACAGGTTGGCGCATTATAAGAAGAATCTTAAAAGCAGGAGAGAGAAAAACCTTACCGATATTTGGGAAGTACGATTATAAATTACTATTTTTGCAATTAGTTATTCCGAAACAAGTAATTCTAAAAAGGTGCAGATGGAATTCATCGACAGGGAACAAGAACAGAGCAGACACATCTTTGCTTCAGCTTGACTCCAACGCTTATAGTCTTCAAGCCTGTCCAGAACCCTTTTCCTTTCTTTCTTGGTGATGGATGACCACACATTGGATAGGATTACTCTTTCGCTTCAAACATCCTACAGAGTCACCATGAGCCTACGGAGAATATCCGCTGTGCCCTTCTTCCTCCTTCTTTATTCATCATTATTGCGACAATATTGCAGAACTTTTGGCTAATTAATGATAATTTTGTACTCTTGCCAACATTATGAGTCGCGAAGGAGAGTTTGAACGTTTGTTCCGTGAGTGCTACGCACAGCTGTATGCTTTCGCCATCGGTTTGGTGAGAGAAGATGAACTGTGCCGTGATATTCTCAGCGACTCGTTTGAGATTCTCTGGAACCATCTGGACGAGATCGACGAGGCTCGGCAGAAGAGCTACCTCTATCGCACAGTACGCAACAAATGCACAGACTGGGCACGCAGCCGCCTCTCCCAACAGCGCTATGAGATATTCTTCAAAACCATCTATGGCGATGAGAATGATGATGACGGTACGATGCTGAAGGAGACGGAAGACAATATCGACAAGATCTACCGGCTCATGGATACGCTCACGCCCCAAACCCGGCGCATCCTTGACGAGTGTTACTTCAAAGGGCGACGGCAAGCAGACGTGGCAGAAGAGCTGGGCATTAGTGTCAGCGCAGTGAAAAAGCATGTTGCCCAAGCCATGAAGGTTTTTAAATCAAATTTGAACTTAAAGAAAGCTAAATAGAGGTAGACTTTTCGGCAGGTATCTCGTCATAGTAATGACAAAGACCGCACAGTATTATATATAATTAAGGTAATGGCATCAGAAAAAGACAGACTGGAAGACATCAGACAACTGCTCAACGGCACTGCTGAAGGTCAAGAGGAACAACTCGCTGAGTTGCTCCAGGACAGTGATGCCATGGACGACGTGCGCGCCACGGTTTGTTTGCGTCAGGCACTGTTGCGTCGGCATTCTCAAGACATCATGCCGCAGGCTGAGGTAAGCAAAGAACTGAGTAAGTTCCGAAGCCGCATGGGTATGAAGTCACAGCCGATGGACAAAAAGCAACCGGAGACGGGTCGTATAGCTACCGAGCAGCAGAGTGTCGGGCGCAAGGATGCCCAGCCAAGAGCACAGCAGCCGTCTATGGCAGCACAGAAGTCGGTCTTCTCCCGTCCCCTGCTCTGGGGGCTGATTGCTGTCGCCGCCTGTCTGCTGCTGTTGTTTGGTGTCACTTGGTGGTTCCAGGCTCATCAGCCGGAAGAAAACCCCGACATTGCCTTTGATGTGCCGCGTCACCAACTTGCCGAGCCGTCGATAGTTACGAGCAAGGGTAAGATCATCCCTTTGACAAATACCAGCCAGAACATCTCCATGTCGGGCAGCAACCTCAGTGCCCGCAACAGGCTGTTGCGTGCCTTGGGCTATGATGCCGAAGAGGTGAGTACAGAAAAGTGCTCCATCGCCGTACCGCCGGGCAAGAGCTACGACATCGTATTGGCCGACGGCACGAAAGTGTGGCTTTATGGCGACTCGAAACTCACCTATCCGCTGGTCTTCAACGGAAAGGAACGGGCCGTGTACTTGCAGGGACAGGCTGAGTTTGATGTCACCCATGACTCCAGTCATCCCTTTGTGGTCATCACCGACAAGATGGATGCGCGCGTGTTGGGAACGGAGATCAATGTGAGTTGCTACCCCAAAGAGGCAGCCCATGTGGCTTTGCTGCGCGGTGTTGTCGTGGTCAGCGGACGCAACGGCGAGCACGCTGTCACGTTGAGACCCGGCCAGGGTGCTACCATGATGGGCACAGGCATGTTCTCGGTAGCTGAAGAGAACATGGATCCCTATGAGTATTGGAAGAACGGTTACCTCTATTTCGACGACCAACCATTGGAGACCATCGCCAAGGCACTGAGCCGTTGGTACCGTGTGCAGTTCGTCTTTGAGAATCCGTCATTGGAGAAGAAACGTCTTCGCTTCTTCTGTCTGCGCAGCGAAGACCTGTCCCGTGCTTTGGAGTTGCTCAACCACTTCAGTGGCATTGAGGCCAAACAGCAGGCTGACGGGGTGCATATCAAGTAGTGCGATTGCGCTCGTTTCTCACTTGTACAGAGATAAACAAATGCCGAGAAGATAAGAATATCAAGCGTATAGAAGTACCTATACGCTTGATATTCTTATTTTGCGTCCCTTTCGTTATAACGCCCCCCTTGTTCGTCTCTTGTATTTTTTTCTCCCATTACTCCCAACCCTTCTTCTCTTTGTAGAAGGGTTGGTGGTGAGGCCGCGGTTTTAATATGCTTCGCTTTCTTCGTCTTTGACCTCTTCTACCGTGAGCTTCTTGTGATCCATGGCGTGCCAGCAATAGGCGATGTAGGCCAAGACCAGTGGGATGAGGAGGGAGACGTAGAACATTGTCTTGAGCGTGAACAGACTACTGCAGCTGTTGGCGATGGTCAGCGAGCTCTGCAGGTCGGCGTTGGAGGGATAGTAAGCTGTTGCGTTCCAGCCTGCAATGAGGAAAAGAACGAGCACGACGAGTACCGTGCCGATGCCCGCCGGCCAGATGCCACCTGCGTAATCAGCCTTGAGCCATGTGCGTAGGATTCCGTAGAGCAAGGCTGCCACGCCGAAGAGCAGCACTACAGCTAATGGCCACATCGCCAGCAGGTTGGCGAGATATTTCCCCGATGCCATGCTCACCAGGCCCGTACTGCTGTCGTAGGCATAGCCGTCCTTGACAAGCAGGCGCACGAAAAAGGCAAGGAAGAAGACGAGGAAGAGTACCGTGTTGGGCAGTAACTTGCGGCGGCAACGCTCGCGCAGCGTCGTCTCGTCGATGTTGTTGCGCATATAGAGCAGGCCGAGGATGCGAGCCAGGAAGAGTACGGCCACGCCGAGCACAACGTTCCACGGGTCGAGGAGTGCGTCGAGGCCGCACGAGGCATTGGCCCAGTGACTGATGACGGGCTGCGAGAGTGCTGTGACATGGGTTTTGTCCACGATGAAGTTACTGCCGTCGAAGAAGGTGGCTACCGCACCGCCGAGGAGCAGCGGACCTACAATGCCGTTGATGATCAGACATACTTGGAAGGTGCGCGCCCCGAGGAAGTTGCCGAGTTTGTTTTGGAACTCGTAGCTCACAGCCTGGATGACGAACGAGAAGAGGATGATCATCCAAAGCCAGTAAGCTCCGCCAAAGCTCGTGCTGTAGAACAGTGGGAAGGCAGCGAAGAACGCTCCGCCGAAGGTGACAAGCGTGGTAAACGTAAACTCCCATTTACGGCCCGTGGAGTTGATGACCAGACGGCGTTCGTCGGGTGTCTTGCCCAGTTCGAAGATGAGGGTATTGGCTCCCTGCACAAAGAGCAGGAAGACAAGCAGGGCTCCCAACAGCGATATCAGGAACCACCAATAGTGCTGAAGAAATGTATATGACATGGTGCTATGATTCTAAGATTGTCGTGAATGATATGAGTCTAAAGCTCTGTTTCATTATCAGCTTGCCTTATTACTCGAAGTTGTAATTCTTGATCTGCTTGCACAGAATGCTGACCTCCACGGCGAGCATCGTGGTGAAGAGAAAGAGGAAGACAAAGAACGTCGTGGCGATGCTTCCCGACGACACGCCCGACACAGCGGCGCCCACGGGCAACATGTCCTGGATGGTCCACGGCTGTCGGCCTACCTCAGCGACCACCCATCCGGCCTCACTGCCTATATAGGCCAGGGGCAGCATGACGATGGCGGCAATGAGCAGCCAGCGCGGCTTGGTGATATCGAGACGATAGATATAGTGGAGCACGACGAGGAAGAACAGAATAAACAAGCAGCCTATGCCCACCATCGTGCGGAAGGCGAAGAAGCTGATGGGGATGTTGGGCACCAGATGGTGCACATCTTTGATATAGCCATAGCCGAAGTACGGCATGTCAGCCTTGAGCTGCGGCAGAATCTTCTGCGCCTGCGCCTTGGCAGCGGCGGTGTCGCCCTTTCCGGTCTTGGCAGCGGTCATCAGCTGTCGGTATTGTGCGAGGTTGGCGATGGCACGCCGTCCGCGCGTCATCTTCTCCCGTGCAGAGGGCTCCTTGCTGCCGTTAGGTCGTGTGAATCCGCCCAGGAGGTCGTTCACGCCGGGTACGTAGCCGTCGGCATGATGTGTGGCGAGGATCGAGAGCATATTTGGTACGGCGATGCGGTAGGGTGGTTCTACATCGTTTTCATAGTCAGGCTGTGAGAACGGTCCGGGCAGGGCCACGACGCTGAGTCCCTGGTGTGTGCCACCATTATAGAGACCTTCCATGGCGGCGAGCTTCATGGGCTGGGTCTGAGCAACCATGTAGGCTGAGTTATCGCCAGTGAGGGCTCCGAGCAGTGTGGCGACGAGTCCGACGATAGCTCCTATCTTGATGCTCTGCTTGGCGAGCTGCGTGTTGCGGTGTTTGAGCAGATACCAGGCACTCACTGCCACGGTGAAGGCGGCACCGATGATCCACGAGGTGGTCACGGTGTGGCAGAACTTATCCACGGCGAAAGGCGAAAGGGCCACATCGGCAAAGGACGTCATCTCGAAGCGCATCGTGTCGGGGTTGAACTCCTGACCGATAGGATATTGCATCCAGGCGTTGGCGACGAGGATCCACCAGGCTGAGATCGTCGCGCCCAGACCGGTGAGCCATGTTGAGGCAAGGTGAAAGCCGCGCGAGACTTTGTTCCAGCCGAAGAACATCACAGCCACGAAGGTGCTTTCCATGAAGAAGGCCACGATACCCTCGATGGCGAGCGGCGCGCCAAAGATGTCGCCGACCATCCAGGAATAGTTGCTCCAGTTGGTGCCGAACTCAAACTCCAGGATGATGCCGGTGGCCACGCCCATGGCGAAGTTCACGCCGAAGAGACGTTGCCAGAATCGGGCGGCTTCTTTCCAAAACGCTTTGCCCGTGCGGTAATAGCAGGTCTCCACGATGCCCATGATGAGTGCCAGACCCAGCGTGAGCGGTACGAAGAGCCAGTGATAGATGGCTGTCAGGGCAAACTGCGCGCGCGCCCAGTCCACCGTGCCAGTAGAGATGTCTAATAGGAGGTTTGTCATTGTGTTGTTGTTTAATGGTTAATGGGTTATTTTTTCAATATCTGTGAAGAGACGAATTCGGCTTCCTGTCCTTTCTGTGCGTGCTCGTGGATATAGTTTGGGAAGAAAAACAGTTTTAGCACGGCAAAGATGATGAACAACTTGATGAGGATCACAGCCCATAGGGTGCGACCGACGGTCATGCTCCGGAAGCCGTCGTAGTAGAGATGCCATACCGAGACGGCAAAGTGTTTGAGTCGTGCCTTCATCAGCGGTTTTGCTTTTAGGAATCCTTTTTGATGGCAAATATACGATAAATATTTTAATAAGGCAAGAAAAAGGTAAGAGAAATTGTAGCTGAGGAGAGGGCGAAAACAAAAAACGGCTGGGCAGCTGCATAGCTGCAGCATACCCAACCAAGCAATTCTAAACAGGCGAAAAGCGCAGCATCGCCAGACGGGGACGCATCGCTACGGCAGGCGGAAAGCGTTGAATAAGAGCAGACCGGCATGCCGGTGGTGAGCATCACCTCAGCTTCTTGCCCTCGAAGCGTTCGATGGCCTCTACCCAGTCGGGCCACATCTCTACGGCTTCATTGGTCTCCAGGTCGTAAGCCACCATGATCGTCTTGCCGACGCACTTCAGCTGCTGTGTGTCGGTGTCTACAAGCCGCTGGGCAAGCTGAAAGCTCTTGTGGCCGATATGGGTGATGGCCGTCTCGACGGCGACATGGTCGCCGATGTGCACCTGCGAGAGGAAGTCAGCGTCAACGTGCACTGTGACGATGGCGTGGCGCTGGTCGATCTTGGTGTTGGGAATATTGGCAAAATAGTCCATCTTCGCCATGTCGTAGTATTGGAAATAGAGCGTGTTGTTGATATGCCCGAACTGGTCGGCATCGTTCCAACGCAATTGTATGGGGAGCGTGTGATGAAACACCACGCTCTGTTGTTCCTTTTCGTCTTGTGTCTCTTTCATGATGAATGTATTATTCCGGCACCTTGTCATACATAGCTTTCCACCAGCTGTCGTCGTCCTGGAGCCATTTGGCAAACCAGGCGAAGATGGTGTTCTGCCATTTGATGCGCTTGTTGTAATCTTGTATCCAGTGGTTCTCGCCTTCGACCTCTACGAGTGCCACGGGGCGTCCGAGAAGTTTCAGTGCCGTGTAGAGTGCGATGCTGTTAGCCGTGGGCACGTTGGTGTCGGCGGTGCCGTGGACGAGGAGCAGCGGCGTGTGGATCTTGTCAGCATTGTAGAGCGGGCTGTGGTTGACATAGAGGTCGCGGTCCGACCATGGGTAGCGGTTGGCCATGCTCACCTCGCTGTAGGAATAGCCCCAGTAGCCTGAGCCCCAGTACTGCGTGTGGTCGCTGATGCCGGCGTGCGAGACGGCGGCGGCAAAGAGGTCAGTCTTGGTTTGGAGATACTGCGTCATGAAACCACCGTAAGACGCGCCGATGCATCCGATCTTCTTGTCGTTGATATAGCTGTGGTCGGCGCAGAACTTCTTTGTGCCCTCGATGATATCCTCGGCAACGCCGTCGCCAGCCGTGTCGACATGGCGTGAGGCAAACTCCTGCCCGAAGCCGGCGGCGCCGCTGGGCTCGATGACATAGACCACATAGCCTTTGGAGGCATAGAGCGGGAAAGGATAGTTGCCGCCGAAGTAGCGGCTTGTCGGTGAGCATCCGCCATAGTAGTAGACGATCATCGGGTATTTCTTCGTTGCGTCGAAGTGAGGCGGCAGATAGTAGCGCCCGTAGATGGTGTCACCGCGCGAGCTCGTGAAGTTCCACGGCTGGCAGGTGGGCAGATCCACGTCGGCGAGCGTCGTCTGCTGGTCCTCCAAGAGCGTCGACTTGCCATTGGCGGTGTTCATCGTGTAGAGGCGGTCGACGTTCATGGCACTCTGTCCGTTGTAGCAGAGTACGGGGGCGGTCTCAGCCATGTCCACGCCACCGACATAGTCCTCTGGTGTGCGCAGCATCTCTATTTTGCCGCTCTTGGGATCCATGCGGTAGAGATGGCGGTAGTCACGGTCGAGGGCGTTGAAGTATATCTTGCCGTCGTAGCGGTTCCACTGCACGGTTTCCACACTCGGGTCGAAGTCCTTGGTCATCGGGCGCACCTTGCGAGTGGTGCAGTCGATGGTGTAGAGCTGATAGTCGTACATGCTCGGTATGCGGCCCTTGGGCAGGTTCTCACCGATGCCGTCGAGGGCCTCCGGTGATCCTTTCACGGCAATTGTTCGGGCATCGGGCGAGAAGATGGCACTGGCGATGAAGCCGTCGCTGTCGACGAGGCACTCCGACTGCATCGTGCTCAGGTCGAGGCGGTAGACTGAGTTGAGTGTTGTCGGTCGCTTGCTCAGACGGGTGCGCGACACCATATATAATATATAGCGTCCGTCGTACGAGATGTCGCAAAGCGACACATCGTGGTATCCGAAGGTCAACGGCTGGGCATAGCCGGTCGCCAAGTCGTATTTCAGCAGTTGGTTGCGGTTGCGCCATCCGGGCTGCCGGTCGTCGGGCTGTATGATCTGGTGCACCTGGCTGTCGTCTTTCGGTCCTTCCACTTCTTTCGAGATGATGAGGAACTTGCCGTTGGGTGCCATCGTCCAGCTGCCCTCGGGGAGGTTGTCGGTGAGAATCGTCTCGGCACCGGTGACGACATCCGCCTCTACCAGCTGGTTGCCCTTGACACCTTTGCGAGTGAAGAGATAGCTGTTCTTGCCGGGCATCCAGCGCAGGCTTTTGTCAGATGTGCGCACGGCGGTGCCGCGGCGCAGGTCGTAGATGGTGTAGAGCCATGAAGTATTGTTGGCCGAAGTCGTCTCGTACGACGTGGTGATGGCATAGCGTCCGTCGCTGCTGACCTGACTGCCGTAGTAGTGCTTGCCGTTGAGGAAGTCATAGAGCGTCAGGTCACGTCGTCCGTTGTCAGAAGTGGAGAACAGTGCGTCGGTGTCGCTGTCCAGACTTACCTGCAGCGAGTCGTGGTCACCGGGCTTGGTGAGATATTTGATGACGATGTCGTGAGTGGCGGGGATGAGTGTCAGTGATCCGTCGCTTTCCTTGCCGTCGACATAGAGCTTGTAGTGCTTCATCTTTCCTACTTTCAGCGTACCTTTGGCATAGCGGCTGTTGGTGAGGGTGAACTGTAGCAGGTGGAGTGCTGTGGCAGCTTTGTCGGAGGGGGCGAAGGCCCCCTGATATTCTTTGCCCTGCCGTGCTTTGGTCAGATCGACGAAGGTGCCGAGCAGATTGTCAGATTGGTAGCCTTTGCGGTCGAGGCCGATGGTGTCGACCATCACGGGTCGTTGCAGGACAAAGGGTCCGCTGTAGCGGAAATGAGTGACGGGACGTGTGGCGGCCTGCATGGGTTGCAGGGCGCATAGTGTCAGCCCTATCAGTGCGGTGGTCTTGCCCCACCGTGCTGTGGGAACATGATGACGGATGTTCTTCATAAATGATGTGGTTAAAACAAAAAGATCTCTCAATTCAACTGCAAACTTACACAAAATCTTTGAATTCTGTGCAGAAATATGGTTCCAAGATTAGAAAAAATCATTAAAAAGCAGCAAAGACCTTAATCTTTCTTATTGAAAATGAGTAATTTTGCAGTATGATAATCAATGTAATGGACTTGGTACAGCTCAAAGCCTACGCCCGCCAGTATGGTGTGGTGCTGGCCTTGGTGTGGGCAGCCAGCTTTCTGAGCATCGTCTTTGCCCCAGCATCCGTGTTGGGCAGCCTGCTGGCACTGAGCACCCCGATCGTGGTGGGCTGGTTTTTAGTGCGCTTCCGTAATGACGCATTGGACGGACATATCTCCTTCCGGCGCGGCTTTGCGTTTAGCTGCTATACGTTTTTCTACGCGTCGCTGCTCTTTGCGGCCGTGCAGTTTGTCTACCTTCGCTTCTTCGACCATGGTGCTTTCATGACCATGCTCGGTGAGTCGCTCAAGACCATGGAAGAAGTCTACCGCCACGAAGGTGCCACCGCCCTGCAAGCCGTAGGCCAGATGAAGCGGACCATCTCGGTCATCGGACAGCTCTCACCCCTGCAGCTGACGTTCGTCATCATGATGGACAACATCCTCATGGGTGTGCTGCTCAGCCTGCCCATCGCCTTTGCGTGCAGGAGAAAGACCTTCATACCCACCAACGGGCCAGAACAAAAGGAGCAAAACGGTCACGCCGAATAGCACCAAGCAACTTTTCACCAATCAACTGATCAAAGAAAAAACATCATCATGGATATATCTGTTGTAGTACCTCTTTTCAACGAGGAAGAATCGCTGCCGGAACTGCATGCCTGGATCTGCCGTGTCATGCAGGCCAACAATTTCTCTTACGAGATCATTTTTGTCAACGACGGCTCCACCGACCACTCCTGGGACGTCATCGAAGAGCTGTCGAAGAAGGACAGCAACGTCAAAGCCATCAAGTTCCGCCGCAACTACGGCAAGAGCCCGGCACTCTACTGTGGTTTCAAGAAAGCTCAGGGTGACGTGGTCATCACCATGGACGCCGACCTGCAAGACTCGCCCGACGAGATACCGGCTCTGTACCACATGATCAAGGACGAAGGCTATGACCTCGTCTCGGGATACAAGCAGAAACGCTACGACCCGCTCTCGAAGACAATTCCGACGAAACTCTTCAACGCCACGGCACGCAAGATATCCGGCATACACAACCTCCATGACTTCAACTGCGGACTGAAGGCTTACCGACGCGACGTGGTGAAGAACATTGAGGTATACGGTGAGATGCACCGCTATATCCCCTATCTGGCAAAAAATGCCGGATTCACCAAGATCGGCGAGAAAGTCGTGCACCATCAGGCACGGAAATACGGACACTCGAAGTTCGGCATCAACCGTTTCTTCAACGGCTATCTCGACTTGCTGACACTGTGGTTCCTCACCAACTTCGGCAAGAAGCCGATGCATGTCTTTGGATTTATTGGCAGCATCATCTTCTTCATCGGCTTCCTCTCGCTCTGCTGGCTCTTTGGCGAGAAAATCTATAACCTCTGCAACGGTGTCTACGGCGACCTGCTCAGCGAGCACGCCTCGTTCTACGTGGCACTCACCGCACTGGTACTGGGCTCGCAGTTCTTCCTCGCCGGCTTCCTCGGCGACCTCATCAGCCGGCAGAACCCAAACAGAAACGACTATCAGATAGAGAAGGAAATATAAAAACACAGGCATCAACATATATGCGAAATAACAACCATTCTTCCGTCCCCACTTTTCGACGGGCATTTCTCTCCTCTTTGGGGAGAGTTAGAGAAGGGCTATCATTTCTCTCCCTTTTAGGGAGAGCTAGAGAGGGTCTGCTCTTTCTTCCCCTCTTCCTTTTGCTCTTCCTTGTCTCGTGTTCCTCCGTCGACTGTCCGCTCAACAACACGGTGTATGCCAACTATAAGCTCATGGGACGGGTAACGACGCTGACAGATCCGCTCACCATCTGGACCAACCGCAACGACGGCAACGACACCATACTCATCAACCAGCAGGTCAACACCGACAGCTTTACGCTACCCGTGAGCTACGCCCGCGACCGCGACACACTCTTCTTCCGCACCAATACCACGCTCGACACGGTGACCATTGACAAGACCAACATCCCTCACTTCGAATCCGTGGACTGCGGCATGAACTATTTCCATGAAGTCAAGGGCATACACTACACACGCAATGCCATCGACTCTATCACCATCCAAAACCGAGATATCACCTATGATACATCCAAGAAGCATTTCTATGTATATTTTAAGGAGTATCGCTATTAGTCTCCTGGTGCTCCTCGTCTCCACCGCATACGCTCAGAAGGAAACAGTGGCAAAGCAACCCCAACAGCCCCGCCACCTGTCAAAGCAGGAGCAGGAAGCTATGAGACGCAAGCAGATCGACGACTCGATACCTTTCTTCCGTGGCGTACAGGTGAAGGTCGACGCCATCGGACTCGTGCAGAAAGCTGTCTCGGACTATGGACAGTATGAGGCCGGCGTGCGCGTGAACCTCAAAGACAAGTACTTTCCCGTTGTGGAATTCGGACTCGGAAAGGCTGACCACCGCGAGGTGACCACGGCAATCAGCTATCACACATCCGCGCCCTACGTCAAGATAGGTATGGACTTCAACATCATGAAAAACAAACACGACATCTATCGCACCTACGTCGGCGCCCGTCTGGCTGCCACTTCCTTTAAATATGATGTCGACAACCCCACTATCATCGACCCCGTCTACGGCGGCAACTATCCGGTGCACCAACAGGGCGTGAAAGCCAAATGCTCATGGATGGAAGCCTTGGCGGGCATCGACGCGAAAATCTACGGACCGATACATCTCGGATGGAGCGTTCGATACTACCGCCGCCTCTCGCACGACGACGGACCACTTGGTAACGTCTGGTATGTGCCTGGATTCGGCAAGCAGGCCTCCACACGCATCGGAGGCACTTTCGACATCATTGTGGAACTATGATCCTATAACCTATGAAGAAAAAAAACTTCCTGAAAATCATTTTCCTCGCCGTACTCGTCGTGGGCACGGTGATGATCATCATGCAGCAGCGAAACACTCCCTACCAGCACGACACGGGGTTTGTCTTCGGCACGGAATACCATATCACTTACCAGTCGTCGGAAAACTTGCAGCAGGACATCGACAAGGCTTTGGCACAGGTAGACACCGCACTGTCGCCGTTCAACAAGAAATCGGTCATCACGCAGGTCAACAACAACCGGCCGGTGAAGCTCGGCAAGATGTTTACCGAGGTGTTTGACAAAGCTGAGTCCATATCGCGTGAGACCGACGGTGCCTTTGACATCACCGTGGCACCACTCGTCAACGTGTGGGGCTTCGGATTCAAGTCGGGCGTGCATCCCTCGCGCCATGTCGTAGACTCTCTGCGACAGTTTGTAGGATATGACAAGGTGGCTCTCGTCGATGGGCATATTGTCAAGAAAGACCCGCGGCTGATGCTCGACTGCTCGGGCATTGCCAAGGGCTACGGCGTCGATGTGGTGGCCAAGCTCCTGCGCGATAAGGGCATAGAAAACTTCATGGTGGAGATCGGCGGCGAGATTGTCACAAGTGGCATCAGCGAAAAACGTCTGCCCTGGAAGATCGGTGTCACCAAACCCACCGACGACGCCACACAAACCAATCAGGAACTGCAGACCGTGCTCAACGTTACGGACAAAGCCATGGCCACGAGCGGCAACTATCGCAACTTCTACTATAAAGGCGGAAAGAAATACGCTCACACCATCGACCCCAAGACGGGCTATCCCGTGCAGCACAATATCCTGTCCTCGACCGTGCTCGCCAAAGACTGCGCCACTGCCGACGCCTATGCCACCGCGTTTATGGTCACGGGACTGAAAGGTGCGCAGGAGATCCTGCAGAAACATCCCGAACTGATGGTCTACTTCATCTACGACGACGGCAAAGGGCACAACCAAGTGTGGTACTCGCCATCGATGAAAAAGGCCATCGCACAATAATATGCCTGCAAGACATGGTCGCTGATATTTTCTACACGCTCCTCAGCTTCCCGCTCTTCATCGGCATGGGACGAAGGGAACTGGAGAACATCGTGACAAAAACAAAGTTCTCCTTTCACACGCTGCACGAAGGGGATACTATCGTCGATACGGACACCCGCAGCGGCATGATGGTCATGCTCACCGACGGCACGGCGGTGGCTACTACCTTCTCCGACGACAAAGGATACAGAGTGGAGGAAGAGATCAACGGACCTATGCTTGTACAACCGGAATACGTCTTCGGACTGGCACAGCACTTCTCTCAGTTATGGAAAGCAAAGACTGTCTGCCATCTCATCACGCTTGACAAGCAGGAGATACTTAAGCTCAGCGACAACTCGCTCATCTTTCGCCTCAATCTTCTGAACCTACTCTCCACGCAGGTGCAAAAGCGGCAGGCACTCTTTTGGCATGCTCCCTTGCACACCGACGAGGAGTTCCTCCGCCGGTTCTTTCTGGTACATTCGATACGCCCGGCAGGCAGGAAGGTTGTCCACATCAAGATCTCAAGATTGGAAAAGGAACTGAACATTGACCGCCGCCGGCTCTCTGCGGTGCTCCGACAATGGGAACAGCAGGGGCTCGTAGAGTGGACGCGAGGATGTTTGATCATACCTGCGCTGGAGAAGATCATTAACAACAGCCTCACACCCTCAAAACCAATAGTCTTACACCCAACCCAATAGCCTTGTCCCCTAAAAGAATAGAAGGGAGTAATATGCTGCAAGGGTCGAAAAGACATACCCTATAAGTGGATAGTGGAGGGGATAATAATTATAGAAGATCTATTGTAAAAAAATGAAGATGGTAATGAGATGATGTTGAAGTTAAAGATGCGTGTGAAGATGTAGATGCACATGTAGATGACAATGGCAATTCGCAGCAAGGCATAAAAAAGCCCGAACTCCATCATTGGAAATCCGGGCAGAATGAAAGGAGGAGTGGTGCCTCTTGGAGTTGAACCAAGGACACATGGATTTTCAGTCCATTGCTCTACCACCTGAGCTAAGGCACCTTCTTTCTAATGGCATGGCGGAATGACGCCAGCGATTGGTTTAGAAAAGCGAGTGCAAAGATACAACATTTCCTCTCATCTTGCAAATTTCTCCCAATGGTTTAATATCTATTAACGCTATTCTTCTTTTCCGTAACTATTCAGCTGCCATATCGCCCTTTGGCGATAACAAGTTGTTGATATAACAGGGTTAGTTATATAGAAGTGAATACATTCCAATCTCACCTTGGGGGTAAAATCCACATTCGATAGATACGTTTAAACGTCTATTAATCAGCAAAGTAAGTATGGAAAAAGTTATGTTTGCGTTTGCTTATTTTAGATATTTTCTTACTTTTGTATCTGTGAAAAAGACGGTTATGGACATAGTAGATGCGCTGAAAAACATGAAAGAGAAGTTGGAGCCGATGCAAAAAACATCGATTTACAGCATGATACTATATGCAATCTTAACCGTAACAAAAACATTTAGGTCTTTTGTCTTTTGATAGGAGTTTACTATCTTTGCAACTAAAAATCGGCTCTGCTGAAATTAACCGCAAAAGTTGCTGGTAAAACAGTTCCGTATGTAGGATGGGTGCTAATGGCTTATGACTTTTATACTTGCATATGAAAAATTTAAAAACTAATTTTCTGAAAGAGTTTGTTCTGTCACTGTTATGCATCTATGGCATTTTGACGGTTGCAACATTGTTTGGCCTTATTGACAGCATAATCTTTAAGCTTGTATCAGTGCATCTGCTTGCCATCACAATGGCGCTGTTCTATGAAGGCATGGGGCTGATGGTTGAGCGGGAGTGTCGGAAAGGTGGTGTCAAGAAACGCATTCTCTTCCTCAAATGGATGCAAGAGTTGGGTCTTGCCTATTTGATAGTCACACTCATGATCGTTGTCAAACTCATTCCTTTCTTCGCCTTCAATCAGTTGCCGGCTCATTTCGTGATCGTCTTCATCGCTTTCTGTGTAGCATATCAGAGTTGGACGTCCAAGAAGGCAGCGCACTACGACCAAGCAGAGAAAGGATAATAGGAAGAATTTCTGTATTGTAACTATTCTGCGAATTCCTTTCCGCTTGTATTCGCTGATTAGTTACTACTTGCCTTTTGTCCTTTCTGTCGTGCGCACACCTTATTTTATATATGACCTACCTTATTGTATATGACTCACCTTGCTTTATCATCCAAGCTTCATGCCTATCTGTTGCAGGCAACGACAAATCTTTATATTGGCACGGCAAGAAATAGAAGACATATTGTATCTATGTTGTTATGATTATGGTTAATATAGTTAAACGACCAAATAATCGTTAACATTAAACTGTTAACCAATTAAGATTTTCCCTAACTTTGCCGCCATGAAGAAGAAATCCATTTGGACCATCGCCATCATCATGGGCGTGTCCTTTGTCATCTTGCTTGGCCTACAGCTCACCTACATTCGTGAGATGGCCAACATGAAGAAGGAACAGTTTGACGAAAGCGTCAACCGCGCCCTCTATCAGGCCTCGCGCAATCTGGAACTCAACGAGACTCTGCGCTATCTTGAGAAAGACGTCAACGAGACCGAGCGTCATGCCTACCGCAAAGACAGCGTAGGCACCCGAAGTGGAAAACCCAACGACGGCAGCGTGCAGTACTCTCACCAATATTCCGTGGCGGGCAAGGACGGCACCGTCTACTCTTCCTTTGAGTTGAAGACGATGGCGGTGAAGCCAACACAGATGCCCAAGGCCATGATCCTGCGCACCGACCGCAACTCCAACACGGCTGCCAGCAAGTCACTTCAGGAGATAGTTAAGAACAGATATGTCTATCAGAAGGCTTTGCTCGACGAGGTGATCATGAACATGCTCTACTCTGCCTCAGACAAACCGCTGAAGGAGCGTGTCAACTTCAAGATTCTCGACCAGGACATCAAAGCCGAGCTGATAAACAACGGTATCAACATTCCCTATCACTTCACGGTGTCCACACAGGACGGACGTGAGGTCTACCGCTGTCCCGATTATAGCGATGAGGGCAGCGAATACACCTACAGCCAGGTGCTCTTCCGCAATGATCCGGCTTCGAATATGGGTGTGGTGCGCGTGCATTTCCCAGACATCAACAGCTATATCTTCTCTAGCATCCGGTTCATGATCCCGAGTGTGGTGTTCACCATCATCCTGCTCATCACGTTCATCTTCACTATTGTGGTCATCTTCCGGCAGAAACGCTACAGCGAGATCAAGAACGACTTCATCAACAACATGACGCACGAGCTCAAGACGCCTATTGCCAGCATTTCGCTCGCTGCCCAGATGCTCAACGATGACAGCGTGCCCAAGAGCGAGAAAATGATGAAGCACCTCATCGGTGTGGTCACCGACGAGACCAAGCGACTGAGGTTCCTCGTGGAGAAAGTGCTGCAGATGTCGATGTTCGACCGCAAGCGCTCATCATTTAAGAAGAAGCATCTCGACCTCAACGAGATGGTGGAGACCATCGCCAACTCGTTTACCCTGCGTGTGGAGCATACCGGCGGCAAGATCTACGTCGACGTGGAGGCTGTCGACTCAAGTATCTACGTCGACGAGGTACACTTCCAAAACGTGATCTTCAACCTGATGGACAACGCCGTGAAATATCGCAAACCCGACCAGCCTGTCGACATCTATCTGAAGACATGGAACGATGACAGCTATCTCTATCTCTCCGTGCACGATACGGGCATAGGTATGAAGAAAGAGAACCTGAAGAAGATCTTCGAGAAGTTCTACCGCGTACATACCGGCAATGTCCACGACGTGAAGGGCTTCGGCCTCGGACTGGCTTATGTCAAGCGGGTTGTCGATCTCCACGACGGCGAGATCAAGGTGGACAGCGAGTACGGCAAGGGCACCACCTTCACCATCAAGTTGCCGGTGATCAAGGATTAAACCTTGGAGCGTCACGTACATCTATATATATATAATAAGGTGTAGCCCGCCGCTTCCGCCCAGATACAAGAACAATAATAAAAAACAATTAAATACCAACAACTATGGAAGAAAAAGTAAAGATTCTGCTTTGCGAGGACGACGAGAACCTCGGCACCCTGCTCTGTGAGTACCTCATTGCCAAAGGCTACGACGCTACGCTCTGCCCCGACGGCGAGGCTGGCTTCAGAGAGTTCCAGAAAGAGAAGTTCGATATCTGCATCCTCGACGTGATGATGCCGAAGAAAGATGGTTTCACGCTGGCTCAGGACATTCGCCAGATGAACTCTCAAGTGCCTATCATCTTCCTCACCGCCCGTGTGCAGAAGGAAGACGTACTCGAAGGCTTCGACAAAGGCGCTGACGACTACATCACTAAGCCGTTCTCTATGGAGGAGCTCGTCAAGCGTGTGGAGGCTATCCTCCGCCGTGTGCGTGGCAAGAAAAACCGTGAGAGTACGATGTACAAGATCGGCCGCTTCACCTTCGACACTCAGAAGCAGCTGCTCACCATCGACGGCAAGTCGACCAAGCTCACCACCAAGGAGAACGAACTCTTGGCTCTGCTCTGCTCTCATGCCAACGAGATCCTCAAGCGCAACGACGCTCTGCGCACGATCTGGATCGACGACAACTACTTCAACGCACGCTCCATGGACGTGTACATCACCAAGCTACGCAAGCATCTGAAGGCTGACGACCAGATCGAGATCATCAACATCCATGGTCAAGGCTATAAGCTCATCGTGCCGGAAGACGATTAATACAGAATGATAGTTTGCGGTTAGTTCCTTTCAAAAGGACTGGCAAGCATTAACCCCGAGTTGCCTATCGTGGAAAGCCTAAGCATCGCAAAAGGCTTTTCAAGCGGGCAGCTCGGGGTTAAATGTTTGAATCGGCAAAATATAATATGCCATATCCTGCCGCAAAGAGCTAAAAAGAACATAAACGGCAAGACATTGCAATTACCTGTCAGCCGCTACCTTTCCGATGATGCCAAGGGCAATCAGCAACAGGGGCAGGAAGAGAAGCAGGTTGTAGTTGGTGAGGTTGGTGAAATAAAAGACAACCATCAACAGCACACCGATATATATAAGAGGCATACCCACTACCGGACGCACACGAGGCCATAAGCGGCCGATGAATCCCTTTGCCTTTGAGACGAGCCGATGCCTTACCGTTTTATTCTCTTGCTGCGATTGAGACATGATCTTTGTATTGCTAAGTTTTCTGTTTATCGCCTGCAAATTTACGAATTATTGTTGCAGCATCGTCGCGTGAGCAAGGCAATTAATGTTAAAAAGAAGAAAAAGGGCTCAGCCCTGTCATGTTATCACAAATAAAAGTAGTACCTTTGCAGTCGCATTTTGCAAAATAACATTTTAATTATCAACAAAGTAGTATGAATCAATACGAAACCGTTTTCATTTTGACTCCCGTTTTGTCTGATGAACAGATGAAGGAAACGGTCGCTAAGTTCAAGAAGCTGCTCACCGACAAGGGTGCTGAGATTGTGAACGAAGAGGCCTGGGGACTGAAGAAGATGGCTTATGCAATTGACAAGAAGTCGACAGGTTTCTATTGCCTGTTGCAGTTCAAGGCAGAGCCTTCAGTAGTTAACACCCTCGAGACCGGCTACCGCCGTGACGAGAAGGTGATTCGTTTTATCACTGTGAAGCTTGACAAGTACGCTGTGGCTTATGCCGAGAAGCGTAAGGCTAAGTGGAACAACAAAGTGGAGGCATAAACTATGGCAGAGCAGAAGAAATCAGAAATCCGTTATTTGAACGCCCCTTCTATCGACACAAAGAAGAAGAAGTACTGCCGTTTCAAGAAGAGTGGCATTAAGTATATCGACTACAAGGACCCCGAGTTCTTGAAGAAGTTCCTCAACGAGCAGGGCAAGATCCTTCCTCGCCGCATCACCGGTACTTCTCTGAAGTATCAGCGTCGTGTGGCTCAGGCCGTGAAGCGTGCACGCCAGATCGCGCTGCTGCCTTATGTAACCGATTTGATGAAGTAATTAAGGAGGAGCAGAAGATATGGAAATCATACTGAAAGAAGATATTATCGGACTTGGATACAAGAACGATATCGTAAAGGTTAAGGACGGCTACGGCCGTAACTATCTGATCCCGACAGGCAAAGGCGTCATCGCATCTGCAAGTGCCCGCAAGCAGCTCGCCGAGAATCTCAAGCAGCAGTCTGCTAAGCTCGCCGCTCTGAAGGCTGAGGCTGAGAAGCGTGCTGAGGCTCTGAAGGATGTTCAGCTTGTCATCACCGCTAAGGTTGCCGCTACCGGTCACCTCTACGGCTCTGTCGGTGCTGCTAAGGTTGCTGAAGAGCTCGCTAAGCTCGGCATCGAGATCGACCGCAAGATCATCACCATGCGTGAGGCTCGCAAGGTCGGTGACTTCGAGGCTACCGTTCACTTCCACAAGGAGGTTGAGGTCAAGGTGCCTGTGAAGGTTGTCGCTGAGAACCAGCCCGTGGCTGCTCCCGCTGAGGAAGCAGCAAAGGAGGAGGCTCCTAAGGCTGAGGAAGCTCCCGCTGCTGAGGCTGCTGAGGAGCAGGCTCCTGCTGCTGAGTAATCAACAGCTACTGTTAGCTTGAAGTAATTTTTGCACTGTAAAGCATATTATATCGATCCCTGCCGCATCCGCTTGCGGTGGGGATCTTTGGTTGTTATGCAGTCCTAAAGGCAGATATAGTGGCGTGCTTCGTAGCTGTTCAGCGAATGCTGACGAAAGGCATACATAGAACAGTTACTGCGATCCCGCTAAACCATAAATACGGTTAAGGGTGATCATTTTTTAGGCATTGAAGTTCTTAGTCTTACTTTTTTTATGTAAATTTGCATAATACAGTAGAAACGGCTGTCAATGACTCTCATACAGCCGTGTTTCATACTGGAAACAGAACGTATCATAAATAGAACATACATTAAAGAAGATGAAAGCATTTGTTTTTCCCGGACAGGGCTCACAGTTCGTAGGCATGGGCAAGGACCTCTACGACAACAACGCATTGGCTAAGAAACTCTTTGACCAGGCCGACGAGATACTCGGATTCAAGATCACCGACGTGATGTTTGCCGGTACAGACGAGCAGCTCAAGGAGACCAAGGTCACACAGCCTGCCGTTTTCCTCCACAGCGTCATCTCGGCACTGTGCCTTGGCGACGACTTCAAGCCCGCCATGGTTGCCGGTCACTCTCTCGGCGAGTTCTCTGCTCTCGTGGCTGCCGGCGCACTGAGTTTTGAAGACGGCCTTCGCCTCGTTGCTGCCCGTGCCAATGCCATGCAGAAAGCCTGCGAGGCCAACCCCGGCACGATGGCTGCCATCATCGCACTCCCCGACGAGAAAGTAGAAGAGATTTGCGCTGAGGTCAGCAAGGAGGGCCACACTGTGGTACCTGCCAACTACAACTGCCCGGGCCAGCTCGTCATCTCCGGCGACAAGGAGGGTATCCTCGCTGCTTGCGATAAGCTGAAGGCTGCCGGTGCCAAGCGCGCGCTGCCCCTGAAGGTCGGTGGTGCTTTCCACTCTCCCCTCATGCAGCCCGCCAAAGAAGAGCTGCAGGCTGCCATCGAGAAGACACAGTTCGCAAAGCCGGTATGCCCCGTCTATCAGAATGTAGACGTCATGCCGCACACCGATCCTGAGGAGATCAAGCAGAACCTCATCGCTCAGCTCACCAGCTCGGTGCGCTGGACCAAGTCCGTGCAGAACATGATCGCTGACGGCGCTGACGAGTTCGTTGAGTGCGGGCCAGGCAAGGCTCTGCGTGGAATGATCGGCCGCATCGACAAGAATGTCAAGGCCACAGGCCTCGAATAAGCATCATTCAGTGTGAAACACCAATGATTGGATGAAGAGAAAGATCATCATTTACCAAGTCTTTACCCGTCTCTTTGGCAACCGTAACACGGCCCGCGTTCCCAACGGCACGCTGCGCGTCAACGGGACGGGAAAGATGAGTGACTTCGACGCGGAACGGCTGCGCCGCATCCACGACATGGGCTTCACCCATGTGTGGTATACGGGCGTCATCCGCCACGCCACCGCTACCGACTACAGCAAGCATGGCATACCGCGACAGCATCCCTCCGTGGTGAAGGGTGTGGCGGGATCGCCCTATGCCATCACAGACTACTACGACATCGATCCGGATCTGGCCGACGACATCGACCGGCGCATGGACGAGTTCCAACAGCTCGTCGACCGTACCCATCAGGCAGGTATGAAGGTCATCATCGACTTCGTGCCTAACCATGTGGCACGAGAGTACCACTCGATCATGAAGCCTGAGGGCGTGCGCGACCTCGGCGAGGACGACGACAAGGGCAAGCACTTCTCACCCACCAACAACTTCTACTACTGTCCCGGACAGTCCTTCGTCTCGCCGGTGCAGCCCAAGGAAGGTGAGGAACCTTATGTCGAAAATCCTGCCAAGTGCACCGGCAACGACCGCTTCGACAACTGTCCGGGGCGCAACGACTGGTACGAGACCGTGAAACTCAACTACGGCATCGACTACTGCGATGCCGGGGGACGCAGCTATCACTTCGATCCGGTGCCCAACACGTGGGTGAAGATGACTGACATCCTGCTCTACTGGGCTTCGAAAGACATCGACGGCTTCCGCTGTGACATGGCGGAGATGGTGCCGGCGGCTTTCTGGGCATACGCCACACGTATTGTCAAGGAGCGTTATCCGCGCATCGTCTTCATCGGCGAGGTCTACGATACCAACCAGTATCGCACCTACATACAGTCAGGTTTTGACTATCTCTACGACAAGGTGGGCATGTACGACTGTCTGCGCGACATCATCTGCGACCGCCGTCCGGCAAGCAGCATCACCTACTACTGGCAGCATGTCGACGACATCCGGCAGCACATGCTCTACTTCCTTGAGAACCACGACGAGCAGCGCATCGCCAGCGACTTCTTCTGTGGCAGTGGGGTAAAGGCCATACCGGCCGTCATCGTCGCCGCGCTGATGGGCAACAATCCGTTTATGGTCTATGCCGGACAGGAGTTCGGCGAGCGGGGCATGGATGCCGAAGGGTTCTCCGGACGCGACGGCCGCACGACGATCTTCGATTATTGGTGTGTCGACACCATCCGCCGCGGCTATTTCGACCGCCGTCATCTCACACAGGACGAGATGCACCTGCAGCTGAAATACCAGCAGATCCTGCATATCGCCAACCGCGAGGCTGCCGTGCGCGAGGGTGAGTTCTTCGATCTGATGTATGTCAACCCGCAGACGTGGAAGTTCAATCCCCGTCATGAGTATGCTTTCCTGCGTAAGTTCGAGGATGAAGTGTTGCTCGTGGTGGCAAACTTCGGACCCGACCGCGTCAACACCAGCGTGAACATCCCTGCCCACGCCTTCGACTTTCTCGGACTGCCCGAAAAGGAGGTCCGCGCCATCGACTTGCTTACCGGGCAGGAGATGAATATCGAGTTGAAGAAAGACGGTGCCGTGGACATGGATCTCAAACCCTATACAGGACGTATCTATAAATTCAGTACCAAGATGGAAGAGACACCTTATCTGCTCAATGTGCACAACAAGGATGAGTTCCCGCCGGCACACACTGCCGAGCATCTGCTCAACCAGGTGATGATCCGCATGTTCGGTTGCGAGCGCTCGCGCAATGCGCATATCGAACGGAAGAAAAGCAAGATCAGCTATCACCTCGACCATAAGCCGTCGCGGCAGGAAGAGAAAGCCATCGGCGACAAGATGAACGAGCTCATCGAGGATGATCTCCCCGTGACCTACGAGGATGTGGACCGCAACCATGTGCCAGAGGGCATTAACCTCGACCGGTTGCCCGAAGATGCCTCGCAGACGATCCGTCTGGTCCGTATCGGCGACTTCGATGTCTGTCCGTGTATCGGCAAGCATGTGCGCTCTACCTCACAGATAGGCCGCTTCGAGATTCTCGGTACCAACTGGGACGAGCAGTCCCATACCTTCCGCATTCGCTTCAAGGTGATACCCTGACGACAGGGTATCCTTACTCCTTATTATATATAGGGCGTGCCCGCATCAGGCACGCCCTATTTTGATGATAAGCATTTAGACGGATTTTGTCACCGTACATCTTGTGTATATGTTATGTTTCGTTGAAAAAACTTTTTCTTTTCCTGAATTCGTCAATGCGTCACCCTGAATCGAGAATAAGTTTTTGGA
>ULVN01052896.1_pt1 | contig 25207 bp, 23 predicted proteins | sample 1959491 | NCBI WGS metagenome assembly ULVN01 (sample SAMEA4835787, study PRJEB28245) | human gut metagenome | biome: gut microbiome; material: fecal sample | place: Denmark | collected 2008 | reverse complement strand
GAAAATCCTGAGATATCATCAAGGGATTACCTATCACTATCCGCCCCGGCAATCCTTCTTGCCACGCTTGTGTTCAGCCTGACCTGTCCGCTGTATATCTGGAACATTCTCGGCATCTGATGCCGTGTCGGTCAAACGGAAGGAGGTGATCGTTTTTGTTTGACTGGATTTCTGAGCTGATAAACGGCATCGGCACGGCAATCAGTTCGGCACTCGGAAGCGTATGGGAAACCGTATCGGGAAGCATCTGGGGCGTGTTCATGAACTGGCTCTACACGATGGTCTATAACGCCCTTACGGACTTCTTCTCAATGATGACGGAACTCGGAGCCAATCTGTTTGACCTTTCGTGGGTACAGTCGGCTATTCGGTTCTTCAGCCTGTTCGGTTGGGGACTGTTTGTCGCAGGGCTTGTGGTTGCCATCTTTGATATCGCCATCGAGTATCAATCCATGGGACGCATCAATATCAAACGACAGATACTCCCGTTCTTATACGGACTTCTTGCCGTAAATCTCTTCACGGTCGTCCCCGTGCAGCTCTTCCGCTTTGCGGTCAATCTGCAGAACACCTTTGCAAAAGACCTGATCGGAGACGCTGTTGGGATGAACATCAACTTCGATGTGCTCAGCCGGCAGGCGCTTACCATTGTAGGTGTACCGGGAGCGTCGGCGAAAAATGCGCTTCTTGCACTCCTGATGCTGATCTGCCTCGGCTATTGCGTCATCAAATGTTTCTTTGCCAACATCAAGCGAGGCGGTATTCTCCTGACGCAGATTGCGGTCGGGAGCCTGCACATGTTCAGTCTTCCGAGAGGTTACAGCGAGGGCTTTACAGGATGGTGCAAGCAGATTATTGCGATCTGTTTTACGGCATTCATGCAGACAACGCTGTTGCTGCTCGGTCTGATCACCATGCAGACCCATGCACTCCTCGGACTTGGCGTGATGCTTGCGGCAAACGAAGTGCCTCGCATTGCACAGCAGTTCGGTCTTGACACCAGTATGCGTGTCAACGCCATGTCGATCGTCCATACGACAACCACAGCGGTCAATCTCGGCCGTGCGCTTGTCAGGAAATGATACGGAGGAAGCATGAAAAAACAATATATTTACCCGCAGAATATGCGGACAAAGGCGAAGCTGTGGTTCTGGAATCTCCGTGACATCATCATTCTCGGTGTCGCACTGACCGTTTCGGTGGTCTCCTGGGCGAAGCTCGGCTTCGTCCTTCCCGCGGCACTGACTGCAGTGTACGGACTGCTTTCCATTCGCCTTGATGAAGATGCCGTGATCGACTATATCAAGCGGGCATGGCGATACTTCATATCCACACAACAGTACTTCAAATGGAAGGAGAAAACCTGATGGCAAAGAAAAATCAGTCGACTGCAGACCTCGTCGGCATCAGCAATTTTTCACGGAACGGTCTGCAAACATACCATCACGGAGAGATCGTGTATTTCATGGTACAGCCGACCAACATCTCGGTTCTGTCCGAAACGAACATCTCCATCAAGATCAACCACCTGATGCAGCTTCTGTCGGTACAGCCCGACATTGAGATCATTTGCTCGGATGCCCGAGAAAATTTCGAGCAGAACAAACTCTCCCTTGCAAGAAAAGCAGAAAAAGAAAACAACCTCAAGGTGCAGTTGCTGCTGCGTCGGGATATCCGCTTCCTGGACGATATCCAGCTTCAGATGTCCACTGCCCGTGAGTTTATGTTCGCCTATCGGGTATCAAATGCAACCGAGCAGTCCTTTGCCGAACTCAACCGATTGGAAAAACAGATCAATGAGCAGGGCTTCGACTGTAAGCGGGCAGGCAAGGAGGACATCAAGCGGTTCCTCTCCCGCTACTTCGGTCATGTGGTGGAAGACACGCCCGATGATGTGGATGGTGAGCGAATGATCAAAAAGTGGATCATACCCGATTAAGAAAGGAAAAATCTATGGCAAAGAAAAAACAACTCCCCGAAGAAGCCGCACACAGCGAAGCCTATGTAAAAGACTTCTTCGATATGATCGTCCCAACGACGGTCAGATTCAATGTGGATCACTACATCTGCGGAGACAGTTTCCGCAGTGTGTGGGCGATCAAGGAATATCCCCCGCAGACCTCAAATCAGGCGATTCTGTCCCGTTTCGGTGACAAGGAAGCAGTCACGCTCCATATGTACACCCGGTTCGTGGACGGTGTGGAGCAACGCAAGATTCTGCAGAATGCAAGCCGCAAAAACAAGATGCTGGCAAGCTCCAATGATATTGCGGACTCGGTTACGGGTGAAGGCAATCTTGAGGATGTGGTGGAACTGCTGAATGACCTCCGAAAGAACCGTGAGCCTCTTCTGCATTGCGCTGCCTTTATAGAACTGACAGCAAACAGTCTCGAAAAACTCCGTGAACTCCAGTCGGATGTGGCGATGGAAATGACAAGAGAAAAACTCTCGGTCGACAGGCTGACACTCCGTCAGAAAGAAGGCTTCATCTCTTGCATGCCTTGCGGATACAACGAATTCGGAACCCAGTTCGAACGCGTCCTTCCGGCATCTGCCGTGGCAAACTGCTATCCCTTCAACTATTCCGGAAAAACCGATCCGCACGGGTTTTACATCGGGAAAGACAAATTCGGCACCAATATTATCGTTGATTTCGACCGTCGATCCGATGACAAGACCAACAGCAACATTCTCATTCTCGGCAACTCCGGTCAGGGCAAGTCGTACCTGTTAAAACTCATTTTGACCAACACGAGAATGTCCGGCAAGTCTGTCATCTGCCTTGACGCTGAACAGGAATACAAAGACCTCTGTGACAACCTCGGCGGTTGCTATATTGACCTGATGTCGGGGGTGTTCTTGATCAACCCTTTGGAGCCGAAAGAATGGTCGGACAACGCAAGCGAAGCCGATGCGGACAGCCCGGAAGCCTTCCGAAAGTCCACAAGGCTTTCACAGCATATCAGTTTTCTCAAGGACTTTTTCCGTGTCTACAAGGACTTTGATGACGCGCAAATTGACGCACTTGAAATTTTGCTGACAAGGCTCTACGGCAAGTTCGGCATTACAGACAATACCGATTACGATAAACTGACTTCCGACGACTATCCTGTGATGGCGGATCTGTATGCCATAGTGGAGAGTGAATATCAGCGATACGAGAAAGGTTCAAAATCCTTGTTTACAGAGGATTTGCTTCGGGAACTCTGTCTCGGTCTTCATTCCATGTGTGTGGGTGCCGAGAGCAAATTCTTCAACGGGCATACCAACATCTCCGATGACCGTTTCCTTGTGTTCGGCGTCAAGGGGCTGATGGAAGCCAACCGAAAACTCAAAGATGCGATGCTGTTCAACATCCTCTCGTATATGAACCATAAACTCCTTACAAAAGGCAATACGGCAGCCGCCATCGATGAGCTGTACCTGTATCTGACCAACCTCACGGCAATCGAATATATCCGCAACGCTTCCAAGCGTGTGCGCAAAAAAGATTCCTCGATCATTCTGGCGAGTCAGAATATCGAGGATTTTCTGTTACCGGAAGTCAAAGAGATGACAAAACCGCTGTTTTCCATCCCATCGCATCAGTTTCTGTTTAACGCTGGGAACATCAACGCAAGAGATTATATCGATGCCTTGCAGTTGGAAGAAAGTGAGTTCGATCTCATCAAGTACCCGGAGCGTGGTACTTGTCTCTTCAAGTGCGGAAACGAGAGATATCTGTTGCAGGTCAATGCTCCCGAATACAAAGCAAAGCTGTTCGGCAATGCGGGCGGACGCTGATTCAATATGCATGAAAGAAGGTGATTGTCGCAGTTGGCGCGGTTGTGGCAAAGGTCGCAAAGAAAGTCCTTGCGGTCCTTGCCGGAGATAAAAACGGACGAAAGTTCCTCGGCTATGTGGTTGGAATCGCTCTGTTCATTGTACTGCTTCCCGTCATAGCCGTGTACGGGCTGTTCGGCTGGATGGCGGGCGGCGGTGCCGCAGAGGTTATTGACTACAATGCCGTTTATGCATATATTCCCGCCGAGCAGAGAGCGGCAATGGAACGGTATGAATCCGAGCATGCCGCCATTCAAACCGTGTTTGCCGAGAACGGTCTCGGTGCTGCGGATATCTCAAAAGCAAAAACCATTTTCATTTCATGCCTGACCGGAAAGGAAACCGAAGAAGACTTCTATCAGCGGTATGCGGACTGCTTCCTCTTGCAGAGTGAGGAACAAAGCCTATGGGATCTGCTCTCTTCTGCTTTCGGCGTTTCCTTCTCGGATGAGGAAAAACAACAATTTAATAATCTGTACGGAGGATAAACATGAATTTCAAAGCAAGATTTGAACGCAAAGAAGACACCCCTGATGTAAGCGAAACAGACATCGTCGGCGTTACGGAACTGAGTCATGAGCAGTATTCCCGTTTCTACGGTCAGATGCTGAATGACTATGATTTCATCGCCGATTACGCAAACGAAACCTACGATGACGGTGAAAGAAAGCATTGTCTTCTCGTCCTGTGTGAAGACGATGACGACGGGATCCTTATTTGCTCGGAAGGATCGGCATATGCGAGATATTCCTCCTACCTGCCGAAAGCCCGGAAGATTCTTGAAGATGAGATCCGACGTGTGGCGGATCGGATGATCAAAGGCAGGTTCGGTGACACAGGCAAAGGCTCGTGGGTGATCGGCTTCGATGACATCAAGGAACACTTTGATCTGACCGTCTCTCCCACCAACGGCATCGGCGAGATGCTGATTGATGAACTGGAACGGCGTGAGGAAATCGGCGCTGTCATTGCCACTGAGGACTGCTTCGAAATTTCGGAGTACTTGCAAAACGCGCCGGAGGACGCGTCTTCAGCCGAAAAGCTTCTGACTGTTTTCTCTCTCATGGGGTGCAATCTCGAAGATGTCCATCTCATTGACCATGACGAAGAACATGAGGTTGCCACCATCGTGGAACTGAATCAGGACACGCTGACCGAGGAAGGTAAAAAAGAGTGGGCGGATGTTCTCTCGGCAAAAGTGGTGCGTGTATATGAAGGCAGTTACGGAACGCAGATTGAAGTGTCGGGTTGCCCCGCACACCGTCTGCGGGAATTCTCTTTTGCACTTGCCGGGTATTGCTCCGAGGAGAATTGGTTGAAGTGGTTCAACGAACCGACTGCCAATACCGAAGCACCGACGATGGGAGAACAGTCATGAGGTATCGCGGATTCAACATCGTTTTTACCTATGCAGATCATATCAGTAAATTTGATCCGTCGAATCGCGTGTGGGGACAGGCACCCGGCTATTACTGTGAAGTGTTCTCAGAAGCAGATGACTCTCTCTGCAATCCGCTCGATAATTTTGAATTGATTCTCGGCGACAGGTTGCAGACGCTTGACGAGGATGAAGTGGAGGACTGGATCACCAAGATCGCCGACAAAGAGATCGACGAGTGGAGATGCAATGAAGCGGTTACTACTGCCGAGCGAAAAAATGATTTGGTCGGTCGCCTTGTCTCTTTCCTCGGCGAGAGCGAACAAGGTGCAATGCTCTATGATACACTTCATGAACAGATCGGGATGACGGATGATGAAATCCGGGAGTGTGGGTTTCGTTCTCTATCGGAATACTTTGACAAACCCTCCTATGCACAGACGATTGCGGAGTGGCTCGTAAAAGTCGGAACCGAGAATACCACTTCCTGCAACATGATCATTGGCTTTGAAAAGGTCAATGAAAGATATGGTGTGAATCTGTACGAAGATGAGTTTCTCTGCGATGAGATCGTCGAACAGTTATATCAACATGAGGCAATTCTCGATGTTGTAACAGATGAAAATACCTTCGACATGAACTTCGGATATCTGTATTGTCCCTATGCCGAAGAACATGAAGAACTTACTATGTGAGAAAGGAAAAGCAAATGAAACAAGTAAACATTCAGTTCGCTTATGACGATGAAAGGCTCGAAGCGCTTCGCATTTACCTTGCGGAGAGTGGCAGAACAATTGAAGACGAATTGACAGCGGCACTTGATGCGGTGTATAAGAAGACCGTGCCGAGTCAGGTCAGATCGTTCCTTGACAAGCGTTCGCAGACAGAGCCAACCAAGCCCAAGGGTAAGCCTTCAGGCGCGGGAGTGAACGCTTCAAAAGGCACGGACGACAAATCGTCCGTGCCGGAGCCAAAAGCGGTTTACGGGGCTTTTTGAGCCGATGTGAAAGGAATCCCTGAAAGCCGAAATGAGTAAAAAAGCGAGAAATGGGGGTGTAAATTGACGGGAGGAACAGTCAGATGCAAGGTCGATTTTCAAGCAGGAGAAAGAGTCCGGGCTAAGCCCGACCTCCTTATCACTTCGGACGGCAGAGCCGACCGCTTTTACACAGCTTTTCACCCCACTTTCTCTCTTTTTCAGACTTCATTGTTCATTTTGACACGATAGGCTAAAAATCAAAAATAAGCAAAAAGTATAGGCTACAGCTCGAAAACGTGCCGATAATGCAAGCACTTCCTTGCGGGCTATGCAATCCAAGAAAGGAGTGATCGATATAGCAGAAGAAAAAAAGAAAAAAGACAGCTTTCGACTATACGCCGACTCTTCAGTGCTTGATCTTGCCCGGCAATGGTACAAACAAGATAACTGCAACAGTCTCAGCGAGTACATTTGCAAAGCCATTGCATTTTACAGTGGCTATGTTGCCAACGAAAAGAATCCCGAGTATCTTCCGAAGGTAGTCATATCAACGCTGAAAAGCATTGTCCGTGAGAGTGAATTTCGACAGAGCCGACAATCGTACAGAGTTGCGGTTGAATTGTCGCTTCTGCTCAATATCATAGCCGCGTCAAACAAGTTCCCTCCCGATGAGGTGCGGGCAATGAGAGAAACATGTGAGGATGAAGTCAAACGGATCAACGGAACGATGCGATTGGATGAGGCAATTCGATGGCAAGACTCGTAACCAAGTTCAAATACTACAAACCGCATCACGGAAAAAACCTTGGTGGATACGCGAAGTACATTGCGCTGCGCCAGGGAGCAGAGTTTCTGTCGGACAATAAAAAGGGGCTACCTTCAACGATAAGTCAAAAAGAATTGATCGAAAAAATATTAAAAGATTTTCCCGATTGCAGCGAAATGCTGGAGTACGATGATTACATCAAGAATCCAACAGCTGAGAATGCCTCGGAGTTTTTGTTTCGGGCGATGGAAGATAACTTTCAGGCGGCGACAAGCATATCTACCTATGCTGACTATATTGCCACCCGCCCACGAGCTGAAAGGATCAGTGAACATGGTCTCTTTTCCAACGAAGGAAATGAAATTATTCTCTCACAGGTGTCCGATGAACTGAATCATCACGAAGGAAACATGTGGACCATGATCGTCTCTCTGCGCCGGGAAGACGCGGAACGGTTAAGTTTTGATAACGCATTCGCTTGGCGTGAACTTCTTCGGGCGCACACAAGTGAACTTGCCGACGCGCTCAAGATCCCGCTCTCCGAACTAAAATGGTACGCAGCCTTTCACAATGAAGCGCATCACCCGCATATTCATTTGTTGGCGTACTGTGATAATCCGAGTGTGGGATTTCTTACGAAGCAAGGCGTCAGAAATATGCGATCTGCACTCGGCAACGCTATTTTCAAAGATGAATTGCAATTTATCTTTGAAGAACAGACGGGATATCGTGATCGGTTGAAAAAGAATTGGAACACGCTTCTTGAAGAAATCCTTCGTAGGACTTCCGAAAGCACATACGGTAATTCCGAAATCGAACAAAAACTCATTCTGCTTTCAGAAAAACTTAAACTTTCCCGCATCAAGGGGAAAAGAGTGTACGGATATCTTAAAAGAAATGTGAAGGATATAATCGATTCCATTGTTGATCTCCTCGCGGAAAACGAAAACATATCTGAATTGTACAACCTTTGGTACGAGAAGAAATACGAAATCCTCAGAACATATACTTCGGAAATGCCGCCAAAAATTCCGCTGTCACAAAATAAAGAATTCAAATCCATCAAGAACGATATCATACGGGAAGCGATGAAAATTCATGAGGACAGCGGTCAGACGACAGCTGATTCACCGAAAAATTACACTCCGCATTCTCCGAACACGACCGTAACAGCATCTGCGGTCACTCGTCTTTTCAAAAATCTCTGCAACATATTCCGTGATAAGATCGATGACCGCAAGCAAAAATGCCAGCCTACTATCGACAGACGGCAGAAAAAAGAGATTGAGGAAAAGAAGAATGCAGAGATATCTATGCAGTAACGAAAGGAGTTTTATGCCATACATTCTGTTTTCGGAGCATGAAAAGCAGTCCGCAAATGCTTCGGATATTTGTTCCTTTCTCTCTTCTCATGGGCAGGAAGTAAAAAGAAGCGGACGAGAATATATGTGGGAGTCTCCATCGGGAAAGGTGTCGATCAACGGATCGGAATGGTATTCTCAATACGAGAGAGTCGGTGGCGGTGCCATCAGTTTCGTACAAAAATTCTTTGGAGCATCCTATCCCGAAGCGATCCGCTCTTTGCTTGGAAGTAATGTCGGACAAGCAACAACAAATCTGAACAAGAAAAACAAAAGAAACAGTACGAATGGAACACAGACCGCACTCGTATTACCCGAAAAAAGTACAGAGATGCGGCGACTTTATGGATATCTTCTAAACGAACGCTGCCTTGACCGTGACATTGTTCATGCCTTCATTCACGATGGACTACTTTATGAAGACCTGCCGAACCACAATGCAGTTTTCGTGGGAACGGACGAGAACGGCAAGCCCCGTCATATTCAGAAACGCTCTACGAATCCACAGTCTGACTACAAAGGCAATGTGTTGGGAAGCGATATTTCCTACGCTTTTCATTATGTCGGCACATCGGACAAGTTATTTGTCTTCGAAGCTCCGATAGATATGTTGGCGTACATTTCGATGAACAAGCGCGGGTGGAAACAGCATTCCTATACGGCTTTGTGTTCGACCGCAGACTGTGCGGCAATCCGAATGCTGAATACATATTCGAATCTGAAAGAGGTTTACCTCTGCCTTGACCACGACAGTGCCGGAATCGAAGGCGCGTATCGGATTGCCGAAAGCATTCACAATCTGGGTGAGTATTCTGTTTGGAGAAAAATGCCGAAGAACAAGGATTGGGACGAGGACCTGAAACAGTATCACGGCAAGGATGCGCTTCCGTGCTCCGAACATAAAAAGATGCATATGTTTCTTCAAAAATGTTCGGAGTATCTGACACACGATTGTCAGGAAACAAAGTTCTGGAAACATGTTGCGAACTCACGGGGCTATGCAGTAGACAACACGCTTGCCCTGCTCCACTCGGAAATCGATAAAGCCGAGAATGCACTTGATATCGCCGGTACGCAGGAGCATCTGAAAAACTGTGTCATCGGCTGTATTGCTTTTTGTTACTGTAAGGACGAGCAGATGGAATATCCTGCGCTGTTCAGTCATTGGGCAAATACCCTTCAGGCGATGTACAAGCCGCACAAAGATACCGGAAACAGTACGGAACAGTGGTCAATGTTGAAGAAAAACCTTGCTGCATTAGAGAAAAATCTGAGCAGAGTCTCTCCTCTTACAGAGTCCGAGGTCAATGAGCAAGAGAAAACTGTAATCACATTTGCCTTCGATTGCATTCGGCTTTGTGCCACTATGGAAACAGAACAAACCGAACAATCACTGATATTGAACCTTGAATAAGGAGTACCATGGAAGGAATAACAACACTCATTTCGGCAGCCGCCATCATGGGCGGTATTTTTATTGTAATCTCATCAATGTCATACCTGTTCTCTCTTCGTCAAATCAGAAATAAAACTACTGGCAACGGACAGCATGGTACGGCGCGTTGGGCTTCCAAGCGAGAGATACACAAGACCTACAAAGTAATTCCGTTCGAACCGCAAAAATGGAGAAATAACGAAGAAACACGTCCGACCGAGCAAGGAATCATTGTCGGATGCGAAAGTAAAGGGGGCAAAACCAAAGCCTTGGTGGACAGCGGCGATGTTCACTGCATGATGATTGGAGCCGCAGGCGTCGGCAAGACGGCGTTTTGGTTATACCCGAATATTGAATACGCCTGTGCCTCGGGGATGTCCTTCATGACGACCGATACCAAGGGCGACATCATGCGAAACTATGGCTCTATCGCAGAAAAGTATTACGGCTATCGGATTTCTGTCATTGACCTGCGCAATCCGATGCGCTCACACGGAAATAACCTTCTGCATTTGGTCAACAAGTATATGGATCTCTATGCCTCGACCGGGGAGCTTCAGTACAAAGCCAAAGCAGAAAAGTATGCTAAAATTATTTCCAAGACAATCATTCTCTCGGGCATGGAAGGAGGCAACTTCGGACAGAATGCGTATTTCTATGATGCCGCCGAGGGACTTCTGACAGCCTCAATTCTCTTAGTGTCAGAGTTCTGCAACCCCAGGGAAAGACACATTGTCTCGGTGTTCAAAATCATTCAGGAACTTTTGTCGCCGGGAAAAGGTCGCAATCGCAATCAGTTTCAGGCGTTAATGGAGAAGCTCCCTGCTGATCACAAAGCAAAATGGTTTGCGGGTGCTGCGCTTAACACGGCGGAGCAGAGTATGGCGTCCGTTATGTCGACGGCACTTTCAAGATTAAATGCGTTTCTTGATTCGGAGCTTGAAACCATCCTTTGCAATGACACGGAGATTGATGCCGAACGCTTCTGCAAGAACAAATCTGCAATCTTTATTATTATGCCGGAGGAGGACAACAGCAAATATTTTATGGTATCCCTGCTCATTCAACAGCTTTACCGCGAAATTCTCGCTGTTGCCGATGAAAATGGCGGTAAACTTAAGAACAGAGTTGTGTTCTATTGTGATGAGTTCGGAACACTTCCTAAAATTGAATCTGCCGAAATGATGTTCTCGGCATCCCGATCGCGTCGTGTATCTATCGTACCGATCATCCAGTCCTTTGCGCAGCTTGAAAAAAACTACGGCAAGGAAGGTGCGGAGATCATCATCGATAACACACAGTTGACGGTTTTCGGTGGATTTGCTCCGAACTCGGAGTCTGCACAGACGCTTTCAAAATCGCTCGGCTCAAGAACTGTTCTCTCTGGCTCTGTCAGTCAAAGCAAGAACGATCCGTCACGATCTTCGCAGATGATGGAACGACCGCTGATGACTCCGGACGAACTCAAAGCCCTGCCGAAAGGTACCTTTATCGTAACAAAGACAGGGTTTTATCCAATGAAAGTTAAACTAAAGCTATTCTTCAAATGGGGGATTCAGTTCGAAAAACAACCGTATTCCGTCCCGCTTCGGGATTCATCCACCATTGAATATGCAAACCGTGAGGAACTGCTCGAAGCAATCAGGGCTAAGTATTCGCCCGAAGAATCAAAGGATGATGACAATTCTATCCCGGAAGGCAGTATCTGCGTACAGGAAGAAATGGTCATGCAACGTGAGCAGGATATGCAAAGTCCGAAGCTGAACATCAATCCACACAGGCAGGAGGCAAAGGAATGAGCTACTACGAAAAGATCTATCGTGACAACGAGCTCACGAGCCGGGCGTCGAATGTTTATAGGTACCTTTGTGACAGAGCAAACGCGGACGGTCAATGCTGGCCGTCCGCGCGCACAATTGCTATGGATCTGAAAATATCCAAGTCGACCGTCAAACGGGCAATTGAGGATCTGAAGCACTGCGGATACCTTTCAGTTGAGCGCAGATACCGTAAAAACGGTGCAAACAGTTCTCTTTTGTTTATGCTGAAGGATTTTTCAAAGCGCCGCACAACAACGGGATAACTCTGCCTGTTAGGTGGTCTATGGGTGAGGTCATTGTGGACCCACAAGGTGAAAATAACAGAATAACATAGTATTTTCATGCAGAAAAGAAACCATTCTAAAAATTGCAATATTCCACAAATAATCTATTGGATTTTATAAATCTCATAGTGTATTAAATTATCATAGCAGAAACTGTAAACTATAAGATTAAAAATAATCTAAGGGAGATTAATAAGGTATGCCGAGAAGAAAAATGGACGATCAGTTTCCTCGTTTGTCTGGAGAACAATTTGGCAAAAGATTAAGACAAATCCGAGTGAATAAAAATATACCTATCGCAACTATTGCGGCAAAAATAGGTGTAGAAGAGACGTATATACCCCAACTGGAACGTGGAGCAAAGCTTCCAAGCTTTGATACTCTGATTTATCTTGCAAATGCATTAGGTGTAACACCGGATGAGTTACTTTGCGATTATGTAGAAGCAGAAACGGCGACGGTACCTAATAACATTGCCAAGAAGATGGAAAAGCTGAATCCTAAGCAGCGTCGGCACGTCGAAGAGATGGTTGACTGCATGATTGCATATATGTTAGAGGGTAAATAATATAAATGATTCTGGCATATATTCAGTCGATAGAAGACGATAACAAACGGCGGATCGTTGAAGACATATACGATCTGTATTACAAACACATGACAGCGTGTGCATTGAATATTCTGAGGAACTACCACGATTCTCAGGATGCGGTTCAAGATGCTTTCTATAATATCACAGCCACATATGAGCTGTTTGCAGATGCAGCAGCTCCGGCAACGGCGTCATTGGTACATATTTACGTGAAGAATACCGCCATCAATATTTATAACAAGAACAAACGACATTCAAATGTCGCAACGCTCTGTGACAATATTGAGGAGGTTGCCAAAGATATTGTCGATGAAGATGCTGATGTGCAACGCATTGTGATTGACAATGAAACGACAAAGATCATCAGCGAAGCTGTGGATAAGCTGGACGATATGTATAGAGACCTAATCATAATGAAATATTACTACCATATGAGGAACGTTGACATTGCTCAAATTCTGAATATCGATAGCAATAAAATCAACAGTCGCATATTCCGTGCTAAGCAAAAATTGAAAGAAATTTTAGGAACTGAAGTATATGAAAGAATTACAAGGTAACAAAATGGATGTTTTGATCAGTGCATCCTTGTACCGAAATGTCTCAAAGGACGCAGAGGCATTCATGAGTTTGGATGTAAGTGAGATCAAAGACAACCTGCGAATAAAGAACAGAATATTGCATAGAGCAAAAAGAAAGCGAACCACATCGTGGATTGCGACACTTCGTATAGCGGCAATTGCCTGTCTGATTGCCATTTCTATGGCATTTACAGCTTGTATGTGCATACCCGAGGTGCGCAAATCAATGTGGAATGCGTTTGTAGAGTGGTATGATGATCACATCAGCGTTCACTTTACTCAGAACAAAAACGAAGAAAATACAGGTAGCGAGAATAGCAACACTGATACGCAGGAAGCACCAAATAGTATTCAGAAAAGAGCTTTTGCATCATATGTGCCTGAAGGATGTTATCCTGAAGAGAGTGAAGCAGGTTCAATGTTTACCGACGTCTTTTATTATGACCGAGAAGGAAATATGAAGTTTAGACTAATGCAGACTATTCTCGGTGAAGATGAGGACAATATTTTATTGGATAACGAAAACGATCCGATAACTACGGTGTACATAAACGGCAATGAAGGAATACTCGTTGTGTATCCTGATGTGCCGGGACTGTATTATCTCGTATGGCAGGATGAGTCCTACCAATATTCGTTGTATGGCTCCTTTGAATCCAAAGAGGAACTGATCCGAATAGCCGAAGGGGTAAAAGTTAAATAACAGTCGATGGGGTTGTTAAAAAACTCATTTTGAGTTTTTTAACAACCCATCCTGTCTTTTATTGAATTTTATCTGAGGAAATATCGTTTCCGTCTTTCAGCATTAGTCCTCTTTCAGATAACCATTACGTATCAATTTTTTAGCAATGGCGCGCCAGGTTTTGGACCGATGTGCCCTTTTTGCGGCACAAACAGCCAACACAACATATCCGACGAGAAATGCTACGACGACAAAGCCAACCACGATAAACAGTCCAAAATCCTCATCCTGTTTTAGTGGCGAGTCGGTAAAAAGCAAATACAGGAGGAATGCCGCGATTCCGGCCGCAAGCACGATACAAAAAATGTACAAAAACATAACTGTGCTCAAGCGATTCACCGATTCACTGAATTTACGAACGGATTTATCTTCTGCTTTTACTTTTTTGTCAGGGGCAACAGTGTCGTTTGAATGATCCCCTGAGTCCTTATAATTTTTTATGGCTGACATCAGTTCCGGGCCACCTCTCATGTAGTTATAGATTGTTATTTTTTTCTTAGATGTTTTGATTACGGTGTCCATATCCACATCAACAGATAGGATCTCCCTATAGGGGATAACCGTTTTCTTTCTAAATAAGTTCCGGCAAGTCATACTTGTCTTGCTGAAGAATATGCGGCTGTTGAAATAGCCGAGAATCATCAGCGATGCCAAAATACCGGCGGCAAGGAAAAACCACGCCACGGCAAATTCAGACTTAAGAATCATAAGTACAGTAAGTGCGGCAAACAAAACAAATCCGATGATTCCGAATACCAGAAAAATCGGATGGAGCTTTACCACATTTTTACCGGTCGGCTTGTCCTGATTGGCAGTGACGAAGATAACGACAAGTACGGCTAAATAAATGATTCCCGAGGTTATAATTGTTTGTAACATTGTAGTCCTGCTTTCTTATTCTTAGTAGCTCCCCTTGCCCAGTCACTTAAATGTGACTGGGCAGGGAAGTAAGATGATGTCTCAATTTCTTGTAGAAAAATAGATTTTTATTTGATCCCACAAATTGTATACTGGCATGAACGGCGGGAATAACAATCTGTTATCGGCAATAAAAGTGTACCCTTTCCTGTTCTTGTGAAGAAAAACGCACTGAGAGTTGCACGTGTAATATTCTTTTCTTGCAACAACCCTTGTATACATATTACATTCATCGGAGAATATTACATATCCATCTGCAATCGACTCATCAAGGGGGTGACGTATATCAAGGCCATCCCCCTTTAGAGTATAGCCACGCTCAGTAACATGTTTTCGGAAGTGGTCAAAGTCAAAACCGCTCGCCGGAATGACAAATTTTTGATAGAAAAAAGGTGAAAGATAATTGACTTTGTAATTCAGCCAGTCTTCATACATACCGGGACCAATATAAAACTGCTTATCACCGGATAAAAGATAATGCTTTTTGATATGCTGAGTTATAGTTTGGTAAATGCTAAGATCATGTTCCGATGAAGGCTCAAAAAGAACAACCCGACCAAGTTGCCAATATGAATCTATCTGATATGATGTACAAAATTTGACCTTCTCATTTTCATTCGATTCATTAGTCAGCACAGATCCTGCACTGTCCGTAATATAACAAGTCAAACATCTCTGACTTTCATATTCTAATGGCATGTTTACAGATGTTTTCAATACAAAATTACAACCTTCTATATATTCTGCAAATGCCGTCAAATCACAATTGTTTTGTAAAAAATGAATGACTTTCATATTATCCTCTCGTCCGGTTTTATTTCAATTATATCTTACAAAATATGTCTTTACGCCGCTTACTCTTCCAAGATCCTTTAATGCTCGAAGTTCCCTCGCAATCGGCGCTCCAGCTTTTGTTGCTTTGCCTACTTGATAATAACGGGTTACTCCACCTTTGGTCGCCACAATATCTGGATAGCGATACTTACCTCCACCAACATTAACACGCGACTCGTTAATCGAAACATCCCACCCTTTTTTGGTTAGATCATTCTTTATACTTGCAACTTTCGAACGATGCGCCTCTCCGCCGTGACGTCCACCAGGATTAGAGCATTTGTTATGTGACAGAACACTCCAAAAACCAACATAATAAGTATGATAATCCTCAACCTCAAAGTTATATGTCGTTTCCGGACTTTCCAGTAGCTCGTGCTGAACCTGTTCGACAACAACATACTCGCCGTTAAGCATAACGAGAATATCACCGGCTCTGAGGTCAACTGCGCTTGTCCAACCCTTGACAGGAGAATAGAACGGATGCATAGGCGTGCAGGTGATCTCTTCACCGTTCACCTTTACATGAACCCATTCCTCGGTCTCATTGCGGAAGGTCTGAACAACTTCTTTAAGTGCAGTCTCGCCGGTTTCTTCATCGGTTGCCCATACAAGGTCGCCGGGTTGGATGTCTTCAATCGGTACAAGCCCGGATTTGGTTGCCACCAGCGTTCCCGCTATGAAGCACTGAATCATACCGAGCTTTTGTCCGACAAACTGCATTCCGCCCGCCATAACGCCGCTTGTAATACCTACCTTAAGTGTTTCCTTAAGAGAAGGATTCCTACCGTAAGCAATCTTTTCGGTAGCAGCATAAGTAGCCGCGCTAATCGTTCCTTGCACAACGCCTGTCAAAGCAGGAGCCATACACGGACAAGCAGCTGTGATTGCACCGCTTACAGCACCGCCTGCAGCGGAGATACCAACTGCCTTCCAGTTGATCTTTTCACCACTAACTGCCTGAGAAACAATGCTGGAGACTGCTCCGCCAATTGCACCAACTACAGCACCGATGGCAATATGCCAGAATTCACCGCCGTCATCGGTACGTGCAACGGGGTTATTATCGCAGTAAGCAAACAGATTCTTATCGGTAAATGATGTGGGAGAAGCTGTAAGAACACTGCTTGTATCTGCGTTCAGGAATCTACCCCATTCCTGATTGTAGTAACGGCTTCCGAGGTAATACATCTTAAGATCGGAATCATAGTAGTATCCACGGTACCGGAAGGGGTTATAGGTGTTGAAAAGAAGTTTTTCTGTTTCAGTTGCCCTGCTCGCAACCGAAATGGTTGCCATTCCCCATGCATCGTATACATAACCGGCAAGCCACGATCCGCTTTGGTTGTAGACGGCAACGATGTCCCCCTGCAGGTTCTTTTCAAACAGGTAGTCCTTGAACTCACCTATCGCATAGCTTTTTTCCCTGTATCGGATTCCTGCGGGCGCATCGCTTTCATCATACAAATAAATCAAAGCATATGACTCAACTCCGTCAACATAAACCGTTTCCTTTACGATTTGTGTCCCGTTCAGCGTGTATTCGTGACGCCGGGTTTTTCCGGAATTGTCATCCGCGATTTCCTTTACAATTCTGCTGCCGGTATCATTGTAGCCGAACGAGATATGCCTACCTGCACCATCATAGAATGAAGAAAGCTGCCGACCATTCCAATTCAATTCGGAATTGCCTATGGTGATAGGATTTCCTATTGCATCGTATGTAATGGTCGTGGGAGAAGTTTGACCGTAAAAATACGTCAACAGATCCTTCCAGTTACTGTCGCCGTATGAGTAGGCATAACTGTTCAGAATCAAGTGGGTTGAATCTGTCGTGAATTCATACTTCCCGCGGTGTGTAATATTTCCCGCTTTGTCATAAGTGTATGTATATGTAAGTCCCAGAGGGCGGTTATCCTCGCGGATAAGCTGACCTAAATCATCATACTGATACTGATACTGGATGATTCCATACTGATCTGTGATTCGGATTATGTTTCCGTTGTCGTCATACGTGTAATTATACGTGTTGCCATGGATCCCGACTCGGGATACGAGCTGTGCGACTTGAAGCGAGCGAGCAGTTCCGTCACTTGTAAAGCCATAGGTCAATGTATTGGTTACTGTCCCGGAGGAAGTTGTCATAGTGACACTTCTTGCGGAAATACGTTCCATGGCATCGTAGGATGGCACAAATTTGTAAGAAACAGAGCCGGATGTGAGCGTCATTTCCGACAGATTGTTCTTGTCATTGTAGTTATATGTGTACTTCGTGACAAGGTTGGCGGAAGATGACGTAAGAGCGTAATCTTGACTGTGAGAGATCGTATGAATGCGGGACTGCTCATCGTAAGTGGTAACGGTTGAAGCCAAGTTTGTATTTCCGGAAGATTCAATGAATCCGGTCATACGATTTTGGTCGTCAAACTTATACCGGAATACGCGGTTGTTTATGTGATCGTTAAACTTACACATATTACCGTTAGCATCGTATTCATAAGAATATGCCTTCGTCTGTGTGCCGTTAATAGTATACCATACTTCAGAGGTTCTGTCAAGTTCATCGTACACATAACGCACTACAAGACCGTTGCCATATGTAGTGGTGGCAAGTTTGCCATTTCTCGAATTGTAAGTAGAACTGATAAGTGTATAGTTCCCTGCCTTAATACTTGTAGTATTACCAAAGGTATCATACACTAAGTTGTACGTTGTGCTTTCGGTTGTAATCTGAGTCAGTCTGTCTTGAGAGTACACATACTGTACGGACTCAGCATTCGTGACTGCCGAAGGCGTAGAACTGGAGTAAGAAACAGGCTCGACAAGCGTGAGGTTTCCGCTTCCGTCATATGTATATGCCATGCCGGAGCTTTGATCGGGATTGACTACGAATTTCAGTCTTCCGTTGTTGGAATCATAGAAATAGCGAGTTGTGCGTCCAAGCGAATCGACCTCAGATGCAACCGAACCAAAGATACGAGAACCGGATGTCACATTGTAGTTTGTGGTTGTAGAAATGATATTTGCAGGGCTTGTATCCACAAGAGAACTACCGCTATACTTAACTGTCCTGATGGTAGTATTGGTAATAAGACCATAGGAGTTGTATGTGTAAGTTGTTTTTATTTGTGGATTGAGAGTCGGAAGCGTACCGGTGTACTCACCCTCATACTCATAATAGACTTCGGAAATAATTCTGTCTTTAGAGTCAAAGGTGTAATCGGTCACTCCTTTGGTGCTTGTGATCTTTCTTGTCAGATTTGTGGAAGTGTTATTATCTGCATAGAAATACCATTCCTTGTAGTTGCCGTTGCCATAAGTCTTAGGCATACCACTTTCGTAATAGGTATAACTTTCCGCACTACCATCTTTAACCTCGACAACGGAAATGTTGTCAAAGTAAGCAGTACCAAGTGCCGACTGATAATCATAAACACAGCTTACCTTAATGGTCTTAACAGCACCGCCATCCGCGCAGACATCAAAGGTTCCGCTGATAAACTGCCACTGATTTGCAGGTGTGTTGGCAAAATCAAACCAGAAAGTCTTAGGTTCATCCTGATTGTAATAAGTGACATCAACCTTGAGCGCGAATTTACTCAAAGAGTTGGACATCTGCTTGTTAGCCTTAGCGAAGCCGGAAATCTTGTAGATTTTGGGCGTTGTCAGGTCAGTAGAAGAACTTGCACTAAATATATTAATCGATGCGCTTCGTGCGCTATCAAGACTGCCGACGATCTTAAGGGATTCGCCAAAGCGAGATGCCTCAACATCGGGGGCTGCAACAGTAACGTAAGTAGAATCACTTCTTGTCCAACGAATTTCGGGAGTAACCTTAACCAAACCGGATGCGTTAAGGCAGCAGTCCTCAAAATTACCAAGCTCGACCATATTATAGGCACTTACGCCAACACTCTTAGCGAGCATAACGTTGTCTACCATAATGGTTTGTGCCGTGGATTTTGAACCGGTAATCTGAATAATAATCTGATAATTCTCGCTTGTTGCTTTTACATCAAAGTTCAAGCTGGCAAATGCATATGCGCCGGAGGCAGCATACTCATCGACCGGAATAACCTCAGTATAGGTGTTATTTGCAGATTTTGCGATAAGCTTAACAGTAGCACCCGCACAATCATTGGTGTTAATATTAAGTGACAGCGTATATGCGCCTTGGGTAAGTTTGACATACTGACAAATACTGCTGGTCACACCGCTTGTGGCAGAAATTGTAGCACCGTATTTACCGGTATATTTTGCAGCAGCGGATCTGCTTACAGTACCAGAGGTATACCAGTAGTTCATGGCGGTACTGTTCTCAAATCCTCCGTTCATAAGGTAGTTAGCAGCACTGTCGCTTACATAAGACGAAACACGGATACTGTTTTTCGATTCACTGTCATCGTTAAATTGACCGCTGGAAGCACCATAAATAGTAGTGCCGTTAACGTCCATTGAGTAAGCGGTAATTGTTCTGCCGGAGTTGTCAAATACATAACGAGTAATGATATCATCGGATGTGTTGATAACATCGTCGGTTCCGCTGGTTCTTACTTCGGTATAGTTATCATAGTAAGAGAGAAGAATTTGCTGACCGGTAGTAAGAGATGATGTTCCGGCTTTTTCGGTAATAGAAGTAACTTTTCCATTTGTATAGCCGTAATTTACTTCATAACCGGAGAGCTCGTCCCTTGCCTTGATCAGACGACCGGTAGAGTCGTAGGAATAGGTCGCGGTTGCATCGACAGTAATGTAAGAATTGCTACCATTCTGCATGAAATCAGCCCAGTTATCAACGAGTGTGCTGCCGGTCTGATGTGCGTAAACGATCTTGCGGAGATATCCGCCGTTATAGGGTGAGATGTCAGTGCCGTTATAAGTGGTAGAATAGTAAAAGATTGCAGCTTCCTGCGAGGATTCATTCAATATGCGGTTGATTTTTCCGCTTGCATTGTGAATGATCTTGAAGGAAGTAATAGAGGAACTTCCGTAAGGTACAAGAGATATTGTTGGATTTCTACCCCATGTGTTGGGGTTGAAAGAAATGTAATTGCCGCTAACATCCGTAATCTTGCTGAGAACGCCGCCTGCCTTCAGGTAGGAGGAATCGGAGGTTGTTCTGGTAAAGGTACGAACTGTCTTGCTGGAATCGGTAATGGTGTAGGAAGAGCTGTTGGCCTCCAAGGTCATCTGGAGTCCATCTTCATCTTTATACACAGTATTCCCACTCTTGTCAAGGCAAGGAGTAAAATAGTGCTCGGTTCCATCTGCATCAGACCATACATAGTACGTTACTTCAGTATTGTTTTCGCCCATATATGTACGTTCAACAATGGATTCACTCATGCTCCATTTGAATCCAAAACCTGCAGCAGAGGCAAGATAAGGAACCTCGGAATAGCTATAAATATTTGTGTAATCGGCAATTGCAGCATTATAGGTAAGCGTGGGCGTGTAAGGCATAAGGCTGTCGGTGGTGCTCAATGTTCCAATCGTGAACGAGAGATCCCCGGTAGCATTATTAACATGACCGGAACCTGCAATGCCGGCATTTTGGGATGTCGTGGTCCAATAGTCCTCAATACCCTTCATGTCCTTATAGGAAATGATAAGCTTCGGACGCAGTCTTACGGTGATAGAGTATTCGTTAGAAGCAAACTGGATATTTCGTGCAGAATATCCCTCTGTGCCCCTGTTAATATCAGAAATTGTCACACCATAGTTAGGCTGTCCTGCATACCAGTTCTTAACGATCGAAGTGATATTCCAAGTAAGCCAAGTGCTTTCGGTTGTATTGTTTGTTACAGATACAACGCTAAAATCCGTATAACCGTCGAGATCATAGTTACCTTGGGGAGAACTTGCAATGTACTTGTTCCAAGTCAGGGTGTTATCCCAGTTAGTTGTAACTTGGAAAGCTCCCATGTAAGAATCATAGGTTCCTTCGGGGACAGCCAAAATTCTCAACGAGAAATCAGCATTGGTGATATAAGCATCATTGGGGAGTGTAGGAAGTGCGCTGGTTTTCCAATAAAGTTGAGTTGTATTACCGGCGTACATATATTCAAAATCATAAGGATCGGAGTTTACCGAATAGGAATTGATATATGTATCAGTTACAGTCGAACCGGAAGGAATATAAATAGGCGGGTCGATCGTAACAGGAAAGGCTCTATCATTTGCGTTCATCCAAGCGGGATCAACGCTTACAGTAAGAGCGTAAGTCTTGTTACCGGTGGTCTTAAGAGAATACATCGAGAAGGACGAATCTGCATACTCCCCATTGGCATCATAGACAATCGGCGCGGGAATATAGTAAACCACTTCTTCCGTATTCGGGTCGAAAATTGAAACACTGCCATCCTCATTGAGTTTTGCCTCGAGAGTGTTCAGTTTAATCGTAAAAGTATAATTATACTGATCCTTCTGCTTCTTTACAATGAGATTTTCCTTAATATTTCCGGAATTAATAATATACTGAAGATCCACATCGCTCAAAATATCTTCATAGATGATTTGAGAGGTGAGATTTTTAAGTGCCATCATTTTCTGAAGCTTGGATTCGTTCTCCGAATCATCTTCGGCATTGGTGATCTTTCCCTGGGTTTTCTTGATTGCATTGTCAAGACCCATAGTGATCTTATAATTACCGTCGTGAAGCGTGAACAAATTCTCGTTCCCTGTGATTTTCTTGGCAAACTTGATCTTCGCATTATTTGTGGAATATTCATTGCCTGAAGAGGAAAGAGAGTTATCGATATCTTGCCATTCACCGTTTTCGTCCAAATAGTGAACCGGCACATCGTACTGAGCCACAACGTATGAACCATCTTCAAGCCTAAAGTGTTTAACCGATTCATCGCGTAGTTCTTCAACTTCAAATGCCTCGCCTATTCTCTCGAGAGAATCATCAGAAGAAACATCCGACGATCCGAAATCAAAGGCAAACGAAGAAATGGGCAGTGCGGTCAGTATCATGAAAACTGACAAAAGCGCTGCAAGTGATTTGATACCAAACGATTTCAATGTCTTTTTCATGGTATTTCCTTTCTCAATATAGTGGTTAGTATAAGGACGATAATCTACAAAGGGAGAGGATAAATTGGTATCTGTGTAGATTAAGCCGTTTTATACTTGGTTTGTGTTATTACCTCATCGACTCCGCCCTTGGTAACAACAAACGTATAATCGGCACGATAGTATGCACCATCAATGGGGTCGAACTTGCAGCTAAGCATAAGCGAACAGCTTTCAACAGTCTTATGTGCCTCGCCAACATATACCCAAGACGAGCCTACCTGTCTATAGACGTATACATCGCCTTGTATCTTATTGACGGTCGGATGTCCCATAACATAAGCTTCAGCATAACCATATCCGTCATCGGGAAATCCGATTTTGCATGAAACTGAACCTGTATTCTGCCAGCATGGAACTACCGTACCACCGGCAGCTGCAGCACTTGCCATGCTGGGGACAATCGCCAAGATTGCCACGATCGTTAAAATGAATGCGATTAATTTTCTTTTCATATGTTCCCTCCTTTTTCCTCTCCATTAGTTTATAACATCTCAGATCGAAAAAAATTTGCAAAATTGTCGAAAAAAAATAATAAAAAATCGTGTTAATAGTTGGCTCGAAAATCCATTTTACAAATGAAGGGGTTAAGTTTAGACGAACTATACAATACAAATCTCTTAAAAAAATACAAATGAGATTGCGGTTAAAATCGCAACCTCATTTTTTATGCACAATTACCTATTGACAAAGCAAAGTGTGTATGATATAATGAGCATACAAATAGAACGAATCGTTCTACAATATGTATGGAGGCACAGAATGGCAGGATTACGTAAAAGAAATCCCGAAACGATGAAGGAAATACAGGCGTTTGTAGAGGACTATTTCTTTGAATATCACCAATCCCCCTCCATGCAGAAGGTCGCCGATGCAATCGGTACCAGCAAATCGACGGCATACTACTACGTCATGGAAATGGCGCGGAACGGTATGCTGCACTACGATGGAAAGACCATTGAAACACCGCATACACAGGAATCAGACTACAAGATGAACCGAGCCCCCGTTCTCGGAAGCATCGTTTGCGGTTCACCCGAACTGACGGAAGAAGACTTTGAGGAATTTGTCGCTCTTCCGGTTGCCCTTTTCGGTGAGGGAGATTTCTTTGTGTTGCGGACACATGGACATTCCATGGTGGATGCCGGGATTGATGAGGGCGATATGGTCGTTGTGAAAAAACAGGATCATGCAAACTACGGCGATATTGTGGTTGCGCTTGTTGACAACGAAACAACGCTGAAGACCTACTATCCGGAACCGGAGAACAAGAGAATCAGGTTGCATCCGGAAAATGCGAGTATGGAGGACATCGTTGTCAGAGCGTGTAATATCCAAGGAGTCGCCAAACATGTAATCAAAAAACTATAACGGGAGGACACACGATTGGACTATTACCAGACGCACGATGAAATCGATGAGATCGGAGAAGGTCTGATCCGTAAGTATCAATATCAATCTTTTATCCAGGGAACCCCCACGGACATAGAGGGTTTTATTACATCCAATCTTGGATACCGAATTGTCTATGATCGAATTGCCGAAGGAGATGCCGGAAAAATGGCATTTCTTGCGGACGGTAAGGGGGCACTGCGGATTTGGCGGAGCGGTCAACGGGTATCGGTTGTACCGCCCAAAGGACTTATCATTGTTGATGAGTACCTACGGCAGGAGCAGAACCTTAGGAAACGGCGGTTTGTTCTTGCACATGAAGCCGGTCATATACTCATGGACAGGCTCGGAAACAACCCGGTGACTTCCGCTTTCAGTCAGGAGTTTGACGCGGAGCAAAAGTACACGGTGAAAGAACTTGCCACCATGTTCAGCATTGCCGAAAGCATGGCAACAGCCATGGGTGTCGCACTTCTGATGCCCAGGACATCCGTTGTCAGATATGTCAGAAGCCGAGGTTATGAAAAAAGGATTCCGCTGTACGGTGACAGCGTGCTGTGTACTTGCGATAGAAATGTAATCAGAGACGCAGCAAATCAATTTCAGGTATCCTACAAAAGTATGTTTTACCGTTTGAGAGATCTGGAGTTGTTTGAACCGCGAGAGCTGGATGAGTTCCTGCTGAAATGTGGAGATGCCGGAGGTGTTATATGACAACAACACCACCCAAGTTCGTAGTTAAGATTCCGGAGAAAAACATGACGAAAAAAATCGAACGCTCCGCAAAGCAATGCGCGGACATGGATTTTCGAGAGATTTTATGCCCATACTGCGACACCCCGCTTGTTACTGTGACGGCGAGCATGCGCGAAGGTATTCTGATTGCAAAATGTCAGAAATGCAAAGCAGCTACGCCACTGAATCTTGCCTATTTCTATGCCTCAAAAGCCTATAAGCGTCCATCGGTACATTCTGCCGAGTAAGGACAAAAACTAAATAACAAACACTTTGTAGCGAGTAAGCGGAGCCGATACAATCGGACTACCCAAGCACCGTATGAAGACAAGTAGCAGAATTTGATTCTGCCTTGTTGTCATGCGGTGCTTTTTTGTTTTGCGCTTTTTTGACCTTACTTGCTTCATACGGCTATGAGAGTCCTTTCCGAGGCTTACGCTTCGGAAAGGATTTTTTATGTTGTCCGTGTGGCAGACCTACATAGCACGATA
>ULVN01086600.1_pt1 | contig 25288 bp, 23 predicted proteins | sample 1959491 | NCBI WGS metagenome assembly ULVN01 (sample SAMEA4835787, study PRJEB28245) | human gut metagenome | biome: gut microbiome; material: fecal sample | place: Denmark | collected 2008 | reverse complement strand
ATGTGACAAAAAGAAGCACAAATAACCCCACGGCGGAAAAATCTGCCGTGGGGTTTGTGTGTTTTTATAACTATTTTTTATTCATTTAATCTTATTTATTATCGTTTTTACGAGCTTTATGATATCATTTATTATAAGTCGAATTTTGTCGAATAATGTCGGTTGCTTTTGTGTAGGCATTTCAGGCAAAATTTTCTCGCCGTCGAAGACCGTAAATCTCGGATATTCCTCAAAGGTTTCAACGGTTGCCTGACCGTCATATCTCATAAATCTGCGCATCATATTGTTCAAAGACTCTTCATCGCTGCCATGCTTCATGTTTTTGACGAACCATGTCTGCTCGGGGAAAAGGCAGGTCGAGGCGTCAACGGTTTCGTCGGGTGAAATGAATTTTGCATCTGACGCAACATTTTCAAGAGTCTTGCCGTATTCGCTTGCCGTTGCGCCGAACGAAGCATATTTAACGTCAATAATTCCATCGCCGAGGTTGCTTGCAGACGGGGTCATCGGAAGCGACGAGTAGCCGTAACGGGTAATTACATAAACATTACACCTCTCGTTGACCTCTTTCAGCGTCTCGGTCTTTTTACTGCGGACAAGGCTGTTATAATTTTCAATTTTCGCTCTCAATACGGAATAATCGGTTTCCGAGTTACCGTAAATCGTGTTAAAAACAAAGTCAATCGCATCGTCGAGATATTCATCGGGAACCATCGCCCAAACGGCAAGCCAGCCTCCGAAAAGCGGAACAATCGACTGCGAACAAACCTCTTTTTCGATCTTTGCGCTTAATCCGTTCAGCCCTTTTGTGAGAATATCCATCAGACCCGTATCGTGAACCGCTTTAATTGCCGCATTGATAAGGTTTTCATACTCGTTGCCCTGGAAAGCATAAAAAAGATAATTCTGCAAAGCGTCGCCGCCGAAAGCCAGCCTGCCGGTCATCAATTCTCCCGTGTAGGTCTCGCCGTAAATAGCCGTTGAGTTAAACACGACCGTCTTAACCTTATCGCAGCCGTAGATTGAAAAATATGTTGTCGCCACAACTCCGCCGAAGCTGTGGCATGTTAGAGCAACCTGATCGCATCCCGACGCATCAAGCACATAGTTTATAAAATCGTTGAGCTCTGACGCAATCTTGATCGGATCTTCTCGCCAGTCATACTTAAAATAAATATCCTTGTCGGCCTTGACCTTGCTCTTTGCAGGGTATTCAAAGCGGATTCCCGAGCCCTCCCTGACCGTTCCGTCAGGGTTGTTCATTGCCCTCGAAAAAAGCTTGCCCGTTATTTCACCCATCTCTTTGCCGAAGGTGTCCCAATCCTTTGTTACAGCCAGCTTGGCAAAGGCAGGCACGCTTTCTTCAACTGCTGTTGTGATTTCCTCCTGCGTGGGCGGCCATGCAAGTGGCGAGTTCGGATCGGAAACATCCTCATAAACCTTTGAATTCATGAATCCGTGAATCCAGATACGCGGTACCGTGTCATTCTTCGCCGATACGACAACAGAAAGCATCGGAACAATAAAAATGAGTATTGCCGTGACCGCAGCAATAATACTTTTAAATTTTTTTCTTTCCATAAATACGTCCTCCGAAAATTAAGACAATAGCAAATAAAATGCCTTGAATATATTAAGTATATCAAAGAGGAAATGTTTGTCAAGAGGAAAGACAATCGGCTTGTTTTACACAAAAATATAGTAACCACTGATTAAATCGCAGTAATTTTTCGGCGGCAAGCTATACCCCCGATAACCGAATGCGATATAATCGGTGTTTTTGTCGATTTTTGGCAGTTTAAAGGTTTTTTTGTAAAAAAAGATATATAAAAGCCGACATTTCGAAAAAATGATCAAATAAAAATATAATTTAATGCAACACCGCACAGCCTATGTACATATTGCAATTTGTGCGATGCCGACTTAATAAAACGGAGGTAAAAATATGGAAATTCAAATAATTCTCAGAAGGCTCGGTATTTGCACTACATATAAGGGCTACAAAGCAACGGTTCTTGCTCTTACGCTTGCCCTGGAGGATGAGAACCGACTGAATTCAATCACCCGCGAAATTTACACGGAAGTTGCAAAACGTTTAGGTTCAACCCCATCGGCGATAGAGAAAAATCTGCGAACCGTGGTTCAGCGTGCGTGGCGCATGAACCCCGGCGACCTCGAAAAAATGGCAGGATATCACCTTGAATTCATGCCGAGTGTGTCTGAATTTTTGGATATTCTTTTTAATTACATACAACGAAGCCGTTTAAGCAGAAAAAACTAAGAGCCGTCGCTTTAGTACTCTGTATCACCTAAAGCCTTACAAGTATCAGGTGACACAGAGTTCCAAGCAACAGCTCTCTATATCAGTTTAATCAGAATTTTACAACGCAGTTCTTTTCTGCCGACTCAAACATTGCTTCAACGACCTTGATGAGTCTCCTCTGCTGAGCATGGGTTACGATAGGTTCAGCCTTGCCCTCAATAACATCACAGATATTGTTGTAGAGCGTGTGCTCGCCGCTGAAGCCCTTATCCTCAACATAAGGAAGCGGGAAAGTCTTTATTGAATCGTCGGTTCTCGGTGCCATTGTCTTTGTAAGGCCTACACCGGTTCTGACGGGAACGGCGTCCTTGTTCTCCCAATCGGAAACCATAACGACCTTGCCGCTGAGATCCCATTCGCAGATTGCAGAGCCGTTTATGCCCTGAACATGCCAGCGGGGATAATCAATAAAGTTATTCGTGCCTACCGAGATAACATAATCCGAATCATCCTTGTAGTTGAGCGTTGCGATAAATCCGTCATCAACCTCGTCATTTGTAATGTGAGTCACCTGACAGTAAACCGAGTCAAGCTCCTTGTCGTCAAACATCATCAGTGCCTGATCAAGAATATGAATACCCCAGTCGAGAATCATTCCGCCGCCCTGAGACTTTCTCTGACGCCAGTCTCCGGGAATTCCTCTCGAGCCGCTTACACGGGATTCGATCCTGAAAATCCTGCCGAGTGTGTTCTCGTCATAAAGACGCTTGACGGTGAGATAATCGGGATCATATCTTCTGTTCTGATGAACGGTGAAAAATTTTCCTGTTCTTTCGCTCGCCTTTATCATATCGTCAAGCAATTCGCTCGACATTGTAACGGGCTTCTCGCTCATGACATTTTTGCCTGCTTCAAGTGCGGCAATTACAATATCATGGTGGAAGTCATTCGGGGTTGCGACAACTACAAAATCAATTCTGTCATCGTCAAGAAGCTCCTCCTGAGAGGAGAAAGCATGCCAGCCCTTTTCTTCGGCTTCCTTGTTTTTTTCCGGGTTAATGTCGTAGATTCCGACAAGCTCCATACGGTCATTCATATATTTTGACATCTTTTCGGCGTGCCAACTGCCCATTCCGCCGCAGCCGATGACTGCGCCGCCGATTTTTCCGTTTACCATTTTGTTTTGCTCCTAATATTTAAAAAGTCTTTGCAAAATTGCCAAACCTCCCCTTGAAACAAGAGGAGGAAAACCGCTTGCGGTGGCGAGAATTTGTTTATTTGACCCACTTCAAAAACGGTTATGCCCACCACATATCCGTTGTGGATTCTGTGATAAGTGCATTTTTAAGCGTCTGAACCGCCTTCGTCAAGCCTTCGTTCTGACTCATAAGGCTGTCCTCATGCTCAATGCTGATTGCATAGTCATAGCCGACAAGACGAAGATTTGATATAATATCCTTCCAATAAAGCTCGTCGTTACCGTATCCTACGCTACGGAAAATCCACGAACGGTTGATTTCGTCCGAATACGGCTTTGTATCAAGCACGCCGTTGACCATTGTGTTGTACTTGTCGATCTTCGTATCTTTTGCATGGAAATGGAATATTGCATCGCCGAGCTTACGGATACATGCAACGGGATCCATGCCCTGCCATATGAGGTGGCTCGGGTCAAAGTTTGCTCCTATCTCAGGGCCTACAGCCTCACGAAGCTTGAGAAGACTCTCGGTGTTGTAAACGCAGAAGCCGGGGTGAAGTTCAAGAGCGATTTTGTTAACTCCGTGAGCCTTTGCAAACGCAACAAGATCCTTCCAATATGGAACGAGAACCTCCTCCCACTGCCATTTAAGAACCTCGCTGAAATCATCTGGCCACGGGCATACCACCCAGTTCGGATGCTTCGATTCGGGGCAGTCGCCGGGACAGCCCGAGAAGGTGTTGATCTGATGAAGTCCGAGCTTTTCGGCAAGAAGAATCGTATCGCGAATCGTCTTATCGAATGCGGCAGCCTTTTCCTTATCGGGATGAACGGGATTGCCGTGACAGCTCAGCGCACTGATTTCCATATCATACTTTTTAATCGTTGCAACAAACTCGTTGAACTTTTCCTCATCGTTGAGAAGTGTCTCGGGATCGCAGTGTGCGTTTCCCGGGAAGCCGCCGCAGCCAAGCTCGATCATCTCAATTCCGAGAGATTTGAAATATTTAAGTGCCTCCTCAAGAGGAAGATTTTGTAAAAGGCAAGTAAAAACTCCTAATTTCATAATTTTTAGCTCCTTATATTAAAGATTTGCTTTGAAATATGCCATGCTTCTTGTGATATCGTCAATTCCGTTCGGTTTAGGATCATCGTTTTCAAGAACAAGCCATTCCATGCCGCTGTCCTTTGCAGCCTTGAATACCGAAGGAAGGTCGTTGTCACCCTCGCCGAGAGCCATAGGATGTCTGTCAATACCGTCTTTGACGTGAAGAAGAATAATATCATCCTTGTGCTCGGTTATATATTTGTAATTATCTGCCCCGCCGCAGTAGCTCCAGTAGGTATCAATTTCAAGATATGCACCTTCGGCAATTCTGTCCATGATGAGCTTACCGTCAATTTCGTTTTCAAATTCCTCAGTGTGATTGTGATAGTAGAACTTGATGCCCTCTTCCTTGCCGCGCTCATTGGCCTTGGAGAAAACGTCAACAAGCTTGTCAACCTCCTCCTTGGTGGAATGGTCGGCACCGCCTACTCCCATATATTTCATGCCGAGAGCTTTGCCGAGCTTTATAGACTCCTCGAGCTTTTCGCCCTCATAGTTTTCAATACGCATATGGCATCCGACTGCGACGAGTCCAAGCTCATCGAGCTTCGCCTTGATAACCTCGGGTTCAAGTCCTGCATAGCCTGCAAACTCAACGCCGTCAAATCCGATTTCCTTTACTTTTTCGAGAATTTCAAGGAATTCCTCACCGTTTGAATAATCCTCTCTGAGAGTATAAAGCTGAACAGCTAATTTCAATAGAAAAACCTCCCTTTGCGTAATTATAGCTTATTAAATTTTACAACATCACAGCGGGCATTTCAACCCTTTTTGATCAAATAATTAAGATTATTTTCGGTGCTTTATTCATAAAGAATATACCAAACGCTAACAGAAAGTTCATACGCGGTTAACATTTAGCCGTTATTATCTAACTGTACTCAATGAGAGAGCCGCAACTCTCGTGAGTACATACCCCTCCTCAATAAACCCCTCAATTATTGGAAAAAGAAGTCGGTTCATTCCGGCTTCTTTTTCTGTCCGGAAATATTTGCGAGAAAAAAGACTGCTCGAATTTTCGAACAGTCTTTCTTTGTTTTGATTCTTATTTGAACTTTCTCTTACGAGCAGCCTCAGACTTCTTCTTGCGCTTTACAGAGGGCTTCTCATAATGTTCTCTTTTACGAACCTCCTGGATAACACCGTCTCTCGAAGTCTGTCTCTTAAATCTTCTGAGAGCGTTGTCCAAAGACTCGCCTTCTTTAACTTTTACCTGACTCACTGTATTCCCTCCCTCCGCAGATTGCAGGGGTAATCTTTATAATTTGCACCATATTTTATCACATTGTGAGCGGATTGTCAATATCTAATTGCAAAAAATGCACTTATTGCATGAAAAATTTAAAAAATATCGGCAGATTGCTCCGCCGATACCGATATTCTCTTAGAAGCCTCTTACGGCCTTGATTACCTTTTCACAGTCCTTTGCGTCCATAATCTTCGGAACCGGATAGAGCGGATTGCCCTCTTTGAGTGCACGCTCAACGATTGTCGGGATATCCTCATCCTTGATGAAATCAAAGTGCTCGGGAATGTTCATGTTCCTGTTCATTTCCTTGATAGCGTCAATAAAGTTCATTGCCTTATCCGCCTGCGAATATCCTCCGATACCGACGATTTCGGCAAGCTTTGCAAGCTTCTCGTAAGCCGTGTCACCGTAATACTCAAGAACGTGCGGAAGAATAACGGCGTTTGCAAGTCCGTGAGGTGTGCCGTAGATACCGCCGAGATTGTGAGCGATTGCATGAACATAGCCTACATAAGCTCTTGTGAATGCCATTCCGGCATAGAACGATGCAACAAGCATATTTTCACGAGCCTGGAGATTCTTGCCGTCGTTGTATGCTGTTTCGAGGTTCTCGAAAATGAGCTTTGTTGCCTTCTCAGCATAGTCATTCGTTGATTTTGTTCCGCTCAGACCGATATAAGCCTCAACGGCATGAGTGAGAGCATCCATACCTGTTGTTGAAGTAATCTTCTGCGGAAGTCCCGTTGTAAGCTCAGGATCAAGAACCGCATACTTCGGGCGAAGCTTCGGGTCGTTGATAGCGTACTTCTCATGGGTCTGCATATTTGTAACGACAGCGGCAAGGGTCGTCTCGGAGCCTGTACCCGCAGTTGTCGGAACAGCGAAAAACGGCGGAAGCTTATGTCTAATCTTCAGCTCGCCTCTCATCTGAGAAACACTCTGATTCGGGTTCATAACCCTTGCGCCCGCAGCCTTTGCGCAATCCATCGGAGAACCGCCGCCGAATGCGATGATACCTTCACAGCCGTTCTTGAGATAGAGTCTGCGTGCTTCCTCAATATTTTCAATTGACGGGTTCGGCTGAACTCCGTCATAAACCGTGTACTTGATTCCCTGAGCGTCAAGCTGCTCAAAAAGGCCTGCAAGCAGGTTGAGACTCATAAGTCCCTTATCCGTTACAACGAGGACGCTTGAGATTCCCTTTGACTTTACAAGTGCCGGAAGATCCTTAACTGCACCGGGACCTTTGAGAAGCTCAGGCTCCGACCAATCAAAGAAGCACTCGGCAACCATAAAGGTTTTCTGATATGCTCTGTAAAAAGCTTTTTTTGCCATATCCGCCATAAAAAAGACCTCTTTTCATTTTAATAAGTTTATTTTACCAAATATAACCGTGCTTTTACAAGTGGTTATATAAATATTTTTAAAAAATATTTGCCTTTTCAACTGCTTTTTCCCATTCCTCGGCAATAAGCATGTGTCCTGCGATTGACGGGTGAGTTCCGTCCCACATAAAATATTCGGTTTTTGAACCTGCAATCTTCTCCGAGAACTTATCGTAGAGGGGAACAAAAACTTCCGCCGAGCTTTCGGCGGCCCTCCTTGCCGCCGCTCTCGTCAGTTGAATTGCAGCGGATTTATAATCCATGGCTTCCTGCGTTTCGTCTCTGTCGGGTCTGCCATAGTCAACTTCACATTCAACATGCGGCGTGTAGCGATAAGATACATCGTCCTTTGAAAGAGGAAAATAAAAAGGCTCACAAACAATTATTTTTGTATGCGGCAGAGCGCGTCTCGTCAGCTCAATCATTCTTGTGAGGTTTTTTTCGTAATTACCCTCAACCTCTTTGAGCGATAATCCGTTTAAAAATCCGAAAAGTCCGTCGTTCGTTCCCACAAGTATACTCCGCACTGTAGGAGCGTTGTCGATTACGTCCTCCTGCCATGTTTCAAGCAGATTTGCCGTTGTTGCTCCCGAATAGCCTTTGTTGATAAATTTAGGCCTGCGCTCGTAATTTTCATATGCCGCCTTCGCCGCAAGGATGAACTGATATCCGTGACCCATTATGTGGTTACAATCCATTTTTCGTCCGCGGTTGCCGTCGGTTATCGAATCACCCGAAAAAAGAACTATATCATTACCGTCAAGATACATTGTTTTTCAACCTCGTTTCAAAGCAGAGCCAGCCGCAGCTTTCATGTCTGCCGACGACCTCAAAGCCGTACTTTTCAAAAGCATCGAGAACGTCCTGCTCCCTCGTGTCAATAATTCCGGATGTTATATAAATTCCGTCATCCTTGAGAAATCTGCCGACATCCTTTGTAAACATCACAATGATATCAGCAACAATGTTTGCAACAACAACGTCGTATTTGCCGCTGACCTTATCGGTCAGGTTACCCTGAAATACCGTATATTTCGGCTCCGTAAAGCCGTTCATTTCGCCGTTTTCCCTTGCCGTTTTAACCGCAAGCTCGTCGATATCAACCCCCGTTGCACTCCTTGCGCCGAGCAACAGACCGGCAATGCCGAGGATTCCGCTTCCGCATCCGATATCAAGCAGCTCCGTATCGGGCGTTATGTGATTTTCAAGCGTTTCAAGACAAAGCCGTGTTGTGTCGTGTCCTCCGCTGCCGAAAGCAAGTCCGGGTTCGATATCAAGCACCGTTCTGCCCTGCGGATCATAGTCGTTATCCCAAACAGGACGAATCAGCAGCTTTTGACCGACAGGCATCGGCTTGAAATACTCTTTCCAATTATTTTCCCAATCCTGATTGCGGCACACGCTGAGGTCGATCTCATGCTTAATACCCTCCGCATTATAGCGTTCGGAAAGAAAAGCAACCGCCTCGGCAGGACTCTCCTCGGGAGAAATATAAATATGAATTGTCGCCTTGTTCCTGTCCTTTTTAAGCAGATCCTCATCAATCAAGTCGATATGGGCAATTTCCCATGCCGCCTGTTCAAGGTCGCTGTAATCCTCAATATAAATTCCGTAGGGAACGACCATCTGAGCAATGTTGCCTGCCGTTTCCACGTCCTTTGAATCAATGTTAATTTTTACTTCTGTCCAGTCCATAAAATCTCCTTATTTGATCCAGCCGATGCCGTTCTTAATAAGCTCAGGGATATTGATTATCGCCTTAAAAAGCACCTTCGCAATTGTTTTAACTGCCGTCATAATGTAATCGCTGAGGTTAAAGGTTTCGGTATTCTTGCTTTCAATCGGCTTTACCTCATCCGGATTTACGGTGTAGGCAAGCTTTGTTCTGACTGCCGCATGGTCGGAAAGATGTCCGTTCCATGAAATCCCGTCGCAGTCGAAGCCGTCATAAACCGCTTCAAGCAATTCAAAAGAAACACCTGCACCGTCACGATAATAAACATGGTCGAGTGTATCCCATGTTCTCTGATAGTCACATCCGTAACGCTCCCACATCTCGGAATAGGTAATGTCATAGTTTCCGTCAACATTATATTCGATCCAAGCATCCTTAAAGCCCTTGCCGACAAAGTTGTCAATGAGCTTTTGACAAAGATCGATTTTATATGTTCCGTTCTGATATCCGGCACGGAAAACAGTGTAGTTTGTATTAAAATCGCCCGTCAAAATAACAGCCCTGTCCGCACCCGAATGTTCCTCAACAAGCTCGATAAGCTGGTCAAATTGATCGGCCTTTGCAAGCATGGACTTTTCATCCTCCCATGCGTCGGCATGAATATTGTAAACATCAATAAAGACTCCGTCGGCTATCTCAACCGTACAATAGAGTATACCCTTCGGCGTCAGCTCGTCCGAGCCGCAGTCGTACACGCCGTATGCCGTTCTCCACGGAACTCTGCCAACGTTATAAACAGGATATTTTGAGAAGAAATTCAGCCCGTCTCCGACGGCAACTCCGCCGCTCGTCAGCGTTGCATATTTCATGTCAAGATTCTTCTCAAGAATCGGGTGGAGGTTAAAATCCTCCTGTACGCTGAGAATATCGCAGTCGGATGCATTGATTTGCTTTGCAATAAGCCCGGTCGCCTTGATCGGGTCACGCTTGGTTGAAGAAAGCGCCGCGGGAATGGGAAGTCCGTCAACATTGAACGAAACAAGGTTCAGCGTTCCCTTTATCGTGTTGTCATTCTCTGCAAAGGCGAGCGACGTGCAGCCGACAAAAAGAACAACTGCCAATAAAATACTGATTATTTTTTTCATGCTTACTCCTCCGTTCAAAGCAAGTCCGCTTTCGGCTTGATTTCTTTAAGTCCGTGATTGTAAAGCTTTCTGTTTTCAAGCGCCCACTGTCTCGGCGTGAAATCGCCAGACTCAACCTCGGAAACCGCCTGCGAAATCTCATATATTCTTGCGTCAAGCAAGTCAAGCTGCGATAGGATTTCCGCTTCAAGGAACATCGGTCTGACCGCCGCTCCGAACTCAGGCTCACCGTGGTGAGAAATCACCATATGCTCAATGAGCGTCAACAGCTCTCTGTCCGTTCCGAGCTCTTCTCCGATTTTTTCAATATTCATTGCGCCCTTAACAAGGTGGCCGATAAGTGTTCCCTCTACCGTGTAGCCGGATGCAATTCCCGTTTCCGAAACCTCAAATTCACCGATTTTTGCAACGTCATGCAGGATAACGCCCGAGAAAAGCAAATCCTTTTCTACCGAGGGATAAATCTCAGCTATACTCTGCGCCATTCTGAGGATTGAAAGCGTATGATAGAGAAGTCCGCCCCTGATTGCATGGTGGAGCTTGAACGCCGCCGGCCAATAGAGCATTGCCGTCCTGTTCTGCTCAAGCACCGCCATAACAAGAGTTTTGAGCTGTGCGTTTTCAAAATCATTGACAACATCAACGATCGCCGAATACATTGCCTCTCCGTTATATTCCGCACTCGGAACATAATCCTCAATGCGAACGCCGTCGTTTTCGTTTGCAAGGCGAACTCTGTCAAGTCGCATCTGCGGCGCATCATTGAACATTGATATCGATCCGCGAACCTTCAGCAGCGAATTTTGTTTTATAAATCCGAAAACCTCTTCCTTATAGTCCCAGAGCTTTGCTCCGATTTCGCCCGAGCTGTCCGTCAGAATAAGGTCAAGATAAGGAATACCTTTAGCGGTTTTTTTAACCTCAAGATTTTTTACAAGGCAAAAGCCTTCTACCGTGCCGTTGTCGTTTATTTCAATGAAATTCATATGAACCTCCCCTATGAGATAAATATATATTGATTGTATCACATATAAAGGAAAAAAGAAAGAATTTCCTTGCAAAAGATGTCGCTGTATGTTAAAATTTTTTTATTAAGGTGATTGTCGTTGAAATTTCTCAATGTTTTACCGAGAGAGGGTGCTTTAATGAGCAAAAACTATCATTTTTTTGCAATGCTTTCAAGAATGAAATATATCAACCGCTGGGCGCTGATGAGGAACACATATATGGAGAACATCAGCGAGCATTCGCTTGAGGTCGCAACCGTGGCTCACTCGCTCGCCGTTATTCACAACAAGCGTTTCGGCGGCAATGTCAATGCCGAGCGTGTGGCGGTTCTCGGAGTATTCCATGATGCTCCCGAGATTATCACCGGTGATATGCCGACCCCCGTCAAGTATTACAGCAAGCAGATTCGTGACGCTTACAACTGCGTTGAGGACGACGCCTGCAAGGCTCTTTTGGAGATGATTCCGGAGGATATCCGCGAGGAATACAAGCCGTTCTTTATCAAGCAGGAAGCTGACCGTCAGCTCTGGAAATTCGTCAAGGCGGCGGACAAAATCTGTGCCTATACAAAATGCATTGAAGAATCAAAGGCGGGTAATCACGACTTTGACAAAGCGGCGAAAACAAATCTAAAGGGGCTTGAGGCTCTGGATATGCCCGAGGTCAAGTGCTTCATGGAGGATTTTCTCCCGAGCTACAGCTTGACGCTCGACGAAATGAACTAAAGTCATTATTATTTGAGAGAGGTATCAATATGGGTAAGTACACAAAAGAAGACATTCTCAGAATGGCGAGAGAGCAAAACGTCAGATTCGTGCGACTTCAATTCACGGATATTCTGGGCTGCATGAAAAATGTTGCAATCACAGTCAATCAGCTTGAAAAGGCTCTTGACAACGAGTGCATGACCGACGGTTCTTCCATTGAGGGCTTTGTTCGTATTGAAGAGTCGGATATGTATCTCTATCCCGATTACGACTCATTCGTTGTTCTTCCGTGGAATCATCTTTCCGACGGCAAAACAGCACGTCTTATTTGCGACGTTTACTGCTCGGACAGAACGCCATTCATCGGCGACCCGAGGAACGTGCTCAAACGCGCAATCAAAAAAGCTGATGACATGGGATATAAATTCAACGTCGGTCCGGAGCTTGAATTCTTCCTTTTCCATACGGACGACGAAGGCAGACCGACAACCAAAACTCACGACAAAGCAGGCTACTTTGACCTTGATAACGTTGACCTCGGCGGCGACTGCCGACGTGATATGTGTGTAGCTCTTGAGGATATGGGCTTTGAAATTGAAGCCTCCCACCATGAGTGTGCCGAGGGTCAGCACGAGATTGATTTCAAATACGGCGATGTTCTCAGCATTGCAGATAAAGTAATGACATTTAAGTACGTTGTAAAAAAATATGCCCAGCTTCATAATCTCTATGCAACCTTTATGCCGAAGCCGATTTTCGGCATTGCAGGCTCGGGTATGCACACAAATATGTCCCTCTTTGATAAAGACGGCAACAATGCCTTCTGTGACCCTAACGGACAGTACGGACTTTCGGAGACAGCTCTCCACTTTGTCGCAGGTATCATGAAGCATATTAAAGCAACAACAGCCATCAATAATCCGCTTGTCAATTCATATAAGAGACTGGTTCCGGGCTACGAAGCTCCCGTCTATATCGCATGGTCGGCGTCAAACCGTTCCGCCCTCGTCCGCGTTCCCGCCGCAAGAGGCAAGGGAACAAGAGTCGAGCTGAGAAGTGCAGACCCTTCATGCAACCCATATCTTGAAATGGCTCTTTGCCTGCTTGCAGGTCTTGACGGAATCGAAAAGGGCTATATGCCGCCCGAATCGACCGTTAAGAACATATTTGACATGAGCATTGAGGAGCGCAAAGCGTCTCAAATTGAGTCTCTCCCCGGCACTCTTGAGGAGGCTATTGACGAGTTTGAAAAGAGCGACTTCATCAAGGAATCCCTCGGCGAGCATGTTTATACAAAATTCATCGAAGCAAAGCGCCGCGAATGGGACAGCTACCGCACCAGTATCTCTCAGTGGGAAATAGACACCTATCTTGCAAAATACTGATTTCAATTCTTTATAAAGTCAACCCCGTACCTTGCATTACGCAAAGTGCGGGGTGTTTTTTAGTTTTCTTCGGCGCTGTCGGGTTTTGAAATAAAGAATCCCGAGCCTTTTTCTTTTAGCAGGATCAATGAAACCTCCAGCAAAAGCTTAAAATGCAAATCGGAATCATCAAGCGGGATTTCAAAATCCTCTTTCATCTTTCTTATGCGATAGAGGATCGTGTTTCGATGAGTAAAGAGGGCTTCGCATGTATCTTTAAGTGAATGATCGCATGCTAAATAATAGTATAATGTCTCGCAGTATTGACTTTCCTTCCTTCTGTCATAATCCGCCAGTGAAAGAATCTTTTGCGAAATAAGCTTGTCATAGTCTCGCATTTTGTTCAGCATGATCGGAACCGCCAATTGGGAAACATAGAAGACATTGCCTTGCCCGACGCTCTCATCTACGACTATATTCAGTGCTTCAAGCACCAAATCATACATTTTCGGAATGTTATAAAGCTCATCTACCGGGTTTGATATTACAACCTTAAGATGAAATTCCTCCGCCAACTTTTCAAAAGCTTTTCGATCATATCCCTTTTGCAGGAACATAAACACTTTTCCTTTATGTAAGAAAGGGTGAGATTCATAAAACCTGTATGTCAGCTCGTCCTTTAACGGCCTTTTCCCCATATATTGCGAACGGTAAGCAACCAAGTCAATCAACGCAAAAGCAACGGGATGAAAATCGGCAAGATAGGTTGATGATATTTGCAGCTTAAAATATGATTGCGATTGAAATCCTCCGTCCAAAAGATGTATCATAATTTCTTCCGCTGTTTCAAACGGTCTGTCGACCCTGCCTGCCTCAATAAACATTTGCTTAGCCAGAATATTCTCTATTCGTATAAATGTTTCGGGCGCAACGCTGCCAAGTTTATTGTCAACATCAATGCAAATCAAATAGCCGAGTCGAATTCCTCCGCTGATAAGAGGAGCAAATCTCCTGCTGTATGAGCTGTCCTCCAGCTCTACAAAATCAGCCATTCCGCCGACAAGCTCATCGCTTTCGCTTATCAGTGCACCGGCTTCATATGTAATTTCGCCAAGCTTAACTGCCGAATCGAAAACATCGTCGCTGAATCCTTCGGGTGAGTAATGCGCCGCCACACGGTAAGTGTCATCAATCACCATCAGCGGACAGCCTAAGATTTTACCGGCATCTTCAGTGAGCAAATCAATATCGTCCCGATCAAAAAAATCCGATGTCAATATTGATAATTTATCATCAACAGACATGAGCTTTCACCTCCGAATGTCATTGTGCTCACAGCACAATATATTTCAAAATTATTATACTCCCATATTATTGAAATTGCAATAAAAATGAGTAAAATATAGGTGTAAAAAGAAAAGAGAGAAAAGTGAAGAAGAGAAAGGAAAGAAAAATAAGAGAACAAAAAATGTATATCCTGTTTGGCGGCGTTGAGCCGTCGGACTTCATATAAAAACAATTATAACGGAGGTTTTATTTATGTTACCGAGTATCTTTAGTGAAAACATGTTTGATGATTTCTTTAACGATCCGTTCGATCGCGAATTCTTAGGTGCACATAATCCGTTATACGGTAAGCACGCAAAGAATATGATGAAGACCGATATCCATGAAAAGGATGACGGCTATGAATTGGCTGTTGAGTTGCCGGGATTTAAGAAAGACGAGATTAACGTCGATGTAAGTGACGGCTATCTTACAATCAAAGCAGCGAAGGGCCTTGACAAAGACGAAAACGACAAGAAGGGTCATTTGATTCGCAGAGAGCGTTATGCCGGAGCTTGCTCACGCAGCTTCTATATCGGCGATGTAAAGCCTGAAGATGTAAAGGCAAAATATGAATCGGGCGTTCTCACTCTTGAAGTTCCGAAAGCGGAAACCAAAAAGCTTTCTTCAAGCTCATCAATAGCGATCGAATAATCAATATTCGGCGCAGACCGACATATAAACATTGAAGCGGGTGCTAAGACAATCACTGCCTTAGCACCCGCTTTCTCTTTTATACCGGCAAAACAAAAAGGAGCAAGCTTTAACTTACTCCTTATTGGTGGGAGAGGGTGGATTCGAACCACCGAAGTCACTGACGACAGATTTACAGTCTGTTCCCTTTGGCCACTCGGGAACTCTCCCATATTCACTTTTAAAAAGTGGAGCTGGTGGACGGACTCGAACCCCCGACCTGCTGATTACAAATCAGCTGCTCTACCAACTGAGGTACACCAGCGTCTCAACGCTCGTATACTATACCACAACAAGAACCGTTTGTCAACACTTTTTTTAATTTTTTATTTTTATCTTGAACTGAAACTTTAAAAGTGATATAGTTATCGTATTGTTTTTTCGAAGGGGTTATATTATGAAAAAAATTATTGCTGTCTTTATGGCTATATCACTCAGTTTATCGTTTGTTTGTATACCTGTTTTTGCGGCTGACAACAACGATATGATTTCAGCCGTTGTAACCGATGAGCGAGCTCAGAGACAAGCCGTCCGTGCCGCTGCTGCTGCCATAATCGGCGAAAATCCGAGTGACAGCATAACCGTAAGCAACAACTTTGTAAATGATATTCTTGACAATGTCGGTGAAAACCCGACACCGGAGAATATTTCCGACGAAGTATCAAAATACGCAGGCATTTTCAAAAATAAAACAGATGAATACGCTAAGGTCATTGCAGACGATGCCGAATATTACATTGCCGATGACGGCGAATTTTTTATTATCATCGATATCACAAAGCATCCCGAGGTGCTTGAGCTTACGATAATGTGCAAGACGGCAAGGCTTATGCTCAACAAGCAGAATGAGATTGCATCTCAGAGCGGCAGAGAGTGCATAACAATGGATTACCGCCATGTTGTCGGTGAGCTTGCGCTGCACAACACGGTTTATGCACTGACCAAAGCCCTCGGAGGCGAGAATGCGAACAGTCCTCTGCATGCTCACTACGAAAGCGCAAAGATTGCCGAGCTAAATAAAAACGAGCAAAGAGGAGCGGACTATATTCGCATCGTCGGAGGATTTCTTGACATTTGCTACAGGGTTTTCTCGACGATTTTTCATCAGTTCTTATAAATCTCATAAGCTATAAAAAAGCGGAAGCCGAATGACTTCCGCTCTTTATTTTTATGTCTTATTTAACACTTTCAACAAGATCCATGAATTCGGAAATAACCTTTGAAGCCGTGTTCTTACCCCAAGAGATAAGGCACCATGTATCCGTATCAAAAGATTCTTTCTTCTCGCTGTACTGTACACCTGCCATTACGAAATCGTCATCCGGCTCAATGTATCCGATAGCATCGTTCATGAGATCGAATACGATAATGTTCTCGCCGTACATTTCGCGAAGCGACTTATATTTGAAGCCCTTCAGACCATCGCCGCCCATAAGGAGTTCTCCGTATGTCTCGCCAGGGCAAAGCTCAACGAGAAGTGAATCGCCAAGCTCCATGTAGCCCGACTCTGTGACTGTATAGTACTTATCGGTCGTCTTGTCATAGAGGAAGAAATAATCCGTGATACCTGTCTTGCCGACGATATCCATAAGAACGTTGGAAACCTCAATGATATACTGCTTGTGAGCAATGTTGAGCATCGGGGCAACAGTCGTCTCGTTTACGGACTTCCAATCCTTGTACCATGAAGTATATCCCTCATTCGAGCCGTACTCAGCCTCGCCGAGGAAATCACCGAGAGTATAGTTCATTGTCCTGCACTCGGCTTCACTCTTTGTAAGTCCGAGAATGATATAGCCTATCTCATAGCCGTATCTGACAGCTTCCTCATGTCTTGTAAGGTCAAGACCGTCATCAGATGCACCGCGCTGATAAGTTATTGTTCCGATACAGCCCTGAATATAAATGAAGTTATAGCCTGCCTTATTGACTACCTCCTCAATATAAGGAACGAAATCGGCGGAAATAACAACATGACCGTATCCCGAATTCTCGGGGTGAGCGCTGAACGAAGCAATAACCGTTCCCTTTTCGCTCTTGTTATCCGGAGTGAACATCAACCGGTAAAGATTGCCGTCAAATGTATAAGGAGCTGTTCTGTCACGAAGATAATTGTCTGCAATATCCTTCTTTGCAAGCGTAAGTGTGCCGCCCTTCATGTCGGAATAAGCCGACTTGATTGTAGCCGTGCACTGGTCAACGATCTTCTTGAGGAAGGTGCGGTTAACGCCACTGTGAATCTCGGAAAGCCCGAGATTTGAAAGGAAAAGATTGTTCAGAACATTTGGAACGGTGTTATCCCATACGCCCTGGAGGTCTATGCCGCTGTGGGTATGAGTAACGGAAACATTTACGCTGACAATATTGTTCTTTGCCGCAAAATCCGAGATAGCTTCACGGATAAGTCGAACGTCCGCATTTGCAATTCCGATTGCGTCAAGCACGCAGAAAGCTACATTTCCTCTGCCTGTGCCGTCATTGAGAACGATCGTTCGAACCCAGAGGCCGTCAAAGGTCTCGGTTGTTGTTGCCATAAGGCCGTAGCCTCCCATTGTGTACGGTGTTGTGCCGAAATCATCGGGAAGAATCGAAGCCTGGGCATAACCGAGATGCCATTTTGCACCTGCCGCCGGAGCGTCAAGGAAATCCGACATTCCCTTGTAGAAATTACCGTAGCTGTCAAGATCAAAATCGGCATAATCATGGATAACGGAAGTTTTCGGAATAACAAAGCCGAGAGCCTTGCCGATAACATTGATGAGCGTATTGCTCAAAAGATTGATAACCTTGGCAAGCAGCTTCATGAAAACCGTCTTGGGACTTGTTGAAGCAAGTGAGCCAAAGGCATCGCCGATTTTGTCAAGTGTGTCGTTCGCGTTGCTGTTAACTACCTGAACACGGTTGCCTTTTGCAGCCGCATCGGCAAGGTACTCTTCAAGAGTCACGCTTGACTCAGCAACAATCGGAGCTTCCTCGTTCTTTGCAAATGCCGTTACGCCGATCGGAACGATCAGACAAAGACAAAGAGCGACCGAGAGAACCGACAAAAGAATTTTTTTCATAATTCTGTCTCCTTTCGGAAAATGATATTATTCCTATGATACTTGATTATATCACAAAAGTCCGTTTTTTTCAAATAAAACAATCGCACTCTTTTTTATTCAAATTGACGAAAGTATAATGCCTATTTCAATTGACTTTTGTGCCTGACAAGAATATAATATAATTTGATTTTATTATTGTACACAGTCAATCGGAGGTTTTTGTATATGGATCTATCAGGCAAAAAGGTTCTTGTTGTCGGACTTGCACGCAGCGGCATGGCGGCAATCAGAGTTCTTAAAAAGCTCGGTGCAGAGGTTACTCTCTCCGAAAGCAAGAAAAAAGACGATATAAAAGAAATTGGTTTTCTTAACGAAAACAATGTTGAGATCGTCGGACAGGATATGGCTGTTTTTGAACGTGATTTTGACTTTGTCGTCAAAAATCCGGGCGTGCCCTACAGAAGTCCGATGATGCAGAAGCTTCAAGAGCGCAACATTCCGGTTATAACGGAAATTGAGCTTGCGTATCAGGTTGCAAAGCCTCAGCATTATATTGCAATAACCGGCACAAACGGCAAAACCACGACCTCCACTCTTACATATGAAATTCTTCGCCGTGCTTTTCCGGGCAAGGCGCATCTTTGCGGTAATATCGGTATTCCGCTTTGTGAAATTGTTATGGAAAACGGCCTTATGGAAGAGGGCGGACATTATATCGCTCTCGAAATTTCAAACTTCCAGCTTGTTAATATTGATAAGTTCCGTCCCGAGGTTGCCACGATAATTAACCTCACTCCCGACCACATTGATTTCATGGGCAGCCTTGATAATTATTACAAGTCCAAGACCGAGGTTTACAGGAACATGGCAGGCAATGACGTTTTCCTGCTCAACGCAGACGATCCCGTCGTTAAGGAATACACCGACCGATATCCCGTGAAGTGCGCTAAAGAAAGCTTCAGTACAGACAGCCAAAGCGCCGACTGCATTGCCAAGGACGGCTATTTAGAGATAAAGGGCGAAAAAATAATCCCTCTTAATGCAATTAAAATTGTCGGCAAGCACAATTTGCAGAATGTCATGATTGCCGTTTCAGCCGCTAAGGCTATAGGCATTTCAAATGACGTTATTCTTGAGGCTGTTTCGTCATTTAAGGGCGTTGAGCATCGAATTGAATTTGTACGTGAAATCGACGGAGTTAAATATTATAACGATTCCAAAGGAACTAACACCGATGCAACAATAACCGCTCTCAAGGCCTTTGACCGCGGTGTGATTCTCCTTGTCGGCGGATTTGAAAAGGGCTTGCCAATGGACGAGATGAAAAAGCACCTCGGCTGTGTCAAAAAGATTATCGGATTCGGCGCCTGCGGTGCAAGACTTGTGCATGACCTTGTCGGTGAGGACGGAATTGTCGTTACAACACTTGATGAAGCCGTTGCAGAGGCAAACAAAATTGCCGAAAGCGGAGACACCGTTCTCCTTTCCCCCACCACCAGCTCATTCGACCAGTATACCTGCTTTGAGGAGCGCGGCGACCATTTTAAGAAGATTATAAATGCTCTATAAACCGAAAGGAAAAATATGACAGAAAAAGAGAAATACATCGGCGTTTTCGACTCGGGAATCGGCGGACTGACCGTCGTTAAAAGCATAGTCGAAACAATGCCGAACGAAAACATAATTTACTTCGGCGACACGGCTCACGTTCCCTACGGGACACGCTCAAAGGAACAGATAACCGAATACGTTCTCAGCGATGTAAAATTCCTCAGCAGATTTAATATCAAAGCAATAGTTATCGCCTGCAACACGGCAGATTCGGCAGCAAGAGATACGGTTGAAAAAAACTACAGCGATATCCCTGTTTACGGCGTTGTTGCTCCTGCGGCTAAGAAAGCGGCAAAGCTGACAAAAAATAAAAGAATCGGTGTAATTGCCACCAACGCAACGGTCAACAGCGGCGCATACGAAAAGACGATACACAGCTTTGATTCCGACGCACAGGTTATAAGCCTTGCGTGTCCGCTTCTCGTTCCGCTCGTTGAAGAAGGACGTTTCAAAAAGGGAGATCAGGTCATCGAGGAGGTTCTGCGTGAATACCTCACTCCGCTGAAAGAGCAGGGCATTGACACTCTCGTTCTCGGCTGTACTCACTATCCCCTGCTTTATGACATTATAACCGAGATTATGGGCAACGGAGTTACAGTCATCAGCTCATCGGTTGCGGCGGCAGAGAAACTGAAAAAAGGTCTCGGAGAAAGAAATCTACTCAGCAACTCAAAAATAAGCGAACGAAAGTATTTCGTCAGCGACAACGCAGAGGATTTTGAAAAGCACGCCCTGATATTTATGGGCAATGCCCTCGGCGGCACAGTCGAACAGGTGGATATCGAAGAATAAAAGAATACCGCATAAAAAATCGCAGATTAACGGAAACTGCTCCGAAAATCTGCGATTTTATTTTTTGTTTGTCAAGCCCAAAATGTAATCGGTCGAGGTGTTATAAAGCTTCGCCAATGCAATCAGCACATCGGTCGGCAGGTCACGGTAACCGTTTTCGTATCGGCTGTATTGAGGCTGTTTCATTCCGAGATAATCCGAAACAAATTTTTGCGTATAATCCGAATCCTCTCTCAAATCCCGTATTCGTTGATAATATGCCAATTTGCCCACCTCTTATAACCAATTAGTTATTGACATATTAACATTATTATGCTATAATCGCCTTAATATATAACCGTTTGGTTATAATGAGGAGGCAAAAATATGTATTGTACAAAATGCGGAGCGGAAAATGCACCTGACAGTGCTTTCTGCACGAGCTGCGGCACAAAATTAGATGATGATAAAATAATCAGCGAACAAACCGGTGAACAGGCAGGTGGTGAACCGATACCGATTTATCCGGACTCGAATAAGTTTTCGTCAGAAAAAATGCATAGCTTTTTACAGCGTATAACAGCTTACATAAAGAAAAATAAAAAAACTGTAATAATTCTTGCTTGTATTGTTGCAATTTTGCTGATTTTATTTATAACACCCGCATCTTTGCGCAACAAACCAGGACTCAATAAGGAGCTAAGTTTATCTTCGTTTACCCCATTGTCCGATGGGTATCTTTCAAGATCCGAATTAATAAGCATTGCGGGTCAAGAGCTTTACATTGAATTGAGCAAAAGCTCAGACGGGGATGATATAGATATTAAAAAGACCACATTTTCTGTGCAATCCATAGAGTCAGGACGCACTAGCTATACAGGTGCAGATATTGCAATTGTTAAGGGATCCTACAAAGTATACACAAAATACGGTATCATGTTGGATCCCTGCCCATTTACCGTTACTATAAAAGAAAACGGTGAAGTTTATTCTTGCGAAATTGACAGCGATCTTTAATAATAAGTTATAAAAATATAAAGGAGACGTAAAAAAATGTATTGTGCAAAATGCGGAACAGCTTTAGTCAACGGCAAATGCCCTGCTTGCGGAAGGATTGAAAATCCAAATACCACTTTAAACAATAATCCCTCAGTTCAGCAACCTGTTTATGTTTTCAAGGAGCAGGACAGCAAAAGTGCAGGATATAGTATTCTCAGCTTTTTCATTCCTCTTATCGGATTAATTCTTTATTGTGTCTGGAAAGATCAATTCCCAATAAGGGCAAAGGAGTGTGGAAAGTGGGCGTTGATCAACGTTTGTATCAGTTCGTTTTCAGCCATATTTGTTTTGATGATTGTACTTATAGGTGTTGTAAATACTTAACCCTTTCAAATATATAATCATAACTGATTTCTTACAAAAAGACTGCAAATGAAACACAATCATTTGCAGTCTTTGTAATATTTTATTTAACCAACTCACCGACATAATCGGCATATATTTTTCCGATAACCTCTGCGCCGCGGTCATAGGTCGGGTGAACGCCGTCGGCGGAAATCTTCTGCCAATCCTCATGGCAGATATGCGATACAAGCATTTGTACATGACACGGAAGCAGAAGATTTCCGAAAAGTCAATTGACACTTTGGAAATTGTGCTGTAATCATGCTTTGATTGTGGTATGGTTACATTGATAAACCAAATAATTCACAGTCACAGAAAGGAGCAAACATATGCAAAAAACAAACATAAAAACCAAACTGTTGACAGTTCTGCTCACGTTGTGCATGGTACTGTCACAAATGTCAGTTTCGGTGTTTGCCGTAAATTTGTCAGTTAAGAATGACTCTGAGCTGGAGGCAGCATTTGAAAATGCAGACTGTACGGAGATCAAATTGGGTGAAAACATTGAGACCGTTTGGGAACTTGATGTAGACCGCACCGTAACTCTTGATCTGAACGGATATACACTGAGTTGCAGTTCGACGGACGAAGATATAATTCGGGTGCGCAGCAACGGAAACCTTACAGTGAAGGACAGCGGCATCGGCGGCAAAATCGACGGACAGAACAAGAACTGCGGAATTGAAGTTAAGGGCGGTACGCTGACCTTAGAAAGCGGCAGTATTGTAAACTGCACAGATGCCGACGGTGACGGCGGCGCAGTGGATGTGGCAAACACGGGTGTAACGGAAACACCGATCAAGTACGGTAAGTTCATTATGAACGGCGGTGCCATCATGGGCTGCAAGGCCGGCGATGACGGCGGTGCAGTGGATATAGGTAGCGGTTGCACCTTCGTTATAAACGGCGGAACCATCAGTAATTGCAGAGCTGATGATGACGGCGGAGCCGTATTTATTAAGCAAGGCGGAGCCTTTGAGTTAAATGACGGTATCATTCAAAATTGCTCTGCAGGTGCCAACGGCGGAGCAGTGAATATTTATCAAGACGGTCACTTTAGCATGACAGGCGGCACAATAAAAAGCTGCAAAGTGGATCTTGGCGGACTCGGCATGGCGGTGTATGGCAGTAACGATAAGGCTGTAGTCACCATGATCGGAGGCACCTTTGAAGATTGCGGAGCATTCCCTTATTCCTTTGATGAATTCACTGTGACATTCGATTCTGACGGCGGAAGCACAGTGCCCGAGCAGAAGCTGCGAAACACTTCGGCAGTCAAGCCCGCAGACCCGAAGAAGTCAGGCTATAATTTTGTCGGATGGTATCTGGGAGAGGAAGAATACACCTTTACTGCCAATGTTGTCAAAAACATTACCCTGAAAGCACATTGGACACCCGTAGCTACGCCGATCACCATCGCCACTGCCGCTATTGGAAATGCAAAATTCGACTATCAGCCCGGCGATGTTCCGCAGGCAACGGCATGGGTTTCAGAGGTCGATGCAGATAAATACGAGATCGCCTATGAATGTTGGCAGCAGTTTGAAAACAACGAACCCGTTGCCGCTTGGTATTCCGATAACGGTTCACACGGTTCTTTGCCGACCATCGCAAAATTTGAAAGCGGTAAAAAATATGTATATTCCATTATGCTGAAGCCGAAAGACGGATATTCCTTCAGCAGCGAAACCGTCATTACAGTGAACGGAGAAAAAGTATCGGCGCCTTTTGTCGGCGGTTCAATGTATATCCCTGCCGTTAAAACGATCACTATGCCCACTTTGATTGCCATTGATGTAGTAGAGATCAACGATGTCACCGTCAGCTTTAAGGACGGCGATAAACCTGTGTTTACCGGCAAGGTTCCTGACGGTGCAAACTACGCATACCGATGTGAGTGGTGGGAGCTGGACAGCAAGACCGGCGCAATGTCTACAGATTTCGGAAATTTTTATGAGAACCGAATCACTGCTTTTGAAGCAGGAAAGACCTATCATTATGGCGTGTATGTGACGACTTACGGCGATGTCGGAAACGTCCGCTATATATTCACACCCGATACAAAGCTTAAAATCAACGGTGAGTTTGTGAATTATACACGTTACGAAGGCGACGAGAGCGACGGCTCTGACGGCACCATGTGGGTTCTCACCGATCTGACAATGACACCTGAAGCATCTACACCTCAAAAACATAGCTTTTTAGATTGGTTTATCAATTCTTTCACAAAAGTCATTAAATGGGTCATTGATTTTATCGGAAACGTTTGTTGAATAACTAAAAACAGCGTCCTCTTTTAAAAAAGGGGACGCAAATTTTTTAATTCTGCTTTGCTTATAATAACGAAGCTATATGTTATTATTCAAGAATTGAGGTGCTCATTTAATCAACTCACCGACATAATCGGCATAGATTTTTCCGATAACCTCTGCGCCGCGGTCATAGGTCGGGTGAACGCCGTCGGCGGAAATCTTCTGCCAATTCTCGTGGCAGATATGAGATGCAAGCAGTCCGTCAAGCGGGATAAAAATATCGGCATATTCACGGGCGAGCTTCCTTGTAATCTGAATCTTCGGGTCAAGGTCCTCACGGAAATAGAGCTTGTCCTCGGCAGGAAGCAGGAACTGCTCCATCATAACGATTTTTGCATTTGTCTTTGTCTTGATCGCTTCAAGAACCGTGCGATATCTTTTTTCAAACTCGGCGTTGTCGAGCCACTCTCTCGTATCGGCTCTGTGCCATGTGTCGTTGACGCCGATAAGAATCGAAACAATATCCGGCTGAATGTCGATAAAATCCGACTGCAACCTGTTAACAAGATCAATCGTCTGATTGCCGCTGATTCCGAGGTCAATAAATTCAAAATCAATCTCCGGGAATTTTTCTTTCAAAAATCTTGCCGCATCCTTCGGGTATCCGTTGCCGAGGTTGTGCGGATCTTCACGGTCACGGTCGGCATCGGTAATGCTGTCGCCCTGAAATAAAATTTTCATATAAAGTCCTCCGTTTTAACATTTTTTATTTTATCAAAATATCTGTCTCCGCAAACGGAAATCAAAACATTTTTTTCACTCAAACATGAAAACTTTTTCTCATATTTTTCAAAAAAGTTTTCGTAATCTCCGAAAGAAAATTCTCCGAGATCTGCAAGCGATTTCCCCTCGCATTTTATTGCGCTTTCTTTAAGCGTCCATATTCTCGTAAACGCTTTTGCTTTGTCGGGCGAAGCGTTAATTTTTTTGTTTTCGCTCTCATTGAAAAATCTTTTTGCAACCTTCTCGTTAAAGCCGCCGATTTCCTGCACGTCAATTCCGACAGGCACAGTATCAATCACAAC
>ULVN01015885.1_pt1 | contig 25376 bp, 22 predicted proteins | sample 1959491 | NCBI WGS metagenome assembly ULVN01 (sample SAMEA4835787, study PRJEB28245) | human gut metagenome | biome: gut microbiome; material: fecal sample | place: Denmark | collected 2008 | reverse complement strand
AGGCAGATAATTCAGCAGAATGGTTATTTTGCCATATGATGAAGAAAGGTAAATCCGTAACGCTGACTTCATACTCATCGCCCGCAGGGCGATACCGCAACCCTCGGCCTGAAAGGCCGTCAAACCTAAGAACCCTCCGGCCGTAGGCCGGTCCATCTTAAGGACCTTTCCCTTCACAACCCTTCTACACAACCCGCCAACGGCAGGCGGCTACAACCCTCGGGGCGAAGCCCCGTTAACCCTCACACCGTAGGTGTGTCCAATGTTTCAAATCTCTTTCCTCCCCCTTCCTCAATTGTGATATAATATCTATACTCACTTAGAATAGACTAGACATAGAGAATAATCCGGGGGAATTTATGGATCATCATATACATGAAGCGAAGCAGAATGCAGACGGGAGACTGATACCGTCTCTTATTTTTGCCTTGGGCGACTATGCCGCCCTGGCAGTGGCAGGGATACTGGCAGTGTATATCAGGAACTGCATCATGACCTACAGCACCTTCCGGGTGTCTGAGGGCTATCTTTTCCTGTGGCTGCCGCTGGTTTTTATGTTTTTCAATTTCTATAGCGGACTCTATGGGAGACGCATGCTCATATATCGTATGGTGGAGCGTCTCTTTTTTGCGTGCATGGAAGGCATGGTGCTGGGCATTATACTGATGTTTTTAGCACAGGTCTCAGGGCACGTGTCCCGCCTTTTTGTGGTTCTTTTTACCATTCTTGCCTTCACGCTGATGGCCGTGCTGCGTGTGGTACTAAGCAAACTGATGAAGCGGGTGAAAGCTTTCCAGATTCCGGTGCTTATCGTAGGCGCGGGAAAGACGGCGGAGCTGGTGGTACAGCAGATTCTTCGCGACTCCGGTATGCGCTATCGGGTGGTGGGATTTCTGGAAGACCGGCATCCCGTCAACACTCCCATCCATGGATTTCCTGTGCTGGGTGGATTTGATGATATGGAAAAAGTTATCCAGGAAACGGGAGTCCGCACGGTACTCATCGCGGCGCCGGGGCTTCCTCAGGATGACCTGTCAGACCTCATCTACCGCGCCCAGTCCCTGGTGAAACAGGTAGACGTGGTTCCGAATCTGGTGGCCGTCCCCATGTCCAATGTGACTGCAGAATCCTTCTTCGATGCGAAAATCATGGTCCTCCATATCCGGAATAACCTGGCCAGCCCCTGGAACCAGATGCTGAAACGGATCTTCGATATCGTGGCCACCATCTGCGGCGGCATCCTCATCTCTCCCATTCTCCTCATCATCGCCATCTGGGTGTACCACGACTCCCCGGGCCCGGTGATCTTCAAGCACCGGAGAGTGGGGAAGGACGGGAAAGAATTCAACTGCTACAAATTCCGCTCCATGTGCGTGAACTCCAAAGAAGTGCTGGAACACCTTCTCGCCACGGACCCGGCGGCGAAGGCGGAATGGGATAAGGAATTCAAACTGAAAGACGACCCCCGCATCACCAAGAGCGGCGCCTTCCTCCGTAAGACCAGCCTCGACGAACTCCCCCAGCTCTGGAACGTCCTGAAAGGCGAAATGAGCCTCGTAGGACCGAGGCCTATCGTTCGAAGTGAAATGGCCCGGTACGGAAAATATATTAAAGAATACATGATGGTTCGCCCCGGTATTACAGGAATCTGGCAGACAAGTGGGAGGAACGATATCGATTATCCGGAGCGTGTACAGATGGATAATTGGTATGTCCATAACTGGTCAGTCTGGCTGGACCTTGTTTTACTGTGGCGAACTATTGGTGTTGTTGCAGCGTGCAATGGAGCTTATTGATTTAGAAGTGAAGAGTGAAGAGAAAAGAGTGAAGAGTGGATTCGGCGGCTTTGCCGCCTGTTCCTCTCTTCTCTCTTCCCTCTTCACTCTTCACTGATTTCCCCTCTTCCCTCTTCACTCTTCACTGTTTTTTCCAAGGAGGTACCCTACCCATGCCCCCTACAAAGACTACAAGGAACTGATCGTATGGCAGAAATCGCGGCTGCTGGTGAAGGCTGTTTACCTGCAGACGAAGAAACTCCCTCGGAATGAAATGTTTGGCCTGACCAACCAGGTGAGAAGAGCCGTTGTATCCATACCTTCCAATATTGCGGAGGGATACAACCGGCATTCGGATAAGGAATTTATCCATTTTCTTAAGATAGCAAAAGGATCAGCAGCAGAAGTAGAAACGCAGCTGATTCTTTGCATGGATTTAGAATATTTGGCGGAATCGGACATTCATGAAACGTTGTCACTGGTTGGTGAGGTATTACGGATGCTAGGATCCTTGATTATTGCAATGGAACGGAGGAAAGGGAGTAGTAAGTAGAGAAGAGTGAAGAGAGAAGAGGGAAGAGTGCATTTGGCGGCTATAGGCCGCCAGGAACTATTCGCTTGTATTCTCTAACATTCTTCGCTGAAGCTGGTAGCTAAAGAAAAGAGTGAAGAGTGAAGAGTAAAGAGAGAAGAGAGGATTTGCGGTCTCGCCGCAGACCTGATCTTTTACGTATGGATTTCGGCGGCGGAGCCGCCTGCCCCTCTCTTCACTCTTCCCTCTTCACTCTTCACTATCAACGACATACTTTCAACACAAGTTAACCATGGACATAAAAATACTAGTAGCGGCCCACAAGAAATACTGGATGCCAGATGATGACGTATATCTTCCTTTACAGGTAGGGGCCGCAGGAAAACCCTCCCTCGGCTACACCCCCGACAACACCGGAGACAACATTTCCGCAAAGAATCCTCATTTCTGCGAGCTTACGGGGCTTTACTGGGCCTGGAAGAACCTGGATTGTGACTATATAGGTCTCTGCCATTATCGGCGGTATTTCGGCAAGAAAACCCATACGAAGGATATCGAAAAGAAGAAGGAAGCCATTTTCCATCGGGAAGACTATGAACGGCTCCTGAAGAAGTACGACGTCATCCTTCCGAAGAAGCGGAACTACTACATCGAGACCGTCCGCAGTCAGTACGAGCATGCCCATTATAAAAAGGATCTGGACGAGACAGAGCGTATTATCGTTGAAAAGTACCCGGGTTACGCCGATGCCTTTACCACCGTCATGAACCGGAGAAAGCTCCATATCCTGAATATGTTCGCCATGAAGAAGTCCCTCTTCGACGAATACTGCACCTGGCTCTTTGACATCCTCTTTGAACTGGAAAAGAGAACCAGCATGACCGGCTACGATACCTATGAATCTCGGCTCTACGGTTTCATGTCCGAGCGCCTCTTCAACGTCTGGCTGGAACGGCAGAATCTGAAAAAGGTGGAAGTGCCTGTTGTGTTCCTGGAAGATATCAATTGGCCGAAGAAGATTGGGGCGTTCTTGAAGAGGAAGATCACAGGGAAACGGTAAGCGGCTTGTTGTAGAAGTGAAGAGAGAAGAGGGAAGAGTGAAGAGGTCAATCGGCAGCATAGCTGCCTGATTCCATCTCTTCACTCTTCTCCCTTCACTCTTCACTCTTCACTTTTTTTACGTGTGGCCAGCTGTATAGTCACTAGACGTCAGACGGACAGACGTCAGAAATCAGACTGAATAGCGGCGGAGCCGCGGTTAGAATCCTAATAACTCTGCACAAAAAACGTGCAATTGACTCCGCAGTAGGCTCCCTTTCTTAAAGGGAGCTCCCCACCGGGGTGAGGGATTCTGATGGGTATGGCGCTCTGCGCCTGACCGAGTCTGACTTCTGCAGTCTGACCGTCTGACGTCTCGTGCCTATACCGGCATGCGCCGCAAATGACGCTGAAAGACTCTCTTCTCTCTTCCCTCTTCACTCTTCACTACCATCTCAATGCGCTCCACACTCTCTCACGAAAATTTAATGAAATTTCACGTTCACTAATCGCAACTTCGCGGTATGTATATAGTAGAGAAGTAAATCAGGGACCTGCAGCATAGAAGGCCGGTCAGTATATTCCCCAGTGCTAGCAAAAGGGAAGCAGCTGACGTGATCGGTTGGATATGGATATCCCCCTGACAGCTTCTCGAAAAGACAGATCGCGATCGAATGGTATGCGGCATCGCCGCGGATCACTCAGCTACTAGTGTCTAGTTTCATAAATAATAGTTTGTATTGCCGGCTATAGCAAATAATGGTATACTTATTCCAGATAAATGCAAATTGCAAGGGGGAGGGATAACGTTATGCCAAAAGTTGCTAAGCAAATACGCTGCTCCGAAAGCGAACGCATAGAACTGCATAAAATCGTAAACTCTCAAAAAACAGAGCATCGCATTGTAAGACGTGCAAAAATGGTTCTTCTATGTCTTGATGGAATGCAAATCAAGGATATCGCGGCTAAGTTGGGGGAACGCCCCAATACCGTTAGTCTTTGGCGGAATCGTTTCGCTGAACAGGGCATCCCTGGGCTACAGGATAAGAAAAGGCGGGGCCGTACTGCTCAATATGGACCGGAATTCCGCGAAATGGTGTTAAATAAGCTGAAGGAAGCGCCTCCAGACGGGTTAGCGCACTGGGATGGTCCTACACTGGCAAGAGCTCTGAATGTCTCAAAGGCTGCCATTTGGCGACTTATGAGAAAGGAAGGAATACAGCTGGCAAGGCAGCGTTCCTGGTGTGTCAGTACTGATCCGGAGTTTACTAAAAAGTCTGCTGATATCGTGGGGCTTTACTTGGACCCGCCAGAGAATGCTGTCGTAATCAGCGTTGATGAGAAACCATCGATACAGGCCTTAAGTAGAGCCCAAGGATATGTACTTACTCATAACAAGAAAATTGTGCGCGGGTTGAAAAGCACATACCGGAGGAATGGAACAATAAATTTATTCGGTGCACTGGAGGTAGCTACCGGACAAATTTATGGAAAGACAACAAAGAGAAAAACCAGAGAGGACTTTGAAGAATTTTTAAATGACTTATTGAAAAGTGAGCCGGGTGGAGACAAAGTGCAATATCATGTTATTGTCGATAATTACTGCACGCACAAGCGCTTAAACGACTGGCTGGAAAAGCATCCTAATGTCCATTTTCATTACACACCAACGTCAGCGAGCTGGCTGAATGAAGTGGAAATCTGGTTTAACATTATGTCGCGAAAAGTGCTCCGAGGGGCAAGTTTTGACTCTGTTTCGGATCTTGTGTCAGCAATTAAAAAGTTTATTGCTGCCTACAATGAGCATGCAGAACCGTTCCGCTGGAAAAAACGTGAGGTCAAGGGTTCACAACTTAGGGATACAATCGGAAACTTACGAAATTAGACACTAGCTACAAGCTACCAGCTACCCCGACTATCCGGATATGTCACCATGTTTGCTCAACACAAACAAATACACAACACCATAAGACCCAAGGACTTTATACTAGCTCATGCTTTTGCCACTTTGACGACTAGTCCGGAATTTGGAGAAACTTCGGTTTGCTACCTTACGCCGGCGCCGTATTCACTGGACAAATTCTTGCAGTATACGGACACCGGGTCTTATTGGCGTGAGAGAAGGAGGAAAAGCAGTTTTGCCGCCTTGCAATCTCTTCATCCTTACATTTTTCCATTTGACATATGCTTAACCATTGCACCGTCAGCCGATTAAACGTCTAGAAAATACAGTGGAGATGCTAGCGATAAACTGCTTATATTGTCGTTGTACTTGACAAATTATATAAAATATGTAAGAATAAACAACATAAGCCCAGCATGATTTGTAACAAGGAGGCCACAATGGATACAATCAATATTAAAGCAATCTCCCCAGTCCTTCAGGAAATGACTAACGCTATTGTCAAAGCTGTTGGACCTGATTTTGAGGAGTTTAAGAATTCCAATAAACTCGAATCGATGAATTACCTGCACATGCTGCGCGGAGATCTCATCAATGACAATCTCCAATATTTGCATACTGTCTTGGACCTTCGGAAATTTAAGCGAGTTGCTTGGGAAGGTCGTATATGTATCGATCGGGAAAATAAGGTTACCCTTTGTATTATATCTGACAGGACATTGAAGGCGATAATGAAACGCGCCGGTGGGAATATCCCACACTATCTACGGACAATAGTTTCCGTTGAAAATGCTGGTATGAAGCCCAGATATGAGCAACAGAGCTTGTTTGAAGGTAGCGTTGATTCGACCCCTTTCACTGAGGATGACTTTATCAAAGACTTTGAGAATATTATGGGAGAAGCAATAACTGCCTATGAAGGGTATAATCACCTGGTTATTTCCTATGCAGCGTCTAATGGGATGGTTACTTCATTAAAGGCAATTTGCTTTACCCCAAAACTTGATATCGCTGACGAGTGGAATTTGATGGATATGGTCAAACCTGACAGCCTCGAACTTACTATGGTTGCTGAAAGTGAGGGCTCTCGTCCAGATGTACATGATCTTGTATCGGTGAAGCCATCTATTATAGAAGCGAAGAAACAAAACGAAGGGAACGTTCCCTTCGTATCAATCAAGAAACGGGAGGGGAAAAAACAGGGATAAGGTTGTCCTGTTTTAGATATGGCGGCGAACGTATTTATTGGAGAAAAATTAAGAGAGGCACTTCAGTTTCGCGGTATGAGAATGGCGGAGCTTGCTCGAAGAACAGGAATCAGCAGACAGTCCTTATCCTTATATGCGAATGATGAAAACCAGCCTTCAGCAAAAAACATTATAACAATATCTACTGAACTTGGGTTTCCTGCCAATTTTTTTATGACAGAGGACGGAAACAAGACGTCAACGCAGAATATATACTTTCGGTCTCAAGCGTCAGCACGGAAAATGGCTCAGAACGCAGAAAAAATAAAAGTGGATTATACGGCAAGAATGTATGAGGTTTTACAGGATTATATAGATTTTCCCGGTCTCAGCTTACCTGATACGATGAACTTTAGAAACCATATAACAGAGCCGGAAAATATGGAGGCGGATCAGGTACGGGATGATATAGAGAAGCTGGCAGCAGACGTTAGAAAAGAATGGGCTCTAGGAAATGGTCCTATTGACAACCTGCAATATTTACTGGCCTCCCATGGTATTATCGTAGTTGGTTTTAGTGACGTCGATAACAAGATAGATGCGTTTAGCCAAAAGGTGTTTCTCAAGGGGAGGGGGGCTGTTTACATTATTGCTTTGGCTACCGGGGTTAAACCAATGACACGTTTGCAGTTCGATATGGCCCATGAGCTTGGTCACATACTAATGCATAACTGGGATGACGATAATGAAAGCTTGGAAAAAACGCAGTTTAATAACTTGGAAAGGCAGGCAAATATGTTTGCAAGTGCCTTCCTTCTACCAGCAGATTCATTCAGACAGGATATAGCGCCATATGCGAATAAACTGGAATACTATCGGTTCTTGAAAGGGAAATGGAAAGTATCCATGCAGGCAATGATGTATAGAGCAAGAGAACTTAATGTTATATCCGGTAGTCAGTTTGCCTATCTTATGAGAAAAGTTTCAGCGAATCATGAGCGCAAATGTGAGAAAGGAGATCAACCTGGTATATTAAATGATACTGTTTTCCAAGGAGCTATTGATCTGCTAATCAGAGGACATTATATTACAGTAGAAAAACTTGTGAATGAATTTCAAACAAGGGGTATTTGTTTAAACCCTAGGGATATGGAGAATCTTATGGGACTGCGAGATGGAACTTTGAGTATGTCTCCTCAAATTCTACATTTTCGACCCAAGTTAAAGCGATTTGAGCCTAATAATTGACTTAGCGGATAAATTCTTTCAATTTAGGAAGAAATTATTGATGTATTACGAATGAGAAGAGTGCTGCTGGTAGCTAATGAACCAGTGGGGCTCTTCTTTTTTATGATAAGATTACTGACTGTTCTTTTTCTATTGGCTATATAGCATTTATTACGTATAGGTCTGCCTTGCTTTGAAGAATCATGAGGCAATCACAAGTCGTTACCATATGCGAGAAAAAGAGAATCAGCAAGTAGAGGTTGATTGGTGATATAATATAATAAATTCACTGCCGGTCGTCGTTGCATACTTTAATTCAACGCTGATCATCTGCATAAATCAGTGAATCTGATGAAATGATGCTTTTTGTCTGTTCGTTCTGTTCAACTTCATGGTTATGGTGTATCATACTAAGTACACCTTTTCTTCTTAAGATATGGTTTAGTTCACTTATATGATATCGAAGAAGAGTTGCTTTTTATGTGTCAAGAAAGCTATTTCAAACAAGAAATTTTCGAAGATCTTCAATAATTATTGGCGTTCCTGCCCATGTATCAAAGTGGGAAAGTTGAGTTATTAACACAAATATGACAGAGACGTATTGCTGGTTTGTGTTCCTTAAATTGACTACAGGGATAGCTGGTAGCGAAATGGTTAATGGTATTAAGTCAATTTACAAAACAACTGCGCTCCTTTGGAGGCGTGCTTGCGAAGTGGCGTAGAAATTGCTATCGGTATGTACTGTTGTTTGCATCAAAAGTGCGATGAGGAATTGCTATAATTGTGATAGAGACATAAAACCCAGAAGTTTTTGTTAGAGAATCCGATTAAATTTAATAGAATTAGAAATAGGAGGCTTATTACGTGAAAAAATTGCTTCTGCTTGGAGGGACGCGGTATTTATTGCCGGTAATACGGAAGGCCCATGAAATGGGAATCTATGTAATTACCTGTGATTATTTACCACATAATATTGCGCATAATTATTCAGATGAATATCGGAATGTAAGCATTATCGATCAGGATGCTGTATTAGCTATGGCAAAGGAGAGGAAAATTGATGGAATTTTATCCTTTGGTACAGATCCTGGTGTTGTAACCTGCGCTTACGTGGCTGAAAAAATGGGACTCCCAGGTAGTCCGTATAAATCCGTAAAGATTCTGCAGAATAAAGACCTTTTCCGAGCATTTCTTAGAGAGCATAACTTTAATGTTCCGAAAGGAAAAGGATATGCAACAAAGGAAGAAGCCCTTGCGGATGTGGATTCGTATAAATATCCAATTGTTGTGAAACCTGTTGATTCTGCCGGCAGCAAAGGTGTCGTTCGTGTGGATAGCAAGGATACACTTGTCAGTGCTATTGATGTCGCTTTTGAACAGTCTGTTCATGGGCGGATCATTATGGAAGAATTTATCCAGCAGAAAGGGTTCGCTTCGGATTCCGACAGTTTTTCTATTGATGATGAACTGGTTTTTGCCAGTTTTGATAACCAGTATTTTGATGACCGTGCAGATAATCCTTATACACCTGCTGCATACACTTGGCCGTCATTTATGCCCCGTGACAAACAGATCGAGCTTAGGAACGAAATCGCGCGTATTGTAAAACTCCTGCACATGGGTACATCAATTTATAATATAGAAACAAGAGTGGGTACAGATGGGAAAGCCTATATTATGGAGTGCGCACCCCGGGGCGGTGGGAACCGGCTTTCTGAGATGTTAGAATTAATTACAGGGCAGGATTTAATTGGTAATAATATACGGTGGGCTCTTGGGATGCCGCTTCTGCCGATGAAGGACCCGGAGTATCATGGAATCTGGGCAGAATATGTTCTTCATAGCTATAAAGATGGGCTATTTAGAAGTGTAAAAATTAATCCGGACTTTGAGAAGGAACATATAAAGCAGAAGGATATATGGGTTGAAAAGGGAAATGAAGTGCATGTATTTAGTGGTGCAAACCGGGCTATAGGGACTTTGGTTATGCAATTCGATTATTATGAGGAAGCGGAAGAGGCTCTTGCACATCCGGAAAGGTGGTTAACTTTGGAACTTGATTATGTGAACAACAATAGACAAGGGGGGGGAAAACAATAGGCCCCACACAACCTGTTGCCTCTTTACCAAAGAATCGAACTATTACGGTGACATCCGGGAGGCGGCAGCATGAAAAAACTGTTACTTCTTGGAGGCTCCGCACAGCAGGTTAAAGCTATTGTTACTGCAAAAGAAATGGGGTATTATACTGTCCTTTGCGATTACCTTTCAGATAATCCCGGACAGTATGAAGCGGATAAGTTTTATCTTGTAAGTACTACAGATAAAGGTGCGTGCTTGAAAGTTGCAATAGAAGAAAATGTAGATGGGATAGTAGCATATTCTTCAGATCCGGCTGCTCCTACAGCAGCGTATGTTGCAGAGAAACTGCATCTTCCCGGAATTCCTTACAAAATTGCGGAAGCTTTCTGTGAAAAGTACCTGTTCCGTGAGTTTTTGATGAAACATCACTTTCATGTTCCAGCATCACGTGAACTGACGGAAGAAAGTACCGTGACAGATTTACAAGGGCTACATTTCCCCATCATTGTGAAACCTACGGATTCATCCGGAAGCAAAGGCGTAATGGTCCTTCCCCAAATGGGGGAATTTGAAGAAGCTAAGAAGTTTGCACTTCAGTTTTCCAGGAACGGTATTTTAATTGCCGAAGAATTCATAGAAAGAGATCACCCGGATGTTATTGAGGCTGAGCTTTTTGTGATAAATGGAAAAGTCCAGGTGTGTGGATTAATGAATACCATCCGGGATCCATATACAAATCCACTTTTACCGGCAGCGTACAGCTATCCTCTGAATATCGGAGAGAAACGGGTAAAGCTGGTCAGACGGGAAATCAGTCGCCTGGTGGAGGCCAGTGGTGTCAGTTATGGCGCCTTTAACATAGAAATGATTATAGACAAAAGTGATCGGTTATATTTTCTGGATGCCGGACCGAGAAATGGTGGCAACCAGCTTCCGGAATTTATTGGTGGCATAGCTGATGAAGATATGGTAAAAACAACGCTTTTAGCGGCTATGGGCGAATATGATGCCATCAAGGACGTATTACTTGATGGAGTGTCAGGTGGATATTGGGGACTCAGTGTTATACATACTGATCATTTAGGCATATTCAAGGGGATTGCTTATGATACATTAGCTCGTAAATATTTGCTGCATGATTCCTATTTAATGGAGCTGGGCCAGAAAGCAAGTACTTTCCGTTTATCACGTGACGCCTTGGCACTTTCTTTTTATAAATTTCCTGACAGAAGTATCCAGGATGAGATTCTGCGGGATTTCAAAGGGGAACATGTGCAGGCGGTTGTTGAAAAATGATAATGTATCCGTTTAACGTCTGGGATATGATATACTGGAGATTGAAAAATGACAAATGAAAAACCTCTTGTAAGCGTTATCATGATAACGTATAATGAAAAAGAATACATTTCTCAGGCATTGGACAGTGTACTAAGCCAAAAAGTTGATTTTCCGTATGAAATACTTATTGGAGATGATGCTTCTACTGATGGTACACAGGTAATCCTGAAAAAGTATGCGGAGAAGTATCGGAAAAAAATCAGATTATTTGTGAGAACGAAAAATCTGGGACCATCCCGTAATGCGTACGAATTACTTATCCGTGCAAAAGGTAAATACACGGCGACTTGTGAAGGTGATGATTATTGGATAGACCCATTAAAACTGCAGAAACAGGTGGATATTCTTGAAGAAAATCCATCATTGGTTGGATGCGCACATAAGTTTACAATTGTAGACGAATCCGGCAAAACAATTGAGGGCAAGAGCTTACCATGGGTACATGCGAAAAAAGTTTTCCGGCTGAATGATTTTAAAGGAATTTATATGCCGGGTCAGCCATCAACCTTTATGCGGAGAAATCTTGTCACCCAGTACCATGAAGATATCAGTGTCATGTATAAGATTGACGGATTCGTATCGGATCGGACGCTTATGATGCTGTCTCTTTTTCATGGAAATTATACGTGTTTGGATGACACAATGAGCTGCTACAGGAAGTCAACAGCTGGGACTTCAGTGACTGCGAAACTCTATAGAAAAAATACCGATGCCATTTTGAAAGACTACAATATAACTTGCAGCCTTGAAATATTGGCAGAAGGGCATGGACATAAGCTCAGATTTTCCCGATTTAAGAAAATTCTCTTTTCAAAGGCATGTGCATTACTACTGCTAAGGGCAGATCGGAGTTTTGGGGCAGTGGCCTATTACATGTGGAAAAAAGCACATTTTGATATTACCTATCCATTGTATATGCCTGCTTATCTGTTGAGTAGATGCATTCCTGTTCATTTGTGGTAATCGACATAGAGAACTTTTCTTAGGATATGGGGGGGACGAGGCTAAGCTCTTAGTATTTAAACAAACACCCTATTACCGGGAGTTTGGCATTTCTTTGCATGCATTAAGGGAGAGAAAATCATGGTTACCTTAGATGAGATTGAAAAACAAATAGCTGAACAGAAAAAGACTGTCGATTATGATACGAGGGAGTTTACGATTGAGTATATCGTGAATAAATATCTGGAAAACATAGACACAGATGATAATGAGATATTTGTTCCTGATTATCAGCGCGAATTCACCTGGGACGAAGAAAGACAATCTAAATTTATTGAATCAATCATTCTTGATTTACCGGTTCCTTTAATTTTTCTGGCGGAGACACAGTCGGGTAGGCTGGAAATTGTTGATGGCTCGCAAAGAATCCGTACCGTAGCGGCTTTTTTGCAAAATGATTTAACGTTATGTGGCTTGCTGAATTTAACGTATATAAATGGATTACGTTTTTGCGAGCTTGCTAAAAGCAGGCAGAGAAAAATAAAAAACACATCTTTAAAGACGATTGTCTTACGAGATGATACGACGGAACGCGTAAAAAATGATATTTTTGAAAGAATCAATAGAGGTAGTGATCCCCTATATGCCATGGAGAAACGAAAAGGTATTTTTCGGGGAAGGTTTAATGATTTTATTTATCAGAAATGTGCACAAGATGAATTATTCCGCAAACTGACTCCATTGGCACCGTTGGTTGTAAACCGTCAGGAACATGAAGAGCTGATACTCCGGTTCTTCGCTTTGTATGATGCTTACCCTCAGTTTTCATTTACGAGTAAAATGGGGATTGCCACCTATCTGGATAACTACCTTGATAATATGAACCGTCGTGTGGAAAAAGAACCGGAGATTTTGGAGGAAAAATACAAGCTATTTGATAAAATGATTCACTTTGTTGACCGGTACTATCCCCATGGTTTTACGAAACACTCAAATGCGAAACAAGTTTCACGCATTTATTTTGAAGCCATTTCTGTGGGGACAGCGTTAGCGCTAACTAAATGCAATGGGAATATACCGCATCCGGACCGTGTTAAGAATTGGATTGATAACGGGCAGCTCATAGAGATTACAATGGGGAAATACAGGACACATAATAAACAGCGCATCAAAGAACGAATTGACTTTGTATATAAAAAGCTTACAGAAAAATAATGGATGAAATAAGTGCAGAACTGAGCAGACGATTTAAAGAAGTTGATGAAATCATAAAGCTGGTAGTAGCGCTGGCGCAGCAGGCTTATTCTCACTCTGATAGCAGGAGCGCACCCGTGATGAAGGCTGTGGTTCTTCTTATGCTATATAACTGCATAGAGGGTGTTATGTACCAATGTTTTGAATGCCTTTTTGATTCGATTTCGGACCATTGCGAAGATTGCAATGATTTGGAGCCTTCAGCGTACAAACAATACCAGAAATATTGGGATAGAAAACAGGAAACTGTAAACGGTAAACCACAGGTGGAATTTTCTGATTATATTGAGCTTTGCCATATTTTTTCAGGAAATCTTGATGCCAGGCGGATTCGCGATATATTAAAAGAGTGGGGGATTCAAGCGGATTTTCACTGTTCACGGCCGGAAGAGGAACACAGGCTGCTGGCTATAAAGAGCAGGAGAAATTCCCTGGCTCATGGGGATAAAAGTTTTTCAGAAGTAGGCCGTGTATTTGCGGCTTCAGAGATAAGGCAGTTTGCAGATATAACAAGAATTTACTTGGAGTCTGTAATTGATGTATTTGATAATTATATACAACAACAAAGATTTGTGAAGCAGTAAGGGAGTTCTTCAACTCAAACTTGATGGTAAGTAGTTTATTACTGGGGCTAATTATGAGAGAATTTGGCGGATATATAGAATTTGAACATTTTAATGGAAATATGTTTCATGATGATGGTATCAAATTAAATTGTGGAAGAAATTGTTTGGCATATTTGATTGAGTCAAGGAAGATAAAAAATATCGCAATTCCATATTTTAATTGCGATACGGTAGGACAAGTTTGCCGTAAATATGATTTGCAAATTAGATATTACCATATAAATAATCAATTTCTTCCGGATGATATATTTAATGATGAGAATGAATGGGTATATCTTGTCAATTATTATGGACAAATAAATGATGACTGGATTCGAGAGTTTCACACAAAACATCCTAGGCTGATTGTGGATAATGCTCAAGCATATTTTAATATGCCAATTGATAATATTGATACTATTTATACCTGTAGAAAATTTTTCGGCGTATCAGATGGCGCCATTTTGTATACTACAAAGAGGATCAGTAAAGAATTTCCAAGAGATAAGTCGTACAATCGAATGCTATTTTTATTGGGGAGGTTTGAATGCAGTGCATCTGAATTTTATGAAGATTATGTAAAAAATAATGGCTTTTTCGATAATGAACCAATCAAAGCAATGTCAAAACTGACGGAAAATATACTACATGGAATTGATTATGAAAGTATTAAACAAATTAGGACTAAAAATTTTGCGTATTTAAATCATGAGCTTGCGGGGGATAATAGGTTAAAGATTCGAAATGTTGAAGGCGCATTTATGTATCCTTTTTATATAGAGGGCGGATACCGATTGCGTAAAAAATTGCAGCAAGAGAAGATTTATATACCAATCTTATGGCCGGATGTTTTTAGCTTGATAGAGGATGGATCAACTGAGTATAAAATGGCTCTAAATATTCTGCCACTACCTGTTGACCAAAGGTATAATACTTCTGATATGAAATATTTGACTATAAGAATCAAGAATGTAATGAATACTATATAGATTTTCACATCAAATTTCTATATATTTTATTTATCAAGGGTGAAAAGAATGAAGTGCCTCCATATTACCATTCCAAGTAGTAGAATGATGGAATCCTATATTCAGATGATCCGTCATTTTTATCCAGTAGAGGAGCATAAATTTTATTTTTTAGGAAAATGTCCGGTGTCTCAACGCAACCTATTTAAATATGGGAATGTAGTTGAATTGCAAGAAGGCCATAATAAATTAGATAAAATTAGGAATTTTTATAAAGATCTTTCTGATTGCGATATTATTATATGGCATGGGTTAGTTTTAAGCCCTAAATTCGCACTGTTTTTATCATTTTTTAGCAAATTTCTTGATAAATCCGTATGGGTTATGTGGGGCATTGATCTTTATAGCTGGAAGCGAGGAACAGGAACGCGGAAAGACGGGATTGTAAATCATTTAAATAAATATATTCGAAAAAACATAAAATATGTTGTTGCAATTTTCCCTACTGATATTGAAGCGTATAGAGAGATTTTCCACAAAAAGGATACAGATAATGTGTTTTATGCACCTTACCCAATGAGGAAGAGTACATTTTATGAACTTGAAAATATAAATCCTGACTTGAGGCGAAGAAATGGGGAGGTTTGGATTCAGGTTGGTAATAATGCCAATTCTTTTAATAGACACTTAGATATTTTAGAAAAGTTGAAGAAGTTTTCAGATAAAAACATCCGAATCTTCATTCCCATGAGTTACGGAAATGATTGGCATAATAAAATTGATAATTACAAAACTATTGTAAAGGAAAAAGCAATCGAATATTTTGGCGAAGATCGTGTTCACGTGTTAGTTAATTTGATGTCATTAGATGAGTATAGCAGATTCTTACAACAAATCGATATAATGATCATTGCTACAGATAGGCAGAATGCCTTGGGTAATATCTTAAAATGTATGTATTCTGGAGGGAAAGTATACTTATCTGAAAAAAATAAGCTTTATTCATATTTTAATGATAACGGCATTAATGTAAATCGGTTTGAAAATATAGATAACGAGGACTTTGATGATTTTGCACGGCCGAATCAGGTTGCATCTTTGAATTTGAAACGCTGGATGGTAACTAATAATTATGTCGAGTGCAATATAAAATACTGGGATAAGTTGTTTCAACAGCTTGGCTTTTCACATAATGCACAAACGAACCAGCAGTTTAGTAGTTTAATGACACAAGCAGAGATTGTAAATGATATTAAGGCACATGCTAAATTTAGAGAAAAAAGTAATTATTTGAATCTTGATTTGTATTGTGCAGAAAAAGCAAGTACTATGCAGAATATTAGAAAAGCACAAAAGGTTGTCATCGTGGGGGATGATAATGACTCAACTGATTTGTTAGGACAAATCAAATGGGAAAATCAATCGAGAAGATACATATGGAATGTTTGCGGAATTATTGCGGAGGATATGTTTAATTATGGTGATGGAGCCTATGGTTGTAATACAATAGCTACTATTGAGCATTTTGAACCAATGGAGGATGTACAAATTGTTAATTTTGTTAAGAATCCACAAAAGCGGGAATGCTATTATCGGGTTTTAGAAGAAAAAGGATGTCAATTTGCTTCTGTAAAATTTGAATCAACTGTATTCTTAGGAGAAGCTGTAGTTGATGTGGCGCTATGGGTAGGTATGAATAGCTTGATAGGAAACCATTGTAAATTTGGTAAGTTAAATAGAGTTGGGAACAACGTGATAATTGGAGATAACTGTGTGTGCGGAGATTTTGTGACGATAGGTGATGGTTGTTTTATCCCCGCGGAAAGTTATATTCCTGATTATACGATTCTGCCACCTGGAACTGTTTATGATGTAAAAAGAAGAGATTGAGAGAAGGAATAATTCAAATGATTATCAATGCACATACAGTTGTTTTAAGAGCAATAGAGGAATCAGATTTACCCCTTTTATATTCAATGATTAATGATCCTGAAATAGAGCGGATGACTGGCGGGAGCTGCTTTCCTGTCTCTAAAGATAGGCAAGCAAGATGGTTTACAAATTATGATCAACAGAAAGATTTGCGATGTATGATAGAAATCAAAGGGGGGGTAACTATAGGAACTATTATGTTAACAGACATAGATTGGAAGAATCGTACCGGGCAGCTGCACCAAAAAATTAAAGCCGAAGTTACGGATAGAAAAAAGAACGACGTTTATGATGCGATGATGGGGTTCTTAAATTATGCTTTTAATGAATTGGACCTCCAGTGTGTTTATGGCACGGTTCTTGAATATAACCTTCTTTCCAGGAAATTGGCAATGCGCTGCGGATTAAAAGAAGAAGGGGTGCTGCGCAGCCGGATATTCAAGAATGGCAGGCGCTGGAATCTCATTGCAAATTCCATTACCCGTGAGGATTTTGAGGAAAGGTATGCGGAGTATTTGGAAGAATTGAAAAAGGAAGGAAGATAAAATGAATAATCTGGAGAAGTATAATAAAGTTTATGTAGATTTGTTTGGTATCCCGGCTGATCAGGTGGGGGATTCGCTCACGGCTTTAACGGTAGAAAAATGGGATTCTGTTGCCCAGATGAATTTAGCAGCAGCTCTTGAGGAAGCGTTTGATATTTTCCTGGATCCGGAGGATGTTATTGAACTGGTATCGTATGCGAAAGGGAAGGCGGTACTTCAAAAGCACGGAATTGAATTCTAATGCGGAGGAGGGGTCAAGGTGTTACTGGATGGGAAGGTGGCATTGGTGACCGGCAGTAACCGGGGAATCGGTCTTTCAATTGCCAGAAAGTTTGTGACCGAGGGGGCAATTGTGTATGCTAATGCCCGCAAAGCGGGGAGCTTGGATCGGGTCGCTGGGGAAATACCGGCGGAGAACGGAGCGGGACAGCTCATCCCGCTGTATTTTGATGTAACAGATCTTACTGCAATTAAGACTGCGATTATGAAAGTTAAGAAGAAACAAGGGAAACTTGATATTCTTGTCAATAATGCCGGGCTGATGAGCAATAAAAGGATTGGGTTTATCACGGAAGCTGATATGGAAGCGCTGTTTCATACGAATGTGTATGCAGTGATTCAGATGATTCAGTATGGAGCCCGGATTATGCACGAGGGGGGAAGTATTATCAATATTTCCTCTATTGTGGGTCAAAGAGGAAATGCCGGACAGCTTTTATATTCGGCGACTAAAGGGGCTGTGATAGCATTAACGAAGTCGGCAGCCAAAGAATTGGCACCAAGGCATATCCGGGTAAATTCAGTGGCACCTGGTCTCACAGAGACGGATGCTTTGAATAGTACTTCAAAGAATTATCTGGAGACAAGAATCAGCAATCTTCCTTTTGGTCGTTTTGCAAAACCGGAAGAGGTTGCGGGAGCTTGCTGTTTCTTGGCATCGGATTTGTCTTCTTATGTTTCAGGCGAGATTATTGGTGTAAACGGTTCAGCGATTATGTAATGGAGGAGAGACAATGCTCTGGAATTTGGGACAGTACAAAGGCACAGCATTAATCGACACAAATGGCGGTTCTGAAACTTATGAAGGACTTGTTTCATTTTGCAATAAAGTCAAGAACTTAAATCTGAAACGGGATGTTGCTTTTATTTTAGCTGGCAATAATGTAGAAACCATATCAGCCTTTTTGGCTTTGTGTAACAACCGGGTAGTCCCTCTTTTGCTGAATGCAGAGCTTGACGTAGACCTGCTTCATACATATGTACAGACATACCAGCCACGTTATGTCTGTGTTCCACAAACTAAGGCGGATTTATTCGGAGAAACGGAGACAATTTTTTCCTTTGGCGGATATGTGTTGCTGGAATTAATAAATGTGGAAAGGGAAGATGTAAAGTTATATGATGAGTTGGCTTTCTTGCTGTCTACTTCCGGAACAACTGGAAGTCCTAAGCTTGTCAGGCATAGTTACAAGAATCTGGAAGCAAGTGCCCGTAATGTGGCGAGAGCTCTCAAACTAACGGACAGGGAGCGTGCTTTAGCGAATCTTCCTTCTTATTTTACACAGGGACTGAATGTTATACTGAGTAATCTTACTGTAGGCGCAGTCGTACTTCTTTGTGATTTAAGCCTGACCAGCAAGGAGTTTTGGTCGTTTTTAAAAGATCAGCGGGCTACTTCCATTACCGGTGTGCCGTTTAGCTATGAAGTCATGGTGCGGTTGGGGTTCTTAAAGATGGATTTGCCAGATTTGAAAATCATAAATGAAGGTGGTGGCCGCCTGAATGACCGGATTTTCAAAGGGATCGCCCAGTATGCGGTGGATAATGGGAAGCTTTTTATCCCGACTTATGGTTCTACCGAGACGACATCCAGAATGTGCTTTATGGATCCGTCTTTGTCTGTCCGCAAAACGGGCAGTATTGGAAGCCCGATTCCACCAGGCTATATAAAACTTATGGATGATGATGGAAATGAGGTAACCGAATCCGGACAGAAAGGTGAAATTGTTTACTATGGTCCGAATGTTACATTGGGATATGCCTTTTCCCGGGCTGACTTAAGCAAGGGCGATGAGCGGAATGGACATTATGCTACGGGTGATATAGCCTATTTCGATGGGGATGGATGCTATTTTATCGTTGGCAGGAAAGGCCGGTTTGTAAAAGTTTATGGGTACCGGATTAGCCTGGATGAATTGGAAAAGTTATTAAAGGATCATTTCATGGCTGTTTTTGCCTGCACGGGCTCAGATAAGCAGATTTATATTTTCAGTGAATCTTGTTTTGATGATAAAGAGGTCATCGGGTATATTTCAGATAAACTTCATCTGTTACCGAATATTTTCAAATACCGGCAGATAGATAAGTTTCCACGCAATAGTTATGGCAAGGTACTTTTTGCAAAGTTGAAAGAAATGGAGAATAGCTAATGAAGAAGCAGATTAATGTAACAAGATCTTCTATGCCACCTTTTGATGAATATGTGAATGAAATCAAAGATTTATGGGAAACCAGGTGGCTTACGAATTCGGGGGCTAAGCACCAGGAACTGGAGAAGGAACTGAGAGAATATCTGGACGTACCGTATATTTCTTTCTATTCGAATGGCCATTTAGCGCTGGAAACGGTTTTGCAGGCGATGCATCTTTCCGGTGAAGTTATTACAACTCCATTTACCTATGCTTCTACGACGCAGGCTATTGTGCGCTGCGGGCTGACTCCTGTTTTCTGTGACGTGGAGCCGGACTGGTATACCATGGATCCGGATAAAATCGAAGTGCTGATTACAGATAAGACCTGTGCCATCGTGCCGGTGCATGTGTACGGCAATGTGTGCAATGATGAAAAAATCGAAGAAATCGCAAGGAAGTATGGACTGAAAGTGATTTATGACGCGGCTCATGCTTTCGGCGTGAGGGTGAACGGCAAAGGCGTAGGGAGCCTGGGCGATGCGGCTATGTTCAGTTTTCATGCGACGAAGGTTTTCCATACCATCGAAGGTGGTGCTGTTTCCTATAAGAATGGCAGCCTGCGGAAGGATATGGAAGCGCTGAAGATGTTTGGCATGTATGGCAAGGAAGATGCGGAACATATCGGCTTCAATGCAAAGATGACGGAGTTCCAGGCCGCCATGGGGCTGTGCAATCTGCGCCATGTGAATGAATGGATCGGCCAGAGGAAGGCTGTGGTGGAGCGGTACCTTGAGAACCTGTCAGGTACTAAAGGTCTCCGCTTTTGTGCACCGCAGGAAGGCGTGGCATCGAACTATGCGTATTTCCCAGTCTATTTCGATGAGAAGGAATTTGGTGGATCCCGTGATCAGGTGGCAGATCGCCTGGCAAAAGAAGATATCTTTGCACGCAAGTATTTCTATCCGCTGACATCTGAATTTACTGTGTATAAGAAGTTATTCCCCATCCAGGATACTCCGGTGGCATTTGATGCTTCCCGTCATATACTTACCTTGCCGCTGTATTCAGATCTCAGTGTTGAAAACGTAGACCGAATTTGCAGAATGGTACTTGGGAGGTAAATTCATGAAGGCGATAATTTTGGCCGGGGGATCAGGAACAAGGCTGCATCCTGCAACATTGGCTGTTTCTAAACAGATGCTTCCTATTTATGACAAGCCAATGATTTATTATCCTTTGTCTACGGTTATGCTGGCAGGCATTCGAGAGATTCTGATTATCTCTACACCCAGGGATGTTCCTGCATTTGAGGAGCTTCTTGGAGATGGATCACAGATAGGGCTTTCTATTTCGTATGCAATTCAAAATAAACCTAGAGGTTTGGCAGAAGCATTCATTATTGGAGAGAATTTTATTGGCGATGATAATGTTATGCTTGTGTTGGGAGATAATATTTTCTATGGAAGCCATTTTTCGGAAACGGTTTCAAATGCAGCTAAGTTAGCTAAAGGTGCGCTTGTTTTTGGCTATCAGGTACCGAACCCGGAGGCGTCTGGTATTGTAGAGTTCGATAAGGATGGCAATGTTTTATCTGTAGAGGAAAAGCCTGAACATCCTAAGTCAAATTATGCGATTCCCGGACTTTATTTCTATGACAATCAGGTTGTGAATATTGCAAAGCATGTGAAACCTTCTGCAAGAGGAGAATTGGAAATTACGTCTATTAATGATGAGTATCTTGAGCGGGGAGAGCTTAAAGTACAACTGCTGGGGCGTGGTACTGCATGGCTGGATACAGGAACTCATGATGGTCTTTTGGAAGCCAGTAATTTTGTGGCAATTTTCCAAAGAAGACAGGGACTGTACATTTCGTGTATAGAGGAAATTGCTTTTAGAAAGGGCTATATTAATAAGGAACAACTTCTGGAATTGGCTGCAAATAACATTAAGACTGAATATGGTAAATATCTGGTCCGTGTAGCTAATGGATTTTGATAGGGGATGAGATATGTGGGAGAATATAAAAATTTCCTGGCAAAAGCGCCATTTTCTTTTTAAGGAATTGGTTAAGCGGGATTTTAAGAAAAAATACAAGCGGACGGTGTTGGGGATTTTATGGAGTATGTTATCTCCGTTGATGATGCTCGGGGTAATCAGTTTTGTATTCTCCCGCTTTTTTGCTCATAGTATCGATTATTATATTCCTTATGTTCTTGCTGGGCAGATTGTGTTTTCATATTTTTCAGAAGCTACAAATGCAGGAATGGCGGCACTCCTCACCAATGCGTCCATTTTTAGTAAGATTAATGTTCCGAAACATCTGTTTATACTTTCCAAAAATGTATCAGCATTTATTAATTTTTTACTGACTGTCGTTATTTTTTTCTCCTTTGTTTTTGCGTATGGTATCAAACCAAGCATTTCTATGATACTTATTGTTGTGCCCATTGTTTGCCTGATTATTTTTAATTATGGAGTTGGGCTTGTTTTATCGGCTTTGTATGTATTTTTTCGGGATATACAATACTTATATGGCATAATATTACAGGTTGTGATGTATGGATCCGCTATATTTTACAGTGCTGACGGTTTTACGGGACTGATGCATGATATCTTTTATTTGAATCCCTTATATATCTATATTACATTGATTCGTCAGACGGTCATTTATAACACCGTGCCCGATATGCTTTTGTGGATATTGGCGGTAATGTACGCGGTACTTTCTTTGGCTTTGGGCCATTGGGTTTATCATCGCTATAATTATCAGTTTATTTATTACATCTAAAAGAGAGAATCATGGCAGTAATTGATGTTCAACATATTCGGGTAGAATATCGGGTTGGAGATATCAAAAGTATCGGCTTGAAAGAGTATCTAATGATGAAGTTGACCAAGAAACACAAGGTAAAGAACTTTGTGGCGCTGGACGATATTACATTTAAGCTTGACAAGGGTGATATGCTTGGCGTTATTGGCAGTAATGGCGCCGGTAAATCTACCCTTTTGAAGGTAATCAGTGGGATCATGCAGCCAAAGAAGGGGACTTGTCATACAACAGGAAACATTGCTGCACTATTGGAATTAGCCAGCGGTTTTGACGGCGATTTGACTGTGGAGGAAAACACATATTTACGTGGAGCCCTTTTGGGCTATACTGAAAAGTTTATGAAAGAAAAATATGCTGAAATTATAGATTTCGCCGAGCTTCAAGATTTTCAGGATAGACCTTTCCGCCAACTCTCATCCGGGATGAAGTCGAGGCTTGCTTTTTCTATCGCCAGTATGGTGAAGCCTGATATCCTGATCTTAGATGAAGTCCTTTCTGTCGGGGATGGGGCTTTTCGAATCAAAAGTGAAAAGAAGATGCGTGATATCATAAGTAGTGGAGCAACGACTCTCTTAGTTTCTCATTCACTTGACCAAATTCGGCGATTGTGTGATAAAGTGCTTTGGCTCGAAAAAGGGAAACAAGTAGCGTTTGGGGAGACCAAAGAAATCTGTGATCGCTATGCAGAGTTTTTGAGAAAGAAAAAGTGAGGGCTTAGTATATGACAATCATTGTAACCGGCGGTGCCGGATTTATCGGCTCTAATTTTATTTTTTACATGATGAAGAAGTATCCGGACTATCAGATTATTTGCTTGGATAAATTGACATACGCAGGAAACCTGTCTACTCTGGCGCCGGTTATGGATAAGCCAAATTTCCGGTTTGTGAAGATGGATATCTGCGACCGGGAGGCGGTGTATGGGCTCTTTGAGGAGGAGCATCCGGATGTGGTGGTGAATTTTGCTGCCGAATCTCATGTAGATCGCTCCATCCTGAATCCGGAGATCTTCCTGGAAACGAATATCGTCGGTACCTCTGTCCTCATGGATGCCTGCCGGAAATATGGTATCCAGCGGTATCACCAGGTGTCCACCGATGAAGTGTACGGCGACCTGCCCCTGAACCGGCCGGACCTATTCTTCACGGAGAAGACGCCACTCCATACCTCTTCTCCCTACAGCAGCTCCAAGGCGGGCGCAGACCTCCTGGTAGGCGCATACCATAGGACATACGGCCTTCCCACCACCATTTCCCGTTGCAGCAATAACTATGGCCCCTACCAGTTCCCGGAAAAGCTGATTCCCCTCATGATTGCTAATGCCCTGGACAACAAGCCCCTTCCGGTCTACGGAGATGGCAAGAACGTCCGTGACTGGCTCTATGTGGAAGATCACTGCAAAGCCATCGACCTCATCATCCATAAAGGCACCGTAGGAGAAACCTACAATATCGGTGGCCATAACGAAATGGCAAACATCGACATTGTAAAGCTTATCCTGAAGGAACTGGGCAAACCGGAAAGCCTCATTACCTACGTCAAAGACCGCAAAGGCCACGACCGCCGCTACGCCATTGATCCCACTAAAATCCACGCGGAACTTGGCTGGCTGCCGGAGACCAAATTTGCCGATGGAATCAAGAAAACAATTCGTTGGTACTTAGACAATAAGCCTTGGTGGCAAGATATTATCTCCGGTGAATATCAGAATTATTACGATAAGATGTATGGTGATAAGCTGAACAAGTAACTGATAAGTAAAAGAGCATCTCCTTATGTGAGTGGAGATGCCTTTTATTAATACAACAATGTTTTTGTTAATAGCATAAAAAAATGGGGAATGGCCATGAGTATCAGTATTCATGATGAATTGTATATAGATGTCAACAATATTTTCGGCCAGGACTGGAGTGTGAAGGACGAAGATCTTGTATGGTATGATGCAGATATCCACAGGGCGGCGGAGGCGGTGGAGAAAATCCGGACCACCGGGAAGGGGCCCAATGGGGTGTCCGTGCTTTTTCCGCACCTTCCTTATCTTTTGGATGAGGATTTGCTGATTTCCGAAGAAGAAAAGGAAAATCTTCTTTCCCTTGGATGTAAGGCAAAGGACTACGATATCCTCATTTCCATCGGCGTCGGCGGTTCATACCTGGGAAACCAGACGCTCTTTGACCTTTTCTGCGGACCCTATTGGAATGAAATGACGAAGGAAGAGCGGGGCGGCTGCCCGAAGGTGTACTTTGCCGGCCAGAATGTGGATCCCGTGAGCCTTTCGGACCTGGCGGACTGCGTCCACCGGGAAGGGAAAAGGGTGGAACGCAGGCTCCATGTGCTGCTTCTGGTGATTTCCAAGTCCGGCACCACCATCGAGCCGGTGTCTGCGGCGCGGGGGCTGGAAAAGCTTTTGCGTGGGGCATGTGATCTCCATCTCATGGCTATTACGGACAAGGAAAAAGGAAGAATCCGTCCACTGGCGGAGAAACACCATTTCCCCTGCTTCACGGTGCCCGACGGCATCGGAGGACGGTTCAGCGTATTTTCCCAGGTGGGCCTTGTCTTCGCCAGCTTGGCAGGCATTCCTATAGAGGAATTTCTGCAGGGGGCGCGGATGGTGGAAGAAGCCTGCCGGTCGGAAGATATTTCTGAAAATCCGGCGCTTATGCTGGCGGCTCTGAAATTCATCGCCATGAAGGAATACGGTATGACTGCTGAGGTGGTCATGCCCTATGGTGACAAGCTTCGCTCCTTCGGCTGGTGGTATGCCCAGCTTTTAGGCGAATCTCTGGGCAAAAAATATGACCTTC
>ULVN01035938.1_pt1 | contig 25628 bp, 21 predicted proteins | sample 1959491 | NCBI WGS metagenome assembly ULVN01 (sample SAMEA4835787, study PRJEB28245) | human gut metagenome | biome: gut microbiome; material: fecal sample | place: Denmark | collected 2008 | reverse complement strand
GCTGACCTCTCGATCGTCGCCTACGACGGCACCTACCTGACGCGACTCGGGCCGCAGACGATGACAGCCGTCGTCCAACCCATCCCCGCCCTTGGCCGACGCGCCGCCGAAGCCATCGTGCACCGCATCCGCAGCGAAGAGCTGCCCTCGCTGACGCCGCTCCCCATGACCTTCCAGGAGGGAGAAACCTGCTGATGCAAAAAGCGGTCCGTGACTCGTTCGAGTCAACGGACCGCCTTTCGTTTGGGGAAATGTCATTCTTGGAGTTCTTGGAATTCTTGGATTGTCAGAGCTTCTATCTCAGGGGGAAACTGAGACAGGCTCAAAGTGTACTCGTCTGCAATCCCGTCAGAGTGACCTCGCTACCAGCGGAGAAGATGCCCCACTGATGTTCCGGCAGGTCGTACATGCGCGTGCTCAGTGCCATCTGGTCATTGATGTAGAGCACGGCGACCGTGCCATCGATGAGCAGCGTGAAGTCATAGCTCTCATCCGGCTGGAGGCTGACCGGCACCGCCAGCTCAGGCTTGGCCGCATGGACACGAGAGGTATCGGTGTTGTAGAAAGCGACCTGCTGCTTCGCCGGGTCAAAGACGAGATTCAGGGAGCCGGTCTGGTTCGGGCCCACATTGAACATGAGGCCGAACTGCCCCTGCTGCTTCGCCACCTTGAAATGGCCCGTGATCTTGCGGATGCCCTCCATCTTCGGCATCACGACATCGGCATAACCCGTGCCGTCAAAATGGTACGACTCACCAGCACCATTCACAGTACCGCGCTCGGTGATTGGCGCCATCTCCACCGGTTTCTGCATGCGCTCGGTCATCTTCTCGACTGGCACCGGATAGAGCGTGCCGTCCTCGCGCTGCTTGAGCTGATGCGCGACGAGATTGCCCGCCCAATCCGTCGGGTTCTTATCCTTACCTCCGGCCTTGGTCGGCGTCCAGCCCACCAGGTAGAGGTTGTCCTTGTCCTCGACCATCTTGCCCGCATAGAAGCCGCTGGCATCGAAGTAATCGCGCTCCGGCTTGACAAACGGGCCCTTGGAGTCCTTCGCCATGCGGTAGTGCACGACGCGCGACGGCCACTGATCCGAGAACGTCAGGTACCAGTAATCGCCGTACTTCAGCAGCGTCGGACATTCCATATTCGCGTCACTGCCCATGTCGTTCTCGAAGAAGATGCCTTGGTCTTCCCAATGCTTGAGGTCCTTCGATGTGTAGAGGGCGATGACGCCGCGCGCCTTCTTGCTGCGCGTCGTGATCAGCATCCAGTACTCGCCGTAATCCTCATTGTAGAACACATTCGGATCACGGAACGTATCGTCGTAGATATACGGCTTGCTGCCGTGGAACGAATCCTCGGGGACCTTCTGCCAGCTCACGAGGTCGCGACTGATCGCGTGCATGATCGTCTCCTTCGGCATGCTGCGCCAGTTGAAACCCGTGTAGAACGCATGGTATAGCCCATCCTTGCCCTTGACCACCGAGCCCGTGCCGAGCGCGGAGTCCTTGGCGAATTCATTGCTGGTGTCATAGGGAATGACCTTGCTGTCGTGCTGATAGTCGGTGAAATCCTTCGTCGTCAGAAGGCTCCATGGGTGGAACCCCGTATCACCGTCACGCAGGTCCTCCAGATAGAAGATGCGGAACTCTTCTCCATCGAAAAAGGGCATCGTATCGCCCACCCAGCTGTAGCCGGAGTCCGGGAAAATAGACGGATAAGCCAGCACTGGAGAATTCGTGAGGCAAAGGCTGGAAGCCGCCAGCAAGGCCGCCATAATCTGTTTTTTCATCATTCATGCCATCCTTTCATCTCGTTCATGCGGCTCAGAAGTATACTTCCCACTGCGCGCGGAAGAAGCTGTAGTCGTCCTTCTTGCCCGTGAGCGTGCCCAGGCCCGGGTCAAAGAGGCCCAGCTTGCCGTAGGTGTAATGGAGCAGGAGCTTCGTATTGCGCACCGGCACGAAGTCCGCACCGATGCGGAGGCCGTTGAACTCGCCGGCACGATGATCCCATACCGAGCGGCCTGGATTTCTCTCCGAGAGCTCTTTGTTGTAATCACCATTCGTCGGGTCGATGATATCGTCGTTGAACCAGTTCGTCATGCCGCTGTGGCCACGCTGCAGGTACTTCTTGACGTAGATATCGAACGAGCCCGGCACATCTGGCCGCGCCTCTTTGTACTGCAGCTGGATGAAGTGCGACTTGTTGAGCGTGTCCGAATCCGACTTCGCCATGGCTGCGCTGAGCTTCAGGTCGCGGTTGAGCTTCGTGTCGAAGCCCACGGAGAGCGTCTTCCGGCTCATATGGTCGTCACGGCGCGTCATCTTGCCGTAGTGAGACGTGATATTCGTGTTCTTGGCCACCGGGATCTCACTGATCAGGGACAGAACGCGGAAGTTCGTGCTGCCGCCCTCCCCCCATGGATCGCGCTTATTGTCGCGATCGCCGTAGAGAATCTTGCTGTACGTATTGCCCGAGTTCAGCGTGAACATCGCCTTGCGGCCCCAATGCGTCGGCACGCCGTAGCTTGCCTGCCAGCCATCCACCTTCTCGTCGAACGTAAACTTGTACGGCGACTGCAGGTAGAAGCGGCCGACCTTGACATCGACCTCGCCGACATGGCCCTGTGCGTAGAGCTGCAGGACCGGACGGGAATACTTTTTGCCGCCATCCTTATCGTAACCGCCATCGCCCTCATAGGCACCGTGGTTGTTCGAGAGATTGTTCTCGAACTCATGCTCGCTGTGCAGCGACCACTTGTCGTTGATGCGGTGGTTGACAAAGAGGTTCATCCAGACCGACTTCATATCGATTCCCTTGAAATCCTCGAAGTGCTGCTTATCCCAGCGGAAGCGGCCATAGCCGTGGATGTCGACGGCCGGCTGATCCGTCTTCTTCTCGACCTTGCTCACGCGCTTATTGAGGCTGTCGAGCTGCGCGTTGAGGCGTTTCTGGAGCTCCTGCGCCTCGTAGAGCTGCTCCTCCAGCTGGCTGCGCAGCTCCTTCAAAGACTCCTGCGTCACAGGCTCCTCTGCGGTCTCTGCCTGGACAGCTGGTGCGCTGTCCTGCCCGAGCTGCATTGCAGCATCAGCGGCAGGCTGTGCGCCGACCGTACCAAAGGTTCCGAGCACCAGAGCAGGAACCAGACCACAAGCCAGTAATCTCTTTTTCATGATTTTCCCTCCAAGTATCATCTCAACTATCCTCATGAATCAGTTCTCGAGCGGCTGACCTTCTACGTCCTGGTCATCCTTTTTCAGGATGAGGAACGCGTAGACCGTAGCGCAGAGGACGATGCCCGCGATGAGCAGGAACGTGTGCTGGTAGCCGATGCTGTCGCGCAGGCTGCCGAGCGGCACCGAGAAGATGATGCCGCCCACAGACGCCGCGATCTGGAAGCCGACCATGTAGAGCGTGGCGGATACGCGCGTATCGAAGTGAAGTGTGAAATAACGGAAGATTGCGAGAACAAAGAGCGCCGTTTCCGGTGCATGCAGCAGCTTGATGAGGGCGATGCCGAGCGGCGTGGAAGCGATGCCGCAACCGCTGATGCGGCAGACCATGATCAGGCAGCCGAGGAGCAGCGCGCGACGCACGCCAATCTTGCGCATGAGAATCGGCACGAGGCTCATCATGATGAACTCGAGGAAGACCTGCACCGAGTTCAGGACACCATAGGCCTGCTGGCCTTCCTCCGGCGTCGCGAAGAAGCGCGTGAAGAACTCAGGGAACATCTGCTGGTCGAAGACCGTGTAGAAGGTCCAGCTGAGGATGACGAAAATGATGATCTTCCAGAGGTCGAGGATGCCGAAGACGCTGATGATCTCCTTAAGCGATGGAGACTTCGCATCCTTATTGCGCTCCTCGCGGTTCTCATACTGCTGGACATTTGCCTCAGAGTTCTCCGGCTTCAGGAAGACCAAGATGGCCAGCAGCACTGCCGACACAGCCGAGCCCATCCAAAAGACCAGGTACGGATTGATGGTGAACAGGAAGCCAGCCGTCAGGGCCGAGATTGCATAGCCGAGAGAGCCCCAGGCGCGCGCCTGTCCATACTCGAAGCGGTAGCGGCGGCTGAGCCTCTCCGTCACGGCCTCGAAGACCGGGCAGGCGGCGAGATAGGCCACCGAGAGGTAGACCGCGCCGACCATCGCGCCGACGTAGAAGTTGCTTTCGAGCATCGGCACATAGACCCAAGTGAAGAACGGTGCCAATAGCACCTGACAGCTGACCATGAAGATTAGCAGATTCTTCTTCACACCGAGCTTATCCTGCACAGAGCCGTAAACAAACATCAGGACAAGCGCCACGGCCGAGCCGAACGTGTAGATCGTGCCGACCTGCGCCCCCGTGAAGCCCTGCTTCGTCGTCAGCCAGATCTGGAAGAACGACCACCAGATGCCCCAGCCCGCGAAGAACAGCAGGATCTCAAGCGAACTCGTCCTGTAGAACGGATTCGAGAATGCCTTCAGTAGATTCCCCATGATTGATTCCCCTTCCCCAAAATAAGGTCCATACTCAGCGCTCAGGCGAAGATATCGTCGAGCTCGTAGAAGACGCCTTCTGTCATGCGCACCGTGCCTTCCTGCGGCTCGAGCACGATAACGCGCTCCGCCGTCTTCGGATAGAAGCGCGTGCTCATGACGATGTCGCCGTCATTGATGAAGAACTCCAGCGAGGAGCGGTCCTCGTAGACGCGCAGCGAGAGATGCCGTTCGCCTGCCGGCAGCTGCGCGTAGCGCTCTTCCTTACGGCCCGTCGCGGCCGACTTGCGCACGAGCGTCACAGCGCCGCTCTGCTTCTCGACCATCAGCGAGACGGTATCGTCAAAGCCCGCCGTGAAGTGGACGGCCAGGCCCTCGGCTTCCGTGAGGTCGAAGTCTGCACAGAACTCGCCCGTCTCGTACGACCAGTCCGTCAGCGGCGTCTCGTCCGTCATGACAAGCTCCGGAGCCGTGTGGGCCGCCTTGCGCAGCGCCGTGAGCTCCTTGGCTGGCGGCGTCACGAGCCTGTCCTTGCGGTAGTGCAGCTCGCGCGGCACCGTCATCTGGCACGACCAGCCGTCTGCCTGCTCCGGCATTGCGCTCTCCCACATCGCGAGCCAGCCAATCATCAGGCAGCGGCCGTCCGGCGTCTGCGTGACCTGCGGCGCGTAGAAATCGAAGCCGTGGTCGAGGATGTGGAACGCATCGTGGTAGAAGATGCCCGACTCGTAGTCCATCTTGCCGAGCATCGAGACAGACTGATGCAGGTTGAGATAGCGCTTGCCTTCCGGCTTGACGCCCTGCGGCGAGAGAATCAGCGCCTCGTGGCCGTCGAACTCCGCGAAATTCGGGCACTCCCACATGAAGCCCTGATTGCCGTGCGCCTTGGCCATGACATGCTTGAACTGCCAGTCCTCAAGGTCTTCCGACTCAAAGACGAGCACCTGGCCCACCTCGTCGGCCGTCTGCGCGCCGACGACTGCGTAGTAGCGGCCGTTGTGCTGCCAGACCTTCGGATCGCGGAAGTGGTGATCCTCACCCGTCGAGACACCCTCCGGCAGCGTGATGACCGGATTCTTCTCCGACTTCTCGAAGTGGATGCCATCCGTGCTGACTGCGAGAGCCTGCGTCTCGATGCGGTCCGGCTGGCCCGGCTTCTTCAGGAGGTCGACATGACCCGTGTAGAGGAGGTAGAGCTTGCCGTCCTTCTCAATGCCGCTGCCCGTGAAGCATCCATCCGCATCGTAGGGATGATCCGGGAAGAGCGCGACTGGCTGACGCTCCCAGTGCACGAGATCCTTGCTCGTCACATGTGCCCAGTGCATCGGCCCCCACTTGGGCTCGTACGGATAGTGCTGGTAGAAGAAATGGTACTGGCCGCCAAAGTAGGCAAAGCCGTTCGGGTCATTGCACCAGCCGACACGCGGCGCAATGTGGAAGCGCGGGTACCAGCGCTTGTTGACCTTGGACTCATTGGCTGCGATGAATTCATCCGGCGTGAGTTGTTTCTGTTCGTTTGACATCACATTCACCTCATATATTTCGTATGTCTCGTGTATCTCATGTATCGAACCGCTTCGATAGCCTTGCCTGAAAAATCGAAGCGCGTTTCTTCCGGCTTCACCGGATATCGAACCGCTTCGATGTCTTTATTATATCCATCTTCCCTATTCTTGTCAATCACTTTATCGTATTTATTTTTCTTGTCACTGTCATTTCATTTGTCTGAATACAGTACCGATTGCAGGCGTACAGAAAAAAAGGCTATCCCCCGAGTAATCTTACTCGAAGGGATAGCCTTCTCTATACTTGATTCACTTACTGAGAATCCAGAACCGCACTCAGTTCTTCTGGTCCATGACGGCCATCGAGGCGACGATGTCGTTCTCGCCGGTCGACATGAGCTTGACGCCCTGGGTGTTGCGGCTGATGACGGAGATGTCGGAGATATTCGTGCGGATAACGATGCCCTCCGTCGTGATGAGCATGAGCTCCTGGTCTGGGTGGACGACGCGCAGTCCGATGACATCGCCCGTCTTCTCCGTGACCTTGAGGTTGATGAGCCCCTTGCCGCCGCGGTTCTGGGCGCGGTACTCGCTCGTCTCCGTGCGCTTGCCGTAGCCCTCGGCCGTGACCGTCAAGACCTCTGCGTTCGGCGAGAGCGTATCCATGCCGATGACCTCATCGCCGTCGTTGAGGCTGATGCCCTTGACACCGCGGGCCGCGCGGCCCATCGAGCGCACATCGTCCTCGCCGAAGACGATGGCCATGCCCCACTTCGTGCCGAGGATCATGTCGCGCTCGCCGTCCGTGAACTTGACGCCGATGAGCTCGTCATCGTCATCGAGGTTGATGGCGTTGAGGCCGCCCTTGTGCAGGTTCTTGAACTCGACGAGGCTCGTCTTCTTGACGATGCCTTTCTTCGTGGCCATGAAGAGGTAGGCGTCCGGGTTGAAGCCCTTGACCTGGATGACCGCCGTGATCTTCTCGTCCTTCTCGAGCTGCAGCAGGTTGATGATGGCCGTGCCTTTCGCCGTGCGGCTCGCCTCCGCGATCTCGTATGCCTTGAGATGGTAGACGCGGCCGCGGTTCGTGAAGAACAGGATCGTGTGGTGCGTCGTCGTGATCAAGAGGTTCTCGACGAAATCCTTCTCCTTCGTCGGCATGCCCTTGACGCCCTTGCCGCCGCGGTTCTGGCGGCGATAAGTATCGAGTGCCATGCGCTTGATGTAGTTGTTGTGCGTCAGCGTGATGACGACGTCTTCCTCCGCGATGAGGTCCTCAACGTCAATCTCGCTCGTGTCGACCGTCAGGCGCGTGCGGCGCGCATCGCCGAACTTCGCCTTGACCGCCTTGAGCTCATCCTTGATGATGCCGAGGATGCGGCTCTCATCTGCGAGGATGGCCTTGTAGTCCTCGATGGCCTTCAAGACTTCCTGATACTCCTCCTCGATCTTCTCGCGCTCGAGGCCCGTCAGGCGCTGCAGGCGCAGGTCCAGGATGGCCTGAGCCTGTTTCTCCGAGAGCTTGAAGCCCGCGATGAGGGCAGCGCGCGCGATATCAGCGGTGCGGCTCTCGCGGATCGTCGTGATGACCGCGTCGAGATGGTCGAGCGCGATCGTCAGGCCCTCCAAGATGTGAGCGCGCGCCTCAGCCTTCTTGAGGTCGTAGCGCGTGCGCCGCGTGATGACATCTTCCTGATGCGCGATGTAGTAGTGCAGCACTTCCTTGAGGTTGAGGATCTTCGGCTTGCCGTCGACGAGCGCCAGCATGATGACGCCGAAGCTGTCCTGCAGCTGCGTGTGCTTGTAGAGCTGGTTGAGGATGACGTTCGCATTCGCGTCGCGGCGCAGATCGATGACGATGCGCATGCCGCCGCGGTCCGACTCATCGTTGAGCGCCGTGATGCCCTCGATCTGCTTGTCGCGCACGAGCTGCGCGATCTTCTCGACGAGGCGCGCCTTGTTGACCTGATACGGCAGCTCCGTGACGATGATGCGCGGCTTGCCGTTCGACAGCGTCTCGATGCGGGCGTTCGCGCGCATCTTGATGACGCCGCGGCCCGTCGTGTACGCCTGGCGGATGCCGTCCTGGCCGAGCACGAGACCAGCCGTCGGGAAATCCGGTCCCTTGATGACCTTCATGAGGTCATCGATTGTCGCATCCGGGTGGTCAATGAGCATCAGCGTGCCGTCGATGACCTCGCACATGTTGTGCGGCGGGATGTTCGTCGCCATGCCGACCGCAATGCCCGACGTGCCGTTGACGAGCAGCTGCGGGAACTTCGCCGGCAGCACCGTCGGCTCCTTCAGCGACTCATCGTAGTTCGGCGCAAAATCGACCGTCTCCTTGTCGATATCCTGCAGCATGAGCTCCGCGATCTTAGACATGCGGACTTCCGTATAACGCATGGCAGCCGCCGGGTCGCCGTCGACCGAGCCGAAGTTGCCGTGGCCGTCCGCGAGCATGTAGCGCATGGAGAAATCCTGCGCCATGCGCACGATCGCATCGTAGACCGACGAATCGCCGTGCGGATGATATTTACCGAGGACTTCACCGACGATACGGGCCGATTTCTTGTAGGGCTTGTTCGAGCCCATGCCCGCCTCCTGCATCGCGTAAAGGATGCGGCGGTGTACTGGTTTCAAGCCGTCCCGGACATCCGGCAGAGCACGCGCAACGATGACACTCATCGCATAGTCGATGTATGAGTTCTTCATCTCGTGTTCCAGGTTGACCGGCACGATCTTTCCCTGACCAAAATCCACAATCTCACCTCAAAATCTTAAAACAAAAACAGTGTTTCTAGCAAAATCATTTAGCATTTTATTATACCATTTCTGCAAAAAAAAGTCCATCAGCCCCCATATCATAAGGGCTGACGGACCTTTCGTCACTATTTGAGGACCTCCGAATAGATATAGCCTTCGCGCACGCCGGAGTCGCTGTAGGTGATCTCCTTGCTGTGGAAGCGCTCGGCGAGGACCTCCGCGATGATGAGGCCCGGGATGACCGTGTGGATGCGGTCCGGCACTGTCTTCATCAGCATCGCCGTCATATCCTCGTTGATGCCGTGGTCACCCGAGAAGCGCGCGATGATCTCTGAGAGGCGGCGCGTCTCCATCTTCACATTCTCGACGGGCATCGCGTAGAGCGCATTGTAGAGCGCCGCCGCCCCCTTGAATGTGCCGCCGATGCCCGCGATCGACGCCTCGCGCACATCCGAGAAAGCTGTGGCCGACCCGATCGTCGCCTCCGCCTCCTCGCGCATCGCCTCGCACTCCGCATGTGTCGGCAGCATGCCGTGCACATACTTCGTTCGGAAGGCCAGCGAGCCGATGGGCAGGCTGATCTTCTGCTCGATCTTGCCCGAGCTGTAGGAGACGATCTCCGTGCTCGCGCCGCCTATGTCGATGAGCAGGCCCGCGTCCTCACTGAGGTCGTGCGTCGCGCCGATGAAGTCGTACGTCGCCTCCTCGTCGCCCGAGATCACGCGTATCGGAAGGCCCGTGCGCCGCTCGATCTCCCCGACAGCCGCCGCGCTGTTCTTCGCATTGCGCAGCGCCGCCGTCGTGAACGCCACGACATGCGTGATGCCAAATGCGAGCAGGAAGGCCCGGAATTCCTTGAGGATCTCCACCGCCTTGTCGATGCCCTGCTTCTGCATGACGCCCTCCTTGAGGTAGGCCGCCAGCCCGACCGTGTGCTTCTTCTTCATGAGCATCTCGACATGGGGGCCCTCAATGCGATAGATCGCCATGCGGACCGTATTCGAGCCAATATCTATCATTCCATATAACATGATTCTCTCCAATCTCATCGACCGCGGTCACGGGCTCAGCGCTTCAGCCCATTACCCGTCAGCGGGATGACGACCTTGTAGTTGTCCGGCTTGCCGTCCGCGAAGAACTGCTCCGCGCCCGCCAGCGCCGCCGCCGAAGTCATCTCGACGTAGACACCGTGGTGGCTCAGGTACTTCTGCGCCTTGAGGATGTCCTTGTCCAGCACCTTGACGACATCGCCGCCCGACGCCTTGATCGCCCGCACCATGTCCTTGAGACGCTTCGGCTGCGTGATGCGGATGGCCTCCGCGATCGTCGCGCGCTTCGGCTCAGCCGGTACCTCGTGGTACGCCTCGTAGAGCGGCGCGCACTTCGACGACTGCACCGCAACGAAGTGCGGCAGCCGCCCGATCTCCATGAAGCCTAGGAACAGCCCGAGAAGCATCGTGCCATTGCCGACTGGCATGAAGATGTAGTCCGGCACGTGGTGGCCGAGCTGCTCGTAGAGCTCATGCGCCATCGACTTGATGCCCTCGAAGAACAGCGGGTTGTAGACATGCGACGCATAGTAGGCATCACCGAGATTCTGCTTGACTGCCGCGCACGCCCGCATGCGGCCATTGGCCACCTTCACGATCTTCGCACCGTACGACTCGATCTGCTTCACCTGCTCCTGCGAGATGTCATCCGGCACGTAGACCGTGCACTCCATGCCCGCAGCCGCCGCATACGCCGCGATTGCCGCGCCCGCATTGCCTGACGAGTCCAGCGCGATCTTCTTGATGCCGAGCTCGTGCAGCGCATTGACCATGCTGCACGCCCCGCGGTCCTTGAACGACCCCGTCGGCAGCAGGTGCTCCATCTTGAGCAGGAAGTCGAGCTTGCCGACCTGCAGCGGCAAAAGAGGCGTCACGAACTCCCCGAGCGAAATCGTATGCTTCGCCACCGCCTCATTGGCGTCCTTGTGCAGGCGGAACATGCCGCCGCAGTCACATTTGTACGAATGTGTGTTCAATGGGTATTCTTTCTTGCAGTCTTCACAGTAGAAGTACATGCCATCGCTTCCTTTCCGACAAAAGCCGCAGGCCCAGCCCGCAGCACCTTGCTATACTAAGAAAGATTCGCCACAAAGCCCCTATTCCCTCTTCCTCCTCTCAAAAAATCTCTCTCCCCTATTGAAAACCTCCCCCATTTGTTGTAATATAGTCATGGGAGACCTACTACATCTAGTATGTGGTAGGTGGCAGAAGGTATAGAGGCGGCAAAAGCGGGAACGTTCGGTTGTTCCCGCTTTTGTATTGCGCAAAAAGCACTGAGGTGAGCAATATGTCCCGCAGATTCTTTTACCCCGCGATTTTTGATCCCGAAGATATCGGTTTCTCCGTCTACATCCCAGACATCCCCGGTTGCATGACGCAGGGAGACACGATGGAAGAAGCCATGCATATGGCACAAGATGCGATTGAATTGATGCTCGAAGATAAAAGCCCTAATCAATATCCAAAACCTTCTACACCAGAGGAGTTAGAAATTACAGATAGACAATTTATCAAGATAATCCAATTTGATATTTGGTGCAAAAAGAGCCGACTATTCATCGGCTCTTTTTCATTCCTTCCAGTTAATATTATCATTACTAACCAAAGGGATGTGCCCACTCTGTGATATGCCTCCAGAACCAGAGTTTCCTCCCGAACCACCAGATGCCGTGAATCCTTCGTAAACATAACGTCCAGGAGCACCTTGTAAATCAACATCGGCAGCTACAATAGATCCTTTTATAGTACCACCATTAGCATTTGTATGGAATAATCCCTCTGGATTATAGACAATGCCACGAAATACATGACCGTTCTGTTCTATAGTTACCTTAGGCTTTACCCAACCTTGTGCTATTCCTATCCGAACCCATACAGGATATTCATCAGGATTTAATTTTCTATAATATATAATTAGCGGTCGCGTCGTATCATTTCTTAATTCGATTTTCGTCTCTACAAGCGGGTCTACCATGATAAATATCGGTTTATTGGGGTCACCACTCCATTCATTAAGATTGCTCAAATTTAAATTATTACTCCCACTACTATTATATTTTACATATATATATTCATTATCTTTAATATTAGGAATTTGATTATTATTTACCTGGTCTGACGTTAATTCTACAGCTTTCTTTGATGTAAAAGTTTTTACTATAGGATTATCTTCATTATAATAATCATAATCAAAGTCATGATCTGCATAATACCAATACCCTGAATTAACATCCTTAGATAAAGCTTCAGCTACTGAAATGCCTTCATCCTTTGCCTTTGATGTTAAAAATACTTTTCGACGTACCGGCCTTCCCCACTGATCATAATATGGCTGTTCTTTATAAACAATACTATTACTTGATTCTTTCGAACGAGGATCTGTAGAAACTATTTTCCCATCAAATGTTACTTTTATATTATTTCTTTGATTCGGATCTGTACTACCAGTTTCACCAACCACGTATAAGCTACTACTTAGCATCATCAATGCATCTAATAAGACACCTTCATTATTATTCTCTTCAATTAAAGTTAGTTTTGCTGTAGCATATGCATCTACATTACATGTATCATCTATTTTAGGAAAGATAGATAAAAAATATACAGGGACAGATTTTGTCATGTGCACGCCATAATAATTGGGCTTGGCATTATTATCTATTTTAGTTTCCATAGATACAGAAGCATTCTTCATGCTACCACCGTAATTTATATCACCATTTTGGTTTGCATATTGATCTGCATTTTTTTTAGCTGCCGGTATATCTTTTTTGTCTGCGGTGAAATTATTGGCACCTGCCAGTGCGGCAGCATCTGCCGCATTCTGTAGTGTCTGATGCTGGACATAGAGGTTGCCAAGGTCAACGGCCAGCCCCGTGAACGCGATGATAAAAGGCAGCAGAAAAGCCGTCAGTACCAGGATTGCCCCCTGCTGTCCTCTGCGATGTCCTCTCATTGCTGCGCCCTTCTTTCCTAAAACCTATCGTTTTCTCTAGTATAGCAGTCCGCCCGCCCCGCCGCAACGAAAAAAGGACTGCTCCACAAAGCAATCCTTCATCTTCCCGCCCAGGGCTGCACCATCAGCCGATTTCGTTTCTCCAGTAGCACCTTCAGTACACGCATCGTTACATTCGACGTGTCAAATGTAGTGTTCACCGCAAATGCATCGTATAATCTTATCACGCTATCTTGACGTTTTGACCTTCATTCCCTATAATGAAACTATGTCGTGAGATTCTATTCTCACAAGCGGATCAAATGATAGTAGCGATGGAAGGTCACGCATAGCCAAGACTCCGACTGAACCTCAATTTTATTTTCTAGTTCAGGTCGAGAATCGAGGTGAGGACGTGACATGTTGGTAGAAGACTGTAAAGGAGCCGCCTATCTGAGCATAGCTGCATTGCTTTTCGCAATAGCATGCTATGTCGTCCCGTCAATCGGACGACTGATAGACCGCTCCCAAGATACAGATGAGATATACTGCGGCGTACAGTACGATGTTGATAGTCACACTGTCAACATCGGCTTTACCGCCAAAAATACCGGCAACGCAAAAGACCATCCTACTGCGGCAACAGCGGATGGTCATGAGATAGATTGTAGCGATGCAATCGAAAAATGACTTACCATGGCGGCCATCATAGTGGTCCGCTCTTTTTTTCTGCCTTCATTATACGCCATTTCCAAGGTGCTCGTCAAGCCCACCTCATACTCAAGACCTCTTCCACCGCTCCGCGATCCCCCTTCTCCCGTCAGAGAGAAGGTCTAAGTTCGCACCATCCACGTCGTCAGCAAAGCTGTGTCCTGCAGTACAGCCTTCCCGCACACGGGGAAGGTGGCGCCCGTAGGGCGACGGAAGAGGTCCATGGACTCACCAGGATGCCGTCACTCAGTACAGAATCCGTGACGAGCTCGTATCATATCCTAAGAACCGCCCGCACACTGACATGCCGAGTACCTCGTCATCACATGATGGTCTTCAGCAACGACGGCTGGACTGCTAAGACACGCAACAGGTTCAAGATAGCACGACTCGGCAGCAGCCCATCGCTTCCATGCTTCTGGAATACCTCACCCGACAGCAGCAACCTGAAGCCTCAGATTAAGAGCCTGCATGAGCCTGACAAGAGTGTCGAGCTTCGGTGTCGTCTTTAGCGTTTCGATACGAGCTATCGAGGACTGCGGGAGACCGCATCGCTCCGCAAGCGCCCGCTGGCTGATTCCCAGCTCCTGCCTCCGTCGAATGATGGAAGAAACGATATCGCTTACTTCTTCGATTTCTTCCATGTTGCGGCGTTCTTTTTCATTGATTGCTTTTACGTGATTTTTATAGTCGTCCCACGTTCTCATTTTCAATCTCCTTCATAATTCCTACCGATAGGATAGCATATAGGCTATCCTATCGCAAGCAACGTCCTGATTGCGCCAGACCTCTTCCCCCGCTCTGCGGTCCCCCATCTCCCTGACGGGAGATGTCTGTGTTCGCACCCTCCACGTCATCTGCAAAGCTGAGCCCAGCAGTTTTGCCTTCCCCGCGCACGGGGAAGATGGCGTCCGTAGGGCGACGGAAAAGGTCTATACTTCTTGTTTAGCATCCGCTCTCGTGGTATGATAGAGTTAGGATTTGAGGTGGACATCGCTCTACCAAAAGGAAATGCCCTCCGCGGTTTGGTCACCGGGGAGGGCATTTTTATGCAGTTGGTCAGATCGCGCCCAGCTGGTTGCCACATTGGCGGATGCTTCTACCGCTCCATCATCTGCATAGGTATATGCTTGCTCATGATAGCTCATCCCTACTTCGCCAAGGCCATGCCCATGAGCGAGCTGGCTCGGTCGGCCATGAACAAGGGGATGTTCAGGACGCCATTATCGAATTTCAGATTGTTCAAGGAAAAGCGCACTCTGAGCTTTGTCTCCTCTGGATACGTCTCTGCGTATTTCTTCAGGCTGGTGCTCTTGATGTTCGTTTCCGCCTTGACCTCGATGGGAATGATGTCGTTCTGGCGCTGGATGACGAAGTCGACTTCATACGGCGGATTGGTGCGGGACCAGTAGCGGGGCATGACGTCCAGCTGTGGGACGAGCGACTGCAGGACGAAGTTCTCGGTCAATGCGCCCTTGAATTCCACAAAAAGACGCTCACCCTCTCGGAATGCCGAAGGATCGAGTTTTGCCAACCGTCTCAGGATGCCGACATCGGCCAGATAGATCTTGAAGGCACCGAGATCATCATAGGCAGATAACGGCAGTCCCGGTGCCTTGATGCGGAAAATCTTGTAGACGAGCTCTGAATTGACGAGCCACTGCAGGGCATCCTCATACTCACGCGCCCGGGCACCTTTCTTCACGACATTATACAAGAACTTCTTGTTCTCACGGGACAATTGCGACGGCAGCGAATCCCAGATCATGGTGATTTTTGGATATTCCCTTGTCTCCGGATGCTTCATGAAATCACGCACATAGGCATTCAGGATATTCATCAGCGTCTCCTGCACCTGTCCGACCGACTGTGTCTCCCCCCAGCGCTGAACCACTTCCGGCATGCCGCCCGTGATATAGTACATCTTGAGTTTCTCCACCAACGGATTGAAGAATGCCTCCGGCAGTGGCGACAATGCCTCCACCTGTTCCAGATAGGCCGCCAGATTTGCACTGCCAGTCGCCATGAGGAATTCCAAGAAGTTCATCGGATAGACCGACAGAAAGTCCACCTGTCCCACGGGAAACGACGACGGCTTCGCCAGTGTGATGCCCAGCAACGAGCCCGCGCAGGCAACATGGTACTCCGGAGCATTCTCATGGAAGTACTTCAGCGCATTGAGCACCTCAGGCGAATCCTGTATCTCATCAAAGACCAGCAACGTCTTGCCAGGCAGGATCTGCTGCCCACTCGCCATCGCCAGATTCGGCACGATGCGATGCACATCCTTCGTCGTCCTGAAGAACTCCCGGTATTCCGGATTCTCATCAAAGTTGAAATACGCCGTATTCTCATAGTAGCGCCGCCCCAGTTCCTTGAGCAGCCACGTCTTGCCGACCTGACGGACCCCCTTCAAGATCAGCGGCTTCCGATAGGGAGACTCCTTCCAAGCCACAAGCCGCTTCATCACCAATCTCTCCATGCTAATCACCTCTTTATATATAATTATGTGATTTCTACCACATAATTATATATTTTTACGTGTAAAAGCGCAAGGACACGGCAGAAAACCAATGTCTCCTGCCGTGTAAGTATAAAATATATCGATTTTGTTGGTTGATATCATTTCTGAGAACTATCATGCAGATTTTTTCCAACAACAGCCTTGTTGAGGTCCGAATCATCTGCTATACGCAGCTCTCCGCGCATAGTCTTTGCGTCTTGCTAGGTAATTGAATACTGCTGATTCGAAAAATCGTAAAGACAAATTTGAATAGATTCATTTGCCGCCTTTATGAAAACATATCTATCTTTCGCCTCATTTAATATCTCTCATCTCCTGAATCTTTTGAATCAAACGTAAGTCGTATGCGCGAGAAACGGAAGCATAAGATGAGCGCCAGCAGGGAAATCAGTGCGCCATTGCGCAACGTTGGGACGCCGAACTCCAGTGTAATCGTATTATGACCGGGCTCCAAAGGAATGACCATGAAGCAGTAGTCCATAGATTCCGGCTTGACTTCTTTGCCGTTGCAGGTGACGTGCCAGCCTGGATGGGCAGGGAGGGATGTGAAGAGCACTTCATCACCCGCGGCATCCACCTCCATATGCAGCTCTCGATCTGAATCCCGACGGATGGCAGCTGCTCTTGACCATGCTTCATCTGAAGCAACTTGCAAGGCAGATTCATCCACCTGATAGAACTGCACTTTATCCAAGGCATCGTCAGCGGTCTCTGCGGATTTCCACCGCACGGAGGCTTCCCCGTTCTTTGTCGGCACCAAGAATGCCGAAGGCGACAGCCATCGCGCATAGGCCTGGATGGTACCATCATTGAAATACAGATAGGTCCCATCCTGCGTCTGGTCAAAGGGCATATTGCCATAGACTGCCCCCTGCGTCTTTACCTGTAAATAGAATGTTACATGATGATCATCAAGGTTTGCCCGTGAAAAGGGTACCGGACGATAAACATCCAATTCCCTCTGAAAGAGATCCGCGTACAAGCGATTCGTAAAGATAAACGGGTCCTCCATCTCCGTATCCGCATGCTGTAGATGAATCGCCTTCGATACGCGGAAAGCCATTGGCAAGGCAAATGGATTGCGGTAAACCTCTTTCTGGTTGGCTGGGACGCTATCCGCATCACGCTCAAGGCCTGGTATCGCGTAATCCGATAAGACATAGCGGACCCCCAGCAGAGAATCAGCTCCCAGAAGAGATGTATCAACAATATTCATGTTCTCGCCATTCAAATGATACCCCAGGAAATTCAAGAAAAGCAACTGTGCATTGACAGGACTTGATGTATAGCTTGCGACTGTCGGATAAAGGTAGGCCAGCCCCTCATTGTAGTTTGCCGTAAGCCCCGTAGACGTTGTGCAGAAAGGCTTTGTCTGTGTGATGCGATAGAGCTCACCATCTGCCGGCCTAACGGAATCTATCTGCTCCTGCTCGGCCAGCACATAGTCGCGATACGAAGCCACGTAGCGGTAGATATCCCGGCTCTGCATCATGCCGTACGCATTACCGCCGAGGTCCAGCACGACGAGCAGGACAAGCAGATATGGAATACAGTGGGATTGCTCAAGACGACGATACGATAGGATAAACAAGATGGCCGAGAATGCCAGAGATGTCCCTATGACATTCCACCACGAATTATCCATGCCGATGAACTGGCAGAGTATCCATAATACCGGCACAAGAGCAAACCACCTTGAGATGCGCCACTGCGGCAAAGAGAAAAACGCCCCCGCTATCCAGATTAGGAAAAAGATGGCGATATACGAATAGCGGTACCAATAGCTGCCGACATCCTTGAGTAATGAGAACAAGAAATACAGTGGGAACCAGAAAAAAGTAGCAATCAAGAAAAACAGCAATAGAACGGCATATACTTTGATTTTTTTCGGATACGATGAACCAAAAAAGAACCCCAGCACGCCCAACAAGACGAGACTCCCCGAAAACAAGGAGACATACCGAGCTTTACTGAATGCCCCCCATGTCAACCCTTGGAATACCGATGTGATATCGCCAACCCAATAGAAGTTAAAGATAATCCAGTCAAGGCTTGATATCCGGCCAAGACGAAGCTCCGTGATGGTCGGCAAGAGGAATACAAAGTTGACGCCAACAGCCAGCAGTATTCCTGTAAAGAGCTGAAAGAAGAAACGGCCGATGCATTTCCAGGAACACTGCGTGGCCTGACGCATCAACGCAGCCTCCCATACACCCCAGATACCGGCGAAGAGCAGATCGATGAACCCGCTGTACCAGTTGAACAGGACGGCCAGTGCTGAGGGGATGATGAAGTACAGCAAGTTCCTGCCCATGCGGATCTGATAGATGCCCAGCAGGATCAGCGGTAGCAGATAGACACCATCGAGCCACATCACATTGCGCGCCTGCTCCAAGTTGTACTGCATTAGGCCAAAGCTCATGCCGAGCGCAATGAGAAACGGCGCGGGCAGCCGATGCGCAAAGCGATGGTCCAGATAGAACGCCATCGTCAGAGCCGACAAGGCAAGCTTGATGACGACCAGCATATCATAAAAGACATGCAAGTTCTCCTGACGGAAGAACACGACGAGAAGATTCCACGGTGAGAAGAGGTAATACGTCAGGATGGCCCAGACATTACTGCCGAGCCCACGGTCGAAAGAAAAGGAATACGAGGCTTCGCCGTCCAGCAGATGCTTGAGATACGAGAAGAAATCCATGTACTGGATATGCGCATCGACCTGCGCAAAGCTGTTATTGCCGAATGGCGCATACTGATGGAAGGCCATGAGGCAGAGCAGGATAATCATCGTCCCGATAGATGAAACGATGACACTGAGCCATCTTGTCTGCCTCAGGAGTATATTCTCTTTCATGACCTTCTCCCCTTCTGATTGTTCACGAAATGTCCATTATAATCCTTGACAAAGTAAAGCGGCCGGAACTTGCTCTCATTGAACACTCTGCCCAGATACTCCCCGATAATGCCCAAAAACAGCAACTGGACGCCGCCAATGAACAGGATAATGGAAATCAGCGATGGATACCCCGGCACATCACCACCGTACATCAGGGTACGGATGACGATGTAGGCCATGTACAGGATGGACAGCAAAGCCAGCAAACACCCCATGAATGATGCCATGCGCAGTGGAGCGATGCTGAAGCTCGTGATTCCTTCAATGGCCAGGTTCAATAGCTTCCAGTAATTCCACTTCGACCGGCCCGATACGCGGGCCTGTCTCGCAAAAAGAACCTCTTTCTTGCGGAAGCCGATCCAGCTGAATATGCCCTTATTGTAGCGCTGAGACTCGCGCATCAGGCGCACGGCATCGAGACATTGCCGGTCGAGCAGGCGGAAGTCGCCGACATCTGGCTGGATGGGGATATCGGTCAGGTGCTGCAGGATGCGATAAAACGTGTGTGAGGTCCATTTCTTGAAGAACGTTTCTCCTGCACGGCTGCTCCGCTTAGCACTGACATCGTCGTAGCCCTGCTGCCACCAATAGATCATCTTTGGGATAAGCTCCGGCGGGTCCTGCAGGTCGGCATCCATGATGATAGCTGCATCGCCGCGCAGATAGTCAATGCCGGCAATCATGGCGATTTCCTTACCGAAGTTCCGCGACAGATTGAGATAGGATACCCTTTCGTCATACCGGTGCAATTCCTGCATGATGGACAGAGTATTATCTTGGCTGCCATCATTGACAAACAGGATCTCAAAATCATACTCTTGCAGCGAATCGATGACAGCAGCTGTGCGCTCATAGAACAGATTAAGCGCGCTCTCTTCGTTATAGCATGGTACCAGTATCGATATCGTATAGCGTTGTTCCTCGGTATTCTCTCTAGACTGCTCCAAGACTCTAAACCCTTTCTTAAGATATCGTACAATGCGATTTAAAAATGACAAATCCATTATATCATATTATAATAGAATCATGTGAACAAAATGTTTTAACAATCCAATCGTAAGGGAGGATTTGTTTTGCCTCAAGCTATCATCATCGGCGCAGGACCGGCGGGGCTGACGGCAGCGTATGAGCTGCTGAAGCAGACGGACATCCATCCGATTGTCCTCGAGCAGGAGGATTTTATCGGGGGGATTGCCCGCACGATGGTCCACAACGGCTGCCACATCGACGTCGGCGGCCATCGCTTTTTCTCGAAGGACCCGCGGGTCATGGCGCTCTGGAAGGAGCTGCTGCCCGTGCAAGGAGCGCCTTCACTGGATGACCGGCTGCTGCACCGCGACTGCGAGCTGGCGCAGGGCGGGCCTGATCCAGAGCAGACGGACCGCGTCATGCTACTGCGCACGCGGCTCTCGCGCATCCGCTATCTGCACCATTTCTTCGCCTATCCCGTATCGCTGAGCGGCGAGACGATCCAAAATCTCGGCCTGGCACGGCTCTTCAAGGTCGGCAGCAGCTATCTGCACGCCTGCATCCGCCCGCGGGAAGAAAAGAGCCTCGAGGACTTCATGGTCAACCGCTTTGGCGAGGAGCTCTACCGCATGTTCTTCCGCGACTACACGCACAAGGTCTGGGGGCGGTATCCAGACGCCATCGACGCCGACTGGGGCAGCCAGCGCATCAAGGGCGTCTCCATCCGCAAGGCACTGGCCAACCTCTTCAGCAGCAAGAAGACAAGCGAGAAAGAAACCTCTTTCATCGATCGCTTCCTCTATCCAAAGTACGGCCCGGGGCAGCTCTGGCAGACGATGCGCGAGAAAGTCGAGCAAATGGGCGGCGAAGTGCGCCTCAAGAGCCGCGTCGTCCGCCTGCTCGGAACAAGCGACAGACTGACCGGCGTCGTCATCGAGACACCGGATGGAGAACTGACGCTCAAAGCAGACTACATCTTCTCTAGCATGCCCATAGCCGAGCTGGCTGACAAACTGCCAGACGGCGCTCTGTCCAATAAAGCTAAGACTACTGCTGAACATCTTCCCTACCGTGACTTCATCACGGTCGGCATCCTCGCCGACAAGCTCAGCCTGACGAACGAGACGGTACAGCCCACGCTCGGCAACATCCCGCCCGACTGCTGGATCTACGTGCAGGAGCCAGACATCCGCATGGGCCGCCTGCAGATCTTCAACAACTGGTCGCCGTATCTCGTACCAGACCCCGAGCATCAGGTCTGGCTCGGCCTCGAGTACTTCTGCAGCAAGGGCGATGCGCTCTGGCAGATGCGTGATGAAGACTTCATCGCGATGGCCATCGAGGAGCTCGCCAAGATGGGCATCATCCAGAAAGAACATGTCAAAGATGCCGTGCGTTACCGCATCGAGAAGGCCTACCCCGCTTATTTCGATGCCTACGAGGCGTTCCCAACCGTGCGCGCCGAGCTCGACCGCATCGCGAATCTCTACTGCATCGGCCGCAACGGCCAGCACCGCTACAACAACATGGACCACTCCATGATGACGGCCTTCGAGGCCGTGCGCAACATCAAGGAGCATCTTCCCGACAAAGAGAATGTCTGGAACGTCAACACCGACAAAGACTATCAAGAAACAAAGAAAGGGTGACCAATGGAAATGAACTCTGCCAAGATCCTGCAGCTGGAGCGCAAGACGCTGTTCTTCCTGTCCATGTTCATCGGACTGCTCTTCATCTCCCGCTCCCTCGACAACGATATCTGGTTTCTGCTGAGCCACGGCCGCTACGTCGTGCAGTACGGATGGCCGACGACTGACCCGCTGTCCATGCATGAGGGGCTCGACTTCGTCATGCAGCAGTGGCTCAGCGCCGTCATCTTCTGGGAATCCTACGTCATCGGTGGGGAATCTGGCCCGATTGCTGTCGTCTACATCGTCAGCACGGCCATCATCTACGCTTATTACCGCCTGCTGCAGCTCGTAGCGCAGGGCAACCGCAGTACCGCCATTGCCATGACCGCCTTGGCCATGATCATGATCTGTCCTCTGTTTATGGTGACACGACCGCAGATATTCTCCCTGCTGATCTTCATCCTGACGGTCTATTTACTCGAGAAGTCCACCAAGAGCATCACTTGGCAGCGCTATCTCGCATTCTTTCTGCTCTCTGTCCTGCTGATCAACCTGCATGCTGCCATGTGGCCGTTGATGGCTATCCTTGTTATCCCTTACTTGATGGAAAAGATAGTGCAGCTCGACAAAAAGAATTGGTTTCTTCACCAAATCGAAACATCCTGGCGAGCATATACCCTGCTGCTATTCCTCATACTAGCTGCAGGCTTTTTGAACCCTTATGGATTCGATGCCATGACCTATACAATGCATTCCTATGGAGTTGACACGATAAACACTCTCGTTAGTGAAATGCATCCAATCACTTTCAACAGCATCTTTGGAAAAATCGGTTTCGTCCTCTTAGGATTATCCATCCTAATGTACAGTAAGGCAAAATTCCCGGTACGATGGATACTTCTTTCTCTCGGCACGGCTATCCTCATGCTATCAGCAGTACGAAGCTCTGATCTTTTCCTTCTATTTGGATTGATGCCTGCAGCATATTTCTTCCGTTATTGGCAGGGAGTAGCGACACATAAAACGGACAATATCACCATCAATAAAAGATTCTGTATAATCATGATGATCTTAATCCTGATTACATGTAGCTATAATTTATATCATTCAAAAGATGCCATTCTGCAATCCCTTGAGCATATTCCGCTATTGATAAAAACCGTGATTTTTTCTCTAACAGCATTGCTCATCTTCATTGAAGGAAGATATGGCGGTTTTAAGCGAATCACCTCTATTCCAATCCGCCTGTTAAGTCTTGCCACCGTTGTCTTTACGGTACTCATTCTTACTTCTCTACTTGGTTTATTCCAACTCCCTAAGCCACTCTGCCAGCAGGCAATCGATACTATATTAGCAGATAATGATTTAAAAATACAAACGATATGGGTAAATTATAATCATGGAGGATATGCAGAATTCCGAGGACTTCGTCCATATATTGATCCGCGTGCAGAAGTCTTTCTTAAAGCCAATAATCATCAAAAGGATATCCTGCAAGAATACTATGATTTAGCAACAGCTACTATATCCTACCGCGAATTCCTATCACGATATAATTTTGATTATATCGTGACAACAAAAACTGATCTTCTGTATACATACCTTAAGGAAGATCCTGATTATGAGCTCATACTTGAGTATGAAGGAAAAGAGTATGGACAGGACAGCAGTGTCCGGCTCTACAAACCCATAGCAAAATGACACAAAAAAAATCAGGTGATGACCTCGGTCAAAACCTGATTTTTTATTGCTCATATGGAGTTTTGAATACCTGCCCGACCTGCAAGCCCATTGCATCTGCCTGTCCTGCGGTCATCTCGAGTACGCTGTGGGCGCGCCAGCAGGCGGAGAGGCCAATCCAGGGGCGCAGGTGGCGGGTGATCTTGAGGATTTTGCCCTGCTCGTCGAGGTAGACGGCGTCGATGGCAAAGCGCATGAAGCACATGTGGATGCTGTTGCACGGCTCAATCAGCAAGGCTGTGGGGGGCGGCAGGGGGCGGCGAAACATCAAGCCGCATAGCCGTGTCCAGAATGTATCGGCGATGCAGACCTGGATGGTCTTGCCGTTAGACGGATTCATGAACGTTCGTTGCTTCAAGATTTACGTTTTCCTTTCATTAGGGTGTCCAAGACTCTTCCAGCACTCTTGAGTCTGAGGGATGGCTGTCATCAAATCTCGTATGTGAATCATTGGAATAACCACTTCCCTCTACATACGTAATCTTATACGTATCACTGCCTTTGTTTTTCTCTACTTTCACGCCGTACCAGTCGATTCCGGATTGATGAACAGATGCCTCCTTTGCGGCAGTCTCGTCGTAGCCACTCAAAGTGTTCCACATATTCTGAAAACCGCCATAGCCAACAGTGCCCGATCCATTTACATTCTGACCATTATAATTCGGATTTGGCTTACTCTGTGCATATATAATCACATAGGATCCGTCACTCAGCTCAATCTTCTTAAATCTAATGGCCTTTTTCAGCATCTCAGCCATGCGATTGGCATAAGCCATATCTTGCGCCTTCTCGGGATTGCTGATTTCCATACTTGCCATATCAAATACAGTCTTGACACTATTGGCAAGACCTGATGTATAGAGAGCGGCTCCAATGATTACGACAAAGGCAAGCAGAAGCGCGTACTCTACAACGCCCTGTCCTTTTTCTCGAAGTGGTATTTTCATGATGATACTCACCATCCTGACCGGATTCCACGAAGGATTGACGCTTCCTTCCCTGCCTCAAGGAAGTACGTCGCTCTGTCCCTAGAGATTTTTCAGCAAATAAAGCAGGCTCGGCACGAGGGTGACAACAAAGATGGCCGGGAAGATGAAGAGGACGAGCGGGAATACGATTTTGACCGGGGCTTTCATGGCTTGGGCTTTGACATACTGGCGGCGGCGTTCGCGGATGTTGTCGGCCTGGTTCTTGAGGGTCTTGCCCATGCTCGTGCCGAGGCGCTCGGCCTGGATGATGGAGGTCATGAAGAGCGAGACGTCCTCGAGGCCGCAGCGGTCGGCCATGCTGCGCATGGCAGTGCGGCGCACGACGCCCATGCGGATGTCATCCTGCATGCGGCGGCACTCGTCGATGAAGGGGCCCTTCATGCGCGCGGTGATCTTCGACAGCGCAGCATCGAAGGAGAGGCCCGCCTGGACGCTGACGCAGAGCAGGTCGAGCACCTCCGGCAGCTGATGCTCGATCTGCTTCTGGCGGCGCTGGATGGTCGTGTTGAGGAAAACGACGGGCATCAGGCCGCCGAGGAGGCCGAGCAGGAAGACCATCATGGCCTTCTGCACAGGGGCATAGGCACCATTGCGGACCATCACCAACGCAAAGAGCCACATGACAACAGCGCCGAGCAGGCAGCTGCCGAAGAACTCGGCAATGCTCCATTCACGCGACTTGCCCGCGAGAAGCAGGCGCTTCTGGATGATGGGGCGCAGCCGCAGCGGCGTCAGGGCCGTGGAGAGCGCGGCGAGCATCTGCTTGAAGCCGCCCGCCTGCTTCTTCTCTTCAGGCTGAGCAGCGCTCGGCTGTGCAAAGGGCTCGCGCTCCTCAGTGAGCGTTTCCAAGCTCTCCATGCGGCGGCGCACGGTCGTCTGTGGCTCGACCTTGCTGCGGATGAGGCCGAGCAGCACGAGGAACAGAAGCGCCGTCACGGAGAGTACAAAGAGCAGCTTCAGCATCGTCTCATTCCTTTCTCACGTTCTCCAATCACAACTCAGAACCGGCCGCCCTCGAAGGCGATGTCGTTCGCCCCTGCGGGGGTGAAGAAGCCCTCGGGCAGCTTGATGCCGCTGACCTCGAACTTTTCGAGGAAGCTCGGTTGCAGGCCCGTCGGCACGAAGTGGCCGAGGATCTTGCCGTTGCTGTCGAAGCCGGTCTGCTCAAAGCGGAAGATGTCCTGCGTCGTGATGGTCGTGCCCTCCATCTTCTGCACCTCGGTGATGTAGGTGATCTTGCGGCTGCCGTCGCGCATGCGCGCCTGATGGATGATGAGGTCGATAGCCGATGAGATCTGCTCGCGGATGGCGCGCTCCGGCAGCTCGAGGCCGGACATCATGACCATCGTCTCGAGGCGCGAGAGGACATCGCGCGGGCTGTTGGCGTGCGCCGTCGTCAGCGAGCCGTCGTGGCCCGTGT
>ULVN01029893.1_pt1 | contig 25687 bp, 31 predicted proteins | sample 1959491 | NCBI WGS metagenome assembly ULVN01 (sample SAMEA4835787, study PRJEB28245) | human gut metagenome | biome: gut microbiome; material: fecal sample | place: Denmark | collected 2008 | reverse complement strand
AAAATATCATTTTTTTAATCAAAAATTGCAAAAAAATTGAATTTTTGGCATATTTTTGCTGATTTTTGCAGAAAAATATTGTTTTTTAATTTAAAATTTTGTATACTATTTGCGTTGACGTTAAGAGGGATAATATGGACAAGATTTTAGATTTCATAAAAAAGAACAAATTGATAAAGCCTGGCGAAGTGATTGGAGTTGGCGTAAGTGGTGGCATTGATTCAATGTGCCTTTTACACTTTTTGAATGCAAACAAACAACTTCTTGACATTGATGTTGTTGCCATTCACATCAATCATGGCATAAGAGAAGAAAGTGTTGATGAAGCAAGATTTGTTATGCAAAAATGCAAAGAAATGGGAGTTAGAGTTTACAAATTTACTATTGATTCTCCAAAGATTGCAAAAGACAAAAAGATAAGTCTTGAAACTGCTGCAAGAGAAGGACGCTATGGTGTTTTTGAAGCGCTTGTTAGAAAAGATATTGTTGACAAAATTGCACTTGCGCATCATCAAAGTGATCAAGCAGAGACAATTTTGATGCACATTTTCAGAGGTTGTGGTGTTTCTGGTGCAAGGGGAATGGAACCAGTTAGAGACAAGATTTATATCAGACCTATGCTTCCAGTTTCAAAAGAAGAAATCGCTGATTATGCATCAGTAAACAATATAGAATTTGTTGAAGATGCAAGCAATCTTGACACAAGTTATACAAGAAATTATTTGAGAAATGTTGTTATGAAAGACATTTTGAAAAAATGGCCAAATGCAATTGAGGCAATAAACAATTTTGCCACAGCAGTGAGTGAAGATGACGACTATATCAAAAGTTCGCTTGACACAAATGCATTGTTGGTTGATGAAAAAATTGTGCAAATGCCATGTAGTTATTTTTATGGTAGCAGTTCAGTTTACAGTAGGATTGTCTTTAAAGCATTGTCATTGATTGGGGTTACAAAGGACATAGAAAGGAAACATATTGAAATGATAAAAGACCTTGCAACAAACTTGGACAACGGCAAAAAAATCAAATTGCCTTATGACATTGTTGTAAGCAAAGAATATGATTTTTTGACTTTCGAGAACAATTATGTTGAGAAACCAAAACTTTCAAAACCACTTAAATGTGAAGAATTTGAAGTTCCAAAGTTTGGAAATGTAACAGTAAAGCGTGTCAAAGTAGACAAAATCAAAAATGGTGATGGGGCATTGTATTTTGATTATAGAAAAATTCCAAAAACTGCTGTTTGGCGTTATCGTGAAGATGGTGATGTGTTTGAAAAGTTTGGTGGCGGAACAAAAAAACTTAAATCATTCTTGATTGATAGAAAAATCCCTGTAAGACTTCGAGATTTTATTCCTGTTCTTGCAGATGAAAATGAAGTTTATGTTATTGCAGGTGTGGAAATAAGCAACAAAGTAAAAGTTGACGGAGATGTTCCAACTTGTTATCGACTTACAGTTGAAAAGCCTGGGAAATAAATAGAAAAAAGGTAAAAAAATTCTAGAATTTTAACTTTTCTAGAATTTTTTATTTCGCCCTATCTCAAAAATTGTCAAATTTTAGATTTCAAAACTGTAAACATTGCGGAGAGGATTTCTTGTAAATGCACCATATTTTTTGCAAGCGCTTTCAAAAAGCACATAAACTTTGTTTTTCGCATAAACAATTTCTTCGCTCATGCAAGGTGCTACAATATCTTCAATCATATCATCGTCTTCCAAAATGTAAAGTGGAATGCTTGTGTCATCATTATATTTGAAACGTTTTTCAGTTGGATTGTTTGTGATGTTGTTGTAAACATAGAGATGAGAGTCTGCAAGAGAATAAGATGTAGAAAGAACAAGTTTATCGTTTATGATTGCCATTCCTTGCACAAGTGATTTTGTTGACAAAGCAGAAACAGGTGTAAGACTATTTATTCCGCCAGGACTATTTTCATTAATTGCATATTTGAAACTCAAAGCCTTGTTTGTTTTTCCGTTTGAAGTGAAAAAGTGGTGAGTTGTGTCTGTTGTGTAATTTCCTTCGCGATGAAATTCTCCTACCCACAAAAATTCACCATCAGTTGTGATGAAATCTGCACCATTTTTTGTTTCAAAGAAGTCAACTATTGAAATTACCCCTTTGTTTTTTACGGAAATTATGTCGTCAAAGTTGAATCTAAAAACTTTGCTTTCGCCAGAGATCCAAACATTTTTCCCATTTGTTGTTATTCCGCCTGCGTGTCCAGTGTAATCTTCGTCATTGAGCTTAAGAGTGAAATATTTTACATTGCGGTTGTTTTTTGTAACATAAATTCTTGAAGCAGAACCATCTTTCATATATCCACAAGTCAAAAAATATCTCGAGCCAGAGTCATAGGTTATACCTTGAGGTGTAAAACCTTCAGAGAGCCCTTGAATAGAAAATTCTTTTGCTGTTCTGTCAAAGAATGCATTGTAAGAACCACCAAAATACCAAAACAACATTAAAATACTTAAAAATGAAAACAATGAAGCAACAATTATAGTGACTATTCTTTTTGATTTTGTCATTTTATCCTCCAATTTCAATTTTAGTTTAGCATTAAAAAAATTTTTGGTCAACAAATTTTCAACACTAAACTTCACAAATACTCAACAATCTCAAACAAAACAAAAATTTTGTTTGATTTTCTTGTTTTTTTTGATTTATTGTTTTGTGTTTTTAACAAAATATAGTAAAATGAATTTACATTATGGAGGTTTTATGAAGATAGCAATTTCTGCAGAAAGCACGATTGACTTGCCAAAAGAATTATTGGAGAAATACAGCATAAAAACGTTGCCTTTTGTCGTTATTTTGGGCGGAGAAGAATATAAAGACGGAGAAATCTCTTCAACAGACATTTTTTCTTATGTCGAGAAAAACAAAATTTTGCCAAAAACATCTGCTGTAAACAAGGAGCAATACACAGCACATTTTCAGAATTTGCTTAAAGAATATGATGCAGTTGTGCACATTTGTTTATCAAGCCAAATTAGTTGTGCTTGTCAAAATGCAAAAGATGTTGCAAGTGAAATGAAAAATGTATATGTCATTGATTCGCTTTCTCTCTCAACAGGGATTGCCCTTCTTGCAATCTATGCATCTCAACTTGCAAGCGAAGGCTTTGAACCAAAACAAATTGTTGACAGAGTTTCTGCAAGGGTTTCTTCCGTTCAAGCAAGTTTTGTTATTGAAAGATTGGATTATCTTTACAAGGGCGGTCGTTGCTCTGCACTTGCATATTTTGGTGCAAACTTTTTGAGACTTCGTCCACAAATTATCGTTAAAGAAGGAAAAATGAGTTCTTACAAAAAATATCGTGGAAATATGGATAAGGTTATTGCAAATTATTGCGCAGATACTTTGGAAGAATTCAATAATCCTGATAAAAAACTAGCGTTTATAACTTATACAACTGCAACAGAAAAAATGGTTGAAGAAGCAGAAAAGGCTTTGAAAGCTAAAGGCTTTGAGACGATTTATGAAACAAAAGCAGGAGCGACAATTTCAAGTCACTGTGGAGAACATACTCTTGGAATTTTGTATTTCAATGATGGAACTGACGGTCATTAAAACAATAAGATAAATCAAATTTCAAGTTTGTTTTGTTCAAAAAATCGAGTTTCGATATAAAAAATCTGTGCAAAAGCACAGAAAATCATGATTAAAACTAAAAAAGAATGCAACAAATTTTGCATTCTTTTTTATTGTTATTTAGGTGTCATTCTTCCATTTCATAATAACTGCCTTCGTGTTGGGTGGCAGGGAATCTTTGTCCTTTTTCAAGGTAAGTTGTTCCGCCGTTGTGTCCATCACGGTCATAGGAAACATATTCACCAGATTGTGGTGCTTGTTCGCCAGGTCTAAATTTTTTGCTCATTTTTTCAACCTCCTATTGTTAGTTTGGGCAGACAAAAAGAAAATATGCAAAAGAAAAAAATTGGTTATTGAAAATGCAAAAATTCTGTGTTATAATACGACCATTAAGGGGAGAAAAATAATGAATAAAGATGATTTGTCAATTGCAAAATTGAATATAAATGTGGATACATTCAATGCTCTTCGCAGAATTTTGAAAAGCAAACATATGCCACTTACGGTTGGTGGAATAAAAGAACTTGGGATTGAAGGTATTTATGATTTTGATGTTGTGCCAGAATATTTTGGAGCAAAGAAGATGAATGGACTTTTAAATTCTTTTGCAGAGATTGGAGAACAACTTAAAATTGAAGAAAATGTTTTCGACGATCTTGATTTTGATTGTTTTGAACACGGTGCCAAAGCAAAAAAATCAGTGAAAGATGTTTTGGAATACCAAGGTGCACTTGTTTATGCAAAAGACCAAACTGTGCTTTTGGAGACCTCAAGAGAAAAATAACAATTTTGTTTGACATAAAAATAGTTTTATTGTAAAATTTAAGCATAATCAAAATGGTGGTGCAAGACCAAGTAGATTTGAAAATTTGTATACAGAGAGAAATTGGTTGGTGAAAAATTTTGGCAAAGTCAAATCAAATTACACTTGCTTCAAGTTTTGCGTTAGTCCACGAACGGACATAAATAAGAACTGAAATCATAAAGAGAAAAATTTGCGATTTTCAGTTGAATTTAGGTGGTACCACGAACAAGCACGTTTCGTCCTAAAATTTTTAAGGACAACGTGCTTTTTTAATATGAAAAAGGAGAGAACAAAAATGAACAAAACAGACACACAACTTTTCAAGACACTGAAGGAAAGAGGACTTTTGTATCAATGCACTGACGAAGAAGAATTGAAGAAAAGACTTGAGTCAGGTGAGCCAATTGTGGTTTATGAAGGAAGCGACCCAACTGCTGACAGTTTGCATCTTGGACACTGTATTCCTTATTGCATTATGAGAAGATTTCAAAAGGCAGGGCACAAGGTTATTTTGCTTATGGGTGGTGCAACTGCATGCATTGGTGACCCGTCTGGAAGAAACACAATAAGAAAGATGTTGTCAAAAGAAGAGATTGCAAGCAACATTGAATCAATTAAAGAGTCTTTGAAAATTTTCTTGGATTTTGATGGGGAAAATCCAGCGATTATTGTAAACAATGCAGATTGGTATAAAGGTTATGATTACATTGATTTCATGCGTGAAATTGGAGTGCACTTCAATGTAAACGAAATGCTTGCGACAGAAATTTATAACAACAGACTTGAAAGCGGTGGACTTACTTTCTTTGAACTTGGTTATATGCTCATGCAAGCATACGACTTTATTCACTTGGCAGACAAATATAACTGCACTTTGGAATATGGTGGCGGTGACCAATGGGCAAACATCGCAGCGGGAGTTAAACTTGCAAGAAAACTCAATTTTACAAATGGCACAAAATATGACCTCATTGGTGCGACAAATCCACTTTTGGTTATGCCAAATGGAAAGAAAATGGGAAAGACAGAGCAAGGTGCATTGTGGATTGACAAAAACAAAATTTCTGCATACGATTTCTATCAAGGAGTTTACCAAACGCCTGATGCTTGCGTAAGAATGATGTTTGCACTTTTCACTGATATTCCTATGTCGGAAATTGACAAAATGATTGAAACGGACATTGTCAATGCAAAGAAAGTTTTGTCATATGAAATCACCAAATTTGTTAGAGGAGAAGAAGATGCAATTCTAGCTCAAAACATGAGTGAAAACTTGTTTACACAAGGCGGAGACGATGCCCCTGTTGTCGAGATTGCAAAAACTGAATTTCCTATGGGAATTTGTGACCTTTTAAATAAGAGTGGACTTGCACCATCAAAGAGTGAAGCAAGAAGACTTATTCAAGGTGGAGCCATTTCATTCAAAAATGAGAAAGTGACTGATTTTACAATGATGCTTGATGCCGAAATGTGTCAAGATGCACTTCTCAAGAAAGGAAAGAAGAGTTTTATAAAAATCCAAGTAAAGTAAATGGAGTTTGATGTGGCAACTTTTTCAAACACAATAGAATATATTGAAAAGAAGTCAAAATTTATTGGCTATCTTTTGGTATGCAAAAATGTGGGAGAAGTAGAAGACGCATTGAAAGAATTGAAAAAAGAACACAAAAAAGCGACACATATTTGTTATGCTTATTCTCTCAAAAATCCATTTTTGGAGAAAGCAGTTGATGATGGAGAACCAGGTGGAACTGCTGGCAGACCAATCTTGTCAGTTATTCAAAAGAAAGGTGCAAGTGATGTGTGCGTGTTTGTTGTGAGATATTTTGGAGGAATTAAACTTGGTGCAGGTGGACTTGTTAGGGCTTATACAAAAACTACAAGCGAGGTATTGAAGTGAATGAGAAAAAGTGGTTTTCTCAAAATACCAAAGGAGTGACAATGACAATTACAAAAATAAAGAGAATTGCAAGCACAAATCGCTTTCATGTTTATGCTGATGATGAATGGTGTGGCATCTTTCTAGATGAAGTATTGGCATTATATCATTTTAAGACAGGCATGGAAATTGATGAAGATGAGTTTAAAGAGATAAAACTTGAAAATGATGAGAAAGTGTCATTTGATATGGCGGCATCTTACCTTGAAAAATATGTTGTCAGCGAGAAAGGGCTGAAAGATTATTTAAAAAAGAAAAATTTTGACAACATAGTGATAGCAAAAACAATCGACAAATTGCGAGAATATGGATTTATTGATGACGAGAAGTTTGCGAAAAACTATTTTGAAAGTCTGTCAACAAGCAAAGGCAAACGAGCAATAGCAAACAAACTCAAAAGCAAAGGTGTTTCAAATGAGATTGTCGAAAGTCTTTTGGAAAATGTCGAAGAAGACGATGAGATAGAAAAGGCGACAGCACTTGCCGAGAAATTCGTTAAAAATCGTCAAATTGATGCAAAAATCAAACAAAAATGCCTTGCTCATCTTATTTACAAAGGGTATGATTATAGCGTGGCACAAAAAGCAACGAACAATGCCCTTCAAAACAAAGGAGAAAATGATGATTGGATTTGATTTGCAAAAAGTTGACAGAATAGAAAATGGCGACAAACTTTTGCACAAAATTGCACTTGAAAGTGAAATTGAATACATACAAAAGTTTGCCAAAAATCAAAAAGAAAAAATTGCAACTTTGTGGGCTGTCAAAGAAGCAACTTTCAAAGCACTTGACATCAGCAGTGGTGGAATTTCTTTTAAAGAAATCGAACTTTGTCACAAAGAAAGTGGAGCGCCATTTGTCAAATTGCACGGAAAAGCGCAAGAAAGATTTGAATCTTTGAATGCAAAAAACATTGAGATTTCAATCTCTCACCAAGAGGATATTGTTGGGGCTGTTGTTTTGATAAACTAATGCACAAAAAACTGAAAGCGTTGCGTAAAAAAGTGTCATAATGCATCTTGTATGCGGTGGCACTTTTCTTTTTTTAATCAAAATTTTCACTTATGAATAAAATTTTATTACTTACTTAAATTAAGTATAAAATCTTGATAAACAGGAGATATTTTCATGAACAAAAATGCTTTTCATGTGTTGGAGAAAAAGGCAAAAAAAATTGAAGAAAAATATGGTTCTCTTGAAAATTTTGTCGCATATACAACTATCGCACCTGAAAAACATAAGATGATAATGGAAGACTGTTCCGTTGACAATGAAATGTTGCAAGTTTATCAGGATCTTTTGCCACTTGAGCTTGCAGATTTGATTGATTATAAAAATTTGGCAGGTTTGATTGATGGAGAATTTGGTTAAACGAGGAGATATATACTTTGCTGACCTTAGTCCTGTTGTCGGGAGTGAGCAAGGCGGAGTGCGTCCTGTTCTCGTTATCCAGAATGATGTAGGAAACAAATATTCGCCAACAGTCATTGTGTCAGCGATAACCAGCCAATTGACAAAAGCGAAACTTCCAACTCACATCGAACTTTCTTCGCATGATTATAGATTGCCGAAAGATTCGGTTGTGCTCTTGGAACAAATCCGCACGCTTGACAAACGCCGTTTGAAAGAAAAAATCACTATGATTGATGAGCATAAAATGAAAGAAGTCAATCGTGCACTGCTTATTTCACTTGGCTTTGTGCAATAAAAACTTTGTCTTGACATTTTTTATTGAGTATGTTAAAATTTCTCTATAAGAAGGGGGGAATATAAACATGACAAAGAAAATAAAACTTTATTCACTTGACCCACAAAGTTATCCAAACATTGAGATTGAATGTGAAGTAATTGAGGACACAGCTGCAAAGCTCGAAGAAATTACAGCTGGAACTCCATTTGTTGCAGTTAAGACAGCGGTTGTTCAAGCAAGAAAAGCACAACTTGGAGATGTTGTTGACACAAGACCAAGAACATGAGTAGACGGACGTGTTTACACATTCAGTGAAACCAAACAAACAATCAGCCAAGAAAAGGTTGATCAAGGTGCGATTATTGTGACAAACCCTGATGGTGAAGAATATGTCATCAAAAGTGAAGAAAAATTTATGTCAAAATACAAAAAAGTTGAAGGTGGTTTTGCAGCAATTGATGGACCTAAAAAATTTGCGAAAGCATCTAAAAACTGCACTATCAAGACATCTTGGGGAGAAGAACAAATTGTTCCAGAAGGTTCTTATTTGTGTGTAAGTGACAAAGATGATATTTATTCAGTGACTAATGAAGCCTTTGAAAAAACTTATAGTGCGATAAATCGCTCAAAAGACTTTACAAATTCTTAATGGTGTGATAAAATATCATAGATTTGATTTTAGGAGAATAAAAATTATGATGATTGAACCACCTATTGACGAACTTACAAAAAAGGCAAATGGAAACAAGTATATCCTTTCTATCATTGCTTCAAAAAGAGCAAAAGAGATTGAAACAACTCGCAGAGCAGAACTTGCAACTGCTGACAAAAAATCAATCAGTATTGCACTTGATGAAATTGCTGAAGGGAAAATTGTTCCAAGCGATATAAATGATTGATTTAAGAAAAAATTTTTGATATAATTCTACTATCAATTTGATGGTAGAATTATTTTTTTAGGGAGAATGTTTTTGTTTGTAAAAATAATAATTGACCAAGATGCAAAAGCACTTGACAGAGTCTTTGAATATAGCATTCCTGATGACATGGAAGTTGAAGTTGGAGAAAGGGTGATTGTTCCATTTGGGAGCAGATATCTCCAAGGTTTTATTGTTGGATTTGAAGATAAAAGTGAATATGATGCAAGCAAAATCAAACCTATCACAAGAAAAATCGAGAATTTCCCCGTAATAAAAAAAGAAATGCTTGACCTTATGTTTTTTATGGCGGACAAATTGCATTTAAAATTGGCAAGCATTTTGAGACTCTTTTTGCCAAGTGAAATGCGCACTGACAAAATCAAAGAACTGGTGGTAAGGTATGCAAAACTTGCCGAAAATTTTGTTTTGCCTGCACTTCGAGCAAAAAAACAACTTGACATCGTTTACTTTTTGCAAGAAAATGGCGAACAAAAATTTTCTGAACTTTCTGAAAAATTTGGTTATGCTCCACTTTCCACATTGGTGAAAAATGGAACAGTTTTGGTTGAAGAACGCCAAGAAAACAGAATGCCAGTTTATGACAAGATTGAAAACACACATAGGACTTTGACTCCACTTCAACAAAGAGCTGTTGACACAATTTGTGAGAACAAAACCTATCTTTTGCATGGTGTTACAGGAAGTGGCAAAACTGAAGTTTATATGAATTTGATTGAGAAACAACTTTCTCTTGGGAAAACTGCACTTATGCTCGTGCCAGAAATTTCCCTTACGCCACAAGTTTTGGCAAATTTCAAAGCAAGATTTGGGGAAAATGTTGCGCTTATTCATAGCGGACTTTCTGCCGGTGAACGTTTTGATGAATGGAAGAGAATTTTCTTTGGTGAAGCGAAAGTTGTTGTTGGTGCAAGGTCGGCAATTTTTACGCCACTTGAAAATTTGGGGATTATCATTATTGACGAAGAGCACGAGCAGAGTTATGTGTCAGAAAGCAATCCAAGATACGACACGCATATGGTGGCGGAGTTTAGACAAAAATACAACAACTGCACGCTTGTATTGGGAAGTGCTACCCCATCAATTGACAGTTATTCAAAAGCGATTGATGGGCAATACCAACTTGTAGAGATGCCAGTGCGTGTAAATGGCATGGAGATGCCTAAAATTGTTGTTGTTGATATGCTTTTGGAGATGCAACAAGGAAATAACCAAATTTTTTCTATTCCACTTTATTATGAATTGAAAAATGTCATTGAGCAGAAAAAACAAGCTATGATTTTCATAAACAGAAGAGGTTTTTCGTCATTTCAGCGTTGTAGGCAGTGTGGTTATGTAGCAAAATGCACGGATTGTGATGTGTCGCTTGTTTATCATAGATTTGAAAACAAATTGAAATGTCATTATTGTGGAAAAAGGTATAAGGCACTCGATGTTTGTCCAAGTTGTGGAAGTCGTGACATCAAACAGGGTGCGGTAGGAACCGAGAGAGTTGTTGAAGAACTCCATAAATTGTTTCCAGATGTCAGAATTTTGAGAATGGACAATGACACTACTGCAAAAAAGAATGGTCACAGAGAGATTTTAAACGAATTTAGAAACACAAAACCTGCAATTTTGGTGGGAACTCAAATGATTGCAAAAGGACATGACTTTGAAGATGTAGTGCTTGTAGGAATTATTGATGCTGACCAAAGCTTGTATCAAGCGGATTATCGAAGCATTGAGCGAACATTTCAGCTTATCACACAAGTTGCGGGGCGTGCCGGCAGAAGTGCAACTCAAGGCAGAGTAATTTTGCAAACCTACAGTCCACGACATTATGTTTATCGCTTTGCGGTCAACTATGACTATAAAGGATTTTTCAAAAAAGAGGCAAACTTGAGAAAGGTTACAAACTTTCCGCCTTATGCACGCATAGTAAGAATTTTGTTTTCACACGAAAATGAAAATACAGTAGCGACAGAGTGTAAAGTGTGCTATAATAAAGTCAAAGAAATAAAAGAAAAGTATCCAGACGATTTTGTTTATCTTGATGTTATGAAAGCACCGTTAAACAAAATTAAAAACAAATTTCGTTACCAAATTATGATGCGTTTTAAACTCGAAAAAGCGGACGAGATTGAAAAACAAATTTTTGACTGTGTTGATGAAAAATGCAAGAGTTCGGTATTTTTTGAAATAAATCCAAACAATTTGAGTTAAAAGTAAATAAATAGGAGAATAACAATGGCGACAAGAAAAATTGTAGTTTTAGGAAATGAAACATTGAGAAAAGTGTCAAAACCTGTTGTGGCATTTGATGATGCACTTGGGATTTTGCTTGATGATATGAAAACAACAATGCTTGAGAAAAAAGGTGTTGGTATTTCTGCGGTGCAAGTGGGAGTTCTTAGACGTGCGATTGTGATTGAACTTGAACCTAAAAAATATCTTGAAATAATCAATCCAGAAATCGTTAAAACAAAAGGCAAAGTTTGTGACACAGAAGGCTGTTTGAGTGTTCCAGGATTTTTCACTGAAGTTCCAAGACCAAAGTATGTCAAAATCACTGCACAGGATAGACTCGGAAATTCATTTGAGTTTGAAGCGGAAGATTTTTTGGCAAGATGTGTTTGCCACGAAATCGACCACCTAAATGGAGTGCTTTTTGTTGATTTGACAAAAGAAGGCAGACTTTATAAAAAGGAGCATGGAGTAATCTAATGAAAATTTTGTTTTTTGGAACACCAAGATTTGCAGAAATTGTGCTTGAAGGATTGATTGGAAGTGAGTTTGAAGTAACCGGTTTGGTTTGCCAAAATGACAAGCCAGCAGGAAGAGGTAACAAAATGCAGACTCCACACATTGTTGAGATTGCCAAGTCTCATAACATTCCTGTTTATCAATTTGAAAAAATTAGAGAACATATTGAAGATTTCAAAAACATTGATTATGATTTGGCTGTTACTGCGTCTTACGGGAAAATTTTGCCAAAAAGTTTTTTGGATTTGAAACCTTGCATAAATGTTCACCCTTCACTTTTGCCAAAATATAGGGGTGCAACACCAATTCAAAGTTCACTCTTAAATGGTGACACAGAGACGGGTGTAACAATCATGAAAACAGAAGTTGGCATGGACGATGGGGACATTTTTGTGCAAAGAAGAGTGGAAATTTTGCCAGAAGAAGATTATCTGTCACTTTTGGACAGACTTGCATATATCGGACTTGACCTTTTGCTTGAAACTCTGAGAAAAATCGAAAATGGCACTGCTGTCCGCACAAAACAAGACGACAGCAAAGCGACTTTTGTAAAACTTATTCAAAAAGAAGATGGACTTCTTGATTTTTCTATGCCAGTTGCGAGTCTTGTAAACAAGGTTAGAGCATTTGTAGAGTCTCCGGTTGCTTACTTTTTCTTGGGTGAAGACAGAATAAAGGTCTACAAAGCAAAGGTTGGTGATATGACCATATCTGCACCTGTTGGACAAATTTTGTGCACAAAAAAGAGATTTTTAATTCAAGCCTGTGATGGTGTTTTTGAAGTTTTGCGTTGCCAAAATGCTGGTGGAAAGACTATGGATGCGGCAAGTTTTTTGAATGGTTATAGATTTAAACAAATGGCGGTGAGCAAATGATTTTAGACTTAAATTATCAAGAAATTTGTGAATATGTTGCTGCTTTGGGAGAGCCGAAATTTAGAGCAAGACAACTCTATGAGGGCTGTATGTTGGGCAAAAAATTGGAAGAGATTTCAAATCTTCCAAAGTCTTTTAAAGAGAAAATTGAGAAAGATTATCCAAAATATGAAGTTGTCGCACATTTAGTTTCAAAAGATGAAACGCAAAAAATTGCTTTAAAATTTCCTGATGGAAGCATTGTTGAAAGTGTTTTGCTTAAATACAAATATGGTTATACTGTCTGCGTTTCAACACAAGTTGGGTGTCGTATGGGTTGCAAATTTTGTGCTTCAACTCTCAATGGCTTGAAAAGAAATTTGACGCCAGGAGAAATTTTGCTTCAAGTTTTGCATTTCAATCATTTGCTTGGTGGAACTCTTAAAGAAAGAAAAGTTACAAATGTCGTGTTAATGGGTTGTGGAGAACCACTTGACAACTATGATAATGTCACAAAATTTTTGAGACTTGTTTCTGCCGAAGAGGGATTGAATATCAGTCAAAGAAACATCTCACTTTCAACTTGTGGAATTGTTCCAAACATTTACAAACTTGCAGATGATGGTTTTTCAGTAACATTGACAATCTCATTGCACGCACCAAATGATGAACTCCGAAAGACAATTATGCCGATTGCAAATGCTTACAAGATTGAAGAAATTTTGAAAGCATGTGATTATTATTTTGACAAAACAGGAAGAAGAATAGCATTTGAATATTCTCTTATTTCTGGCGTGAATGACACTGACAAATGTATTGAAGAATTGGCATCTATTTTGCATGGGCGCTCTTGCCATGTCAACTTGATTCCGCTCAATTCTGTAAAAGAAAAATCATTGATTGGAGCAACAAGAAAACGTGGTTATGTGCTTGCTGGAAAACTTGAAAAATTGGGCATAAGTGCAACAGTTAGACGCACTATGGGAGAAGACATAGAAGGGGCTTGCGGTCAACTCCGAAACAGAGTCGGAGGTGAAAATGCATAGAGGTTTGGTGCTTAAAAAACAAGCAAATTTGTTTACTATAAAACTTGAAAATGGACAAATATTTGATTGTGTGGCACGAAAAACGCTCAAAAAAGATGGGGTTTTTGTCGGCGATTATGTGGTGCTTGACGATGCTTTGGCTGTGTCAAAAATTGAAAAAAGAAAAAACATTCTCATTCGTCCACCTGTGGCAAACATTGACAAAATGTTTATTGTGGTTGCACCAATTCCAAAGCCTGATTTATATACTATTGACAAATTGGTTTTGTTTTGTGTCTTAAATTCAATCAAGCCTGTCATCTGTGTAAACAAAAGTGATTTGGACTTGAAATGTTGCGAAGATATCAAAAAAATATACAAAGACATTTTGCCTGTTTTGATTTTTTCTAGCCTTGATGAAACAGTTTTGAAATTGAAAAATGAGATAAAGGGAATTTGTGTTCTTGCTGGTCAGAGTGCGGTTGGGAAATCTTCAATTATAAACGCTTTGAAAAAAGAGTCCGTTTGTGAAGTTGGTGATTTTAGCAAGAAAATTGAAAGAGGAAAACAAACCACACGAACAGTCCAACTTTTTGATTTTGGTGATAACAACTATTTGGCTGATACGGCTGGATTTTCAAAACTTGATGAAAGTTTGCTTGATTTGAAAGACAATGAAATAAAAAATTATTATCCAGAGTTTTTGAAATATGCAAGTGAGTGCAAGTATAAAAGTTGTGCACACACAAGTGGAAAAGATTGCAAAGTTTTTGAAGCTGTGCAAAGTGGCAAAATTTCAAGAGAGAGATATGAAAATTATTTGAAATTGTATAACATAATTAAAAGTATAAAAAAATATTAATAAGGTTTTGCAAAAAGACAAAATTTTGCTAAAATAAAAGTAGGAGTTTTTATGAAAAAGAGAATTGACATTGCGGTTTCGACAGACCCAATCAGTGATTATCAAAACATTATTGAATACGCAAAACAGATGCAGGGGTATGCAGATTTTTTGCATTGTGACATAATGAACGAAAACTTTGTTCAAAAAAATACTTATGATTACAATTTGCTCAAAAATATAAATAGAAACAGCTTGATTATGCTTGATGTCCATTTGATGGTAAATGAGCCAACAAATGATATTCCCAAATATATTGAAGCGGGTGCAAATATTTTGACCGTGCATTATGAAGCATTTGAGAACAAAGAAGATTTGGTCAATGTAATTGATTTTATCAAACAAAACCATACGCTTGCCGGAATTTCTTTGAAACCAAGCACACCTTTCAAGGATGTTAGGTCTTTTGCATTTAACTGTGATGTTGTTTTGATTATGGGTGTTGAGCCTGGTGCAAGCGGTCAAACAATTTTGCCAGAAACTTTTGAAAAGGTTAAAGAAATTGCAGCCTTTAGACAAGACAACAATTTGCGTTTCAAAATTGAGTTTGACGGTGGCGTAAATCCAGAGACAGCAAAGAAATTGATAGAAAATGGTGTTGACATCTTGGTCAGTGGCTCTTATGTTTACAACAGCAAAAACCGTCAAGAAGCAATAAAAACTCTCAAATGCGAAGAGTAAAAACATGAAACAGGCGAGTCCTGTTTTTTTATCATAATCTTGACAACAAAATCATTGGTGGGTATAATTAAACCATAAATTTACTTTTGATTTTGAGGTGAGAAATTGTTTATTTCTAGGAAAAGATATAACGAACTTATTCGCCTATCGTTTTTTGATGAGGCAACTGGGTTTTATAATAGAAATTGGTTTGAAAAACATTATATCCAACATCTTCAAAGAGGAACTATGAGTTTAGCTGTAATTGATATCAATAATTTGAAAACAACAAATGACAATCATGGACATTGGAAAGGTGACATTTTGATACAACAGATTGGGAAAAAATTATCAAATTATTCTACAGTTGTGCGTTGGGGTGGAGATGAATTTTTCTGCATAATAAAAGACAAAAAGATGTTTGCAGAAATATGCAAAAATCAAGATGATTTCGCCTATGCATACAAATTTGATTTTGATTGTAAGGACATCAAAGATGTTATTGTAGAACTTGATAGGCAAATGTATGATTGCAAGCAAAATCAAAAGAGAACAAACAAAGAATAAAAAAGAAGAGACGATGTTGTCTCTTCTTTTTTTGTAATTTGATAAATAGATTTGAACCTTTGTCCAATGAGTTAAGAGTTGTAATTGTAAGGTGTTTTGTTCTTTTTTTCGCCAAGGAGATTAATAATATAACCATTTTCTACTTTGCACCACCAACTAGGGTCGTTTTTAGGAATTGCTTCTAACAAGTCATTGTCAGTAATATCACTTTCTTCTAAAAGTTCCAAGTCTTTAATTTTGATAGGTATTGAAATGTCATCTTTCAATTCTTTCATATGTTTTTCAAACTAAGATTTATCATCCTTGTGTTGATAGAAATTTTCATCAATAAAATTGACATAAAATTCATCATCTCTTATTTCTGCACTAATTATTCTGCCAATTCTTCCACATTTTAATCCCAAATTGACATAATTTTTATCATTAATTAATTTTACTTTGTCTAAATATTTCATTTTGTCCATCCTCCTATCGGTGTGTTGTTTTTCAATTTCCCTTTTGGGAAAATCATATAACATGATTTAAGTTGATAAGTTTTACCATATTTTTCGTTTTTCCCTGGGAAGCCAATTGAAATGTTTATCTTGAAGCCATATTTAATTTTGTCTTGTGGAGTTATTACTTTTTCATATTGCCCAAGATGATAGCCTTGTTTGCTTAGTTTTTCAATTATTACACAAATTTCGTTTTCATCTTTTTTAGAATGTCCAAATGATTCAAATAGACCTAATTTGTCTTCAATTGCATATTTCATTTTCTTAGCAAGTTCTATGATTTTTATTTGTTCCACTTTTGGAGAGTTTAGTCGAACTTCTTTACAATGACAATTTGGATGATATAAGCCTCTCTTTAAAAATGGAATTTCTTCTAAAGAATATTCACTATAATTAAAATGTGTGGGCTTTTTGAACTCTTCATTCTTAAACCAACATTGATTCACTGCTACACATTTTACACAGTGAGGTTTAACAAGATCTTCTATTATTCCTGTTTCATAAGAAAAATCTTCAATAGTCCAATTTGTGTTGTTGTCATTTACTTGTATCCAACCACTTAATGAAGATAATATATCCTTTCTTATTTTTTCAAATACACCCATATTATATTACTTTTCCTTTTATTTTTCAAGTCAAAGAGATTGTAAAACGAAAATTTGGAAAGTTCAAGAAGTCGTGCCAAAATTTTAGAAGAAAAAATCGAACAACAAAGTGTTCGATTGAGATCCTATTGGTAGTCCCAAGGGGAATCGAACCCCTGATTCCGCCGTGAGAGGGCGGCGTCTTAACCGCTTGACCATGGGACCATGTTTAAGCCTTTTTATATTAGCATTAAATCAAAAAAAAAGCAATAAAAATTTCAAAATAATCAAATTTTTGTTATTTTTAACATATTTTTTGATGTCGAAATGTGGCGTTTTTAATTTTTAAAAAATATTTAAAAATTTTGAACAATTATTGAATTTTACTTGTCTTTAATTAAAATAAATGCTAAAATACAATGTATAAAATAAAACTGGAGCAGTGCAATGAAATTAAAAAAGTCTGTAAACAAGTTTTACAGAAAAATCAAGCTGATTATTTACAAAAATATGTTTGATAGAATCAAGGATAAGGAAGAGGCGTTGTCATCTTCTGAATATTTTTGTCTTGAGTGCATTTATCTTATGGAAAATCCAACAATATCTCAATTTGCCAACTTTCTCGACATTTCTTCACCAAATGCAACTTATAAAGTAAAACAGCTTATCAAAAAAGGATTTATTACAAAAGAAAAATCAGAAAAAGACAAAAGAGAATATTATCTTAAACCTACACAAAAGTTTTTCGACTTCTATGAAAACAAAGATGACTATGTTATTATCAACAACTTCAAGCAAACTTTAAACAAAAAAGAATGTAAAAAAATTGATAAAATTATGAAAATTCTTACCGAACAAATCAAAGAAAATTAAAAAATATAACCATTTAATTGGTTATATTTTTTCTATTAAAGTTTTTATTTGGTCTGCATATCTTTGAGTTTCTTCTTTGTTTGGGTGCTCAATCATTATGCGGATTGTTTCTTCTGTTCCGCTTGCTCTAACCAAAATTCTGCCCGCAGGAGCAATTTCGTTTGCAATTTTGTTTGTTAAAATTTTGAGTTCTTCATTGTTTAGAACTTTTATTTTATCTTTGACATTGATGTTGATGTTTGTTTGAGGAATAAGTTTGGCGTCAAAAAGTTCTTCCAAGTTTTTCCCTGTTTTTTTCATGATTTCACATATTTTGATAGCCGTCAAAATCCCATCGCCAGTTTGTGCATAATTTTTTATTATGATGTGACCGGACTGTTCTCCGCCTAGACAAAGATTCATTTTATCCATGGCATCAATGACATATTTGTCTCCAATGTCGGTGCGAATTAGATTTATTTTGTTTTGATTTAGACCCACCATAAGTCCACTGTTTGTGTGGCTTGTGCCAACGACAGAATTTGCATATAAAAGTCCTTTTTGTTTCATAAAGTTTGCCAGAATATATAGCAATTTATCACCATCAAAAATCTCACCACTTTTGCCAACGGCAAGCACTCTGTCTGCATCTCCGTCAAATGCAAACCCAACCTTGCTTTTTGTTTCCAAAACTTTTTTCACCAAATTTTCAATGTGTAAAGAACCGCAATTGATGTTTATATTCTCACCATCATTTTTGCAGGAAATTTTGTTTACTTTTGCACCCAATGTTTCAAAAACGCGTGGGCCGATAGCAAAACTTGAACCATTGCTTGCATCAAGGCATACTGAAAAACCGCCTAAATCTATGTCGGTCGAACCAAGCAAATGCTCAATATATTTTTTTTGAAATGCTTTTCCATTCTCAAATTTTCCACTTTTTTCACTGATAAAATTATTTGAGAAAAAGTTTTCTAAAAATTCTTCTTCGCTGTCCAAAAGTTTTCTTCCACTGCTATCAAAAACTTTAATTCCGTTGTATGCAGGTGGGTTGTGAGATGCGGTTATCATAACGCCATAGTCAAAACCTTCATTTTCAGTCAAAAAAGATATTCCTGCAGTTGGGATAACTCCCACATCGACAACATTTCCGCCGCCTTGCAAAACACCAGATGCCAGCGACAATGTCAAAACATCGGCAGATGTGCGTGTGTCATGTCCAATGATTATTTTTGGATTGGTTTTTATTTGAGTGAGAGCATTCCCAACCGAAAAAGCAATTTTTGCGGTTAAGTTTTTTCCGTATTCACCTCTTATTCCGTCTGTGCCAAAATAGTTTGCCATATTCTTCTCCTTTTGTTTTTCCATAAATATTTATGAAGAAAGGGTGGTCAAAGTTTCCACTAAATAGTTATTATTTCATTATTTATTAAATCAATCACTTGCAAAATTTGTGCAAATCATTTACAATAGGAGCGTATGCACAGAAATTTTACAAGGGGAAGATAAAATGGTTGACAAAGATGGGATAGAGAGACCCGAGAAACTTGATGACAATATTTTGGAAATAAAAAATGAAACTCGCAAGGTTAAATTTGATGATAAATACAATTACAAAGTGAGAAACATCTTTTTCCGTGGCTGGTCATGGCTCATTAGAGCATTGGCTATTATCTTTTTCAATCCTTTTATGGTTTTGAAATACAATATGTGGACATTTGGAGTAAGCAATCAAAAGTCTCTCAAACACAAACCATTTATTATAACATGCAACCATGTGCACTTGTTTGATGATGTCAGCATTGGTTCAAATTTGTTTGCTGGCAGGAAAATTTATTTCACAACCCTTGACAGAAACATAAAAAGACCTTGGATTGGTTTTTGGTTGCGTTCTTTGGGAGGTATTCCAATCCCTGCACATAGTTTGTCAGGAATGAAGAAATTTAACGAAGATATTGCTGAAATCTTGAGAGATGGCAAACCAGTTTTGTATAATCCAGAAGGATCCCTTTGGCCATGTTACAGAGAAATAAGACCATACAAGCGCGGTGCATTTTCTATGGCAGCAAAAAACAATGTGCCAGTTTTGCCACTTGTTATCGTTTTTAAGAGAAAGAAAAAACGCAATGGAAAATTTAAATATACAATAAATTTTGCAATGTGCAAACCAATTTATCCAGACAAAACTTTGCCAGATGAAAAGAGCCAATCAGAAAAGATGATGCAACAAACTTATGAGGTGACAAAGAGAGTTGCAAAAGAATGGTATGAAATGCAAGATTGTGGATTTGGAGATGAAAAAATCCACCGCAAACTTACACCGGGCAGAGATTTGACTTTTATTGATGATCATTGGGTAATAACTGAAGATAGAAAGAAGAACAAAAATGCAAAAGTTTTGGAAACTTACACATCAAAAAATTAAATAAAAAAGAAAGCACATCAAATGCTTTCTTTTTTTTGTTTTTGTTATGCTGCCAAAATGACATAAAACAAAATTGATACAAATTGCAAAATGCTACCAAACAGGACAAACAAGTGCCAAATACTGTGAATGTATTTTACCTTTTTGCCAAATCCGTAGAAAACAGCGCCGACAGTGTAGCAAAGTCCGCCGGCAAGCAACCACCAGAATCCTGCGAGTTGTATATTCTGCAAAAGCGGATAAATTGCCAAGATGATGCACCAACCAAGGGCGATATACAAAATCATGCTCAAAACTTTCCATTTATACATATTTACGGCGTTTAAAACAATTCCCCAAATTGACAATGCCCAAACGATGGCAAACAATGTGTAGCCCCATGCTGGTGCATTTGCCAAAGTTATCAAGCATAGTGGGGTGTAAGTGCCAGCAATTAACAGGTAAATTGAGCAGTGGTCAAAAATTCGAAAAACTTTTTTTGCTTTGTTTGGTCTCAAAAAGTGATATATTGCAGACATTGTGTAGGTGATTATCATGCAAAAACCATATATATACATACTGAAAATGCCGACTCCGTCACAATGCCAATGTGCATAGATTACGCCGACTATAAGAAAAATTATTCCAAATGCACCACCAACAATGTGGGTGACAGCGTTGAAAACCTCTTCGCCTTTTGTATAGACCGGCAAAGATGTGTCATATTCTTTCTTTGCTTTCATATGGAAATTTTTGCCTCCTTTTCAAAAATTATAATGGTGTCTTGACCACCTTTAACATTTTCTCAAAAGCAATATCTCCAACTGTCTTGTTGCTTTTGCGGAAAACAACAAACTTTTGATACAAAAATTCGGTTACAAAGTTGATTATCATTGAAATTGCTGTTACCAAAAATCCTGGAACACCTATTTTTTCCAAAGCATGACCCCAAAGAGTTGAAAGTGGGGTAAACACAGCGTAATATATTGCAACCAAGAGCATTGAAAGAGGAATGTTGTTTGATGATTGAAAAGTGTATTTGCGGTTGAATGTAAAATTCCAAAGCACAGACAAAACTAGGCTGACTAGATAGGACACCCAATAATTTATATGTATCAAATCATACATGATTTCAAAAGTTGCGATTTGAATTATTCCAGCGGAGATTGAAAATAACGTGAATTTAATCATTTGCCATAATGTTTCTTTTTTCGTTTTCATGGCATTTATTATAGCAAGGGACCAAAAATTTGCAAAGCAAAATAGTTAAAAAATTTTAAATAAATTTGGCTTTGATTTTTTGTTTGTATGTGTTATAATCATTTTATGAATATAAAAAGTGCAAGATATCTCACAAGTGTTGTGGAAGAAAAAAACATTTTGAAAGATGACATGGTCGAATTTGCTTTTGTTGGAAGAAGCAATGTTGGAAAGTCATCACTTATCAATTCTCTCTGCAACCAGAAAAATTTGGCAAAAACATCATCGACCCCAGGACTTACAAAGATGATAAACTATTTTGTCGTCAATGATTTGTTTAGGATTGTTGATTTGCCAGGTTATGGTTATGCAAAGACTGCACAAAAGCATATCGCAAACTGGGCGGGATTGATGGAAAAATATTTGATTGGTTCACCAAATTTGAAAACAGTTTTTGTTTTGGTAGATTGCAGACATGACCCAAGCGAACTTGACAAGATGATGCTGGAATTTTTAAATTCTTATCAAATACCCTATTGTATCGTTGCGACAAAAGTGGACAAAATTGCAAAGTCAAAAGTTCCACAAGCATGTGCACAAATTGCAAAAGTGCTTGGAGTAAGAAAAGAGTTGGTGCAAGGATATTCGGCAGAGACTGGTTTTGGCAGGGACAAACTTTTTGAATATATTGAAAATATGCTTTAATAAAAAACGACCTAGCAAAGGTCGTTTTTTATTAGGTTTAAAATTTGGGCAAAAAAATTATTCGTCTCTTTTGTCGTGTTCATGAATGCATGGGCATTCGCCAGCACAATATTTTTGTTTGTCAAATGGAATGTTGTGTTTGACATAATAATCTTTTACAGCGGCTTTAGCTGCTTCTTCTGCCAAAACAGAGCAGTGGAGTTTGTAGGCTGGAAGCCCGTCCAATGCTTCAACAACGGCTTTGTTTGAAAGTTCCAATGCTTCTGAAATTGGTTTACCTTTGATGAGTTCGGTCGCCATCGAACTTGTCGCAATTGCACTTCCGCATCCATATGTCATAAATTTTACATCAGTGATAATGTTGTCTTTTACTTTGATATATATTCTCATAATATCTCCGCATTTTGCATTTCCTACTTCGCCAATACCATCAGCGTCTTCCATTTCTCCTACATTTCTTGGATTTCTGAAATGGTCCATAACTTTTTCACTATATAACATGTTTTCTTTCTCCTTTTTCAAGTTCATCCCAGACAGGGGACATCTTTCTCAAAAGTTCCACGATTGGTGGAACAACTTTTATTACTTTGTCAATTTCTTCTTCCGTGTTGTATTCACTCAATGTCAAACGAAGTGAGCCATGTGCAACTTCATGTGGTCTGCCTATTGCAAGTAAAACGTGTGATGGGGCAAGCGAACCAGATGTGCAGGCACTTCCTGATGACGCACAAATACCTTCATCATCCAAAAGAAGAAGCAAACTTTCACCTTCAATGCCTTCAAAACACATATTGAAATTGTTTGGAAGACGATTTTTCCAATCACCATTGAGTGAACTGTGTTGAATCTGTGAAAGTTTTGTTATCAATTTGTCACGGAGTTTGATTTCCTTTTGTGCATTTTCGTCCATGTGGTCACAAGCGTTTTTTAATGCGGTAGCCATTCCAACGATGCCAGCAACATTTTCTGTTCCTGCTCTCTTGTTTTTTTTTTGTGCTCCACCTTCAATAAATTTGTTCAACAAAACAGTTTTTTTGCAATACAAGGCCCCAACGCCTTTTGGTCCATGAAATTTGTGTCCTGAAATGCTCAACATATCAATGTTCATTTCTTTAACATCGACAGGGACATGCCCAACTGCTTGGACAGCGTCTGTATGGAAAATTATTCCTTTTTCATGGCAAATTTGTCCAATTTCTTTGATTGGTTGGATTGTGCCAATTTCATTGTTTGCAAACATAATTGTGACAAGACAAGTGTCTTCTCTTATTGCGTTTTTAAGGTCTTCAATTTTGACAATACCATTTTCATAAACTGGTAAATATGTCACAGAAAATCCTCGTTTTTCAAGTTTTTCAAGGGTATGCAAAACAGCATGATGCTCAAATTGGCTTGAAATGATGTGTTTCTTTCCTTTTCTTTCTCCCAATATGCTTGCAGAAATGATTGCTTGGTTGTCACTTTCGCTTCCACCTGATGTGAAATAAATCTCCCCAGCGTCTGCATTTATGCATTCTGCAACGATTTTTCTTGCGGCGTCCAAATGTTCTTTGGCTCGTTGTCCCATTGAATGTAAACTTGAAGCATTGCCATATTCTTCTTCAAAAAATGGAATCATTGCGTTTACAACTTCGTGGCTGGTCTTTGTTGTGCCAGCATTATCCAAATAAATCATGTGTGATTTTTCTCCTTATTTAAATCCTACCAAAACGGTATGAATTGATTATAAACAAAAATCTCTGCCTTGTCAACACTTTGCAGAGATTTTTTTGTTATTTTATCAAATCGGCAAGCATAACGCTGTTCAAATAGTCATTTATCATTTTGTCAAGAGTGTTCCAAACTCCCTTTGTGTCACAGTGATTCTCTCTGGGGCAGTGTTCTTCCAAGCATTTAACAAGTTTGGAATTGTCGCCAGTTGCTCTCAAAATTTCGCCAACAGAGATTTCGCTTGCTGGGCGGGCGAGACGATAACCACCATTTGTGCCACGAGTACTTTCTACAAGACGGTCTTTTTTGAGCATTGCAATAATTTTTTCAATATATTTGCAAGAAATATCTTGGCGTTTAGAAATGTCGGTTATTGAAACAAAGTCATTATTGTTTCTGGCAAGGTCAGCCATAATTCTTACACCGTATCTTGCTTTTGTTGTAAGTTCCATATGTTCTCCTATGTGCACATTTTACACCAACTCAAAATAATTTTCAACGAATTTGGCGAGATTTATATATTTGCAATTTGCTATAAATTTACAAAATGTATGATATCGTTTACAAAAATTATAATTTTGTGATATACTCATCATATGAGAGTAAAGAAAATTCTGTTTTCTTTAATATTTGCTTTGCTTGGCATTATGTGTGTGACAGGCAGTGTTTTTCTTTTGCAAGGATGCAGTCAATCTACTCCTAATAAAGAAAGTGAAGACCTAGATGATCCAAACGATAAACCTACTGAAATGCAATCACATATCGAATCTACACTCACAAAATATGTTCAAAATACTTCAGGACAATATCTAGAGGCGACAGGTGGAGGCTCGGCTGTCATTGTCTATGATTATGTGCTTGGTGGATATGATAGCACGGACTGGGATATCCCTGGAATTACACTAGGACTTAACGATTCTTCTGCAAGTGGGAGATGTACAACAAGTGGTGACCCTTGGACAAACAGATGGCGCTCAAAAATAACAGCAACTGCGGCTGAGCATTTTTCTTTTTTCAAATATGATGGGAAATATTCAAATGGTAGTGATTGGGTTTCCGTGACAAAAACGGACAATCCTTACATTCAAGATGATATCATCACCACAGATAGTGGGATTTGGGGAACTTCATATATAAATCTTAATATTTTGTTTTCAAGAAACAAATACACAGTATACTTTGATCCAAATGGTGGATCTGGGAGTATTTCACTCAGATATGTGTATTATCAAGCATCAGTAGGCACATTGCCAACTGCAGTAAGAAATGGGTATAGTTTCACTGGTTGGTACACTGCCGCAAGCGGTGGTAGCAAAATAAGTAGTAGTACTACAATTACCAAATCTGTCACATATTATGCACATTGGTCAGCAAACACTTACAAAGTGACTTTAAATGCAAATGGAGGTTCTGGTGGGACAACTGCTGTTTGGTTTAAATATGGGACGAATACATATTACAGCAATTCATCTTGCACTACGACAATAAGTTCAATTACAAAACCTACCAGAACGGGCTATACATATGATACTAGCAAAGGATTTTATATAAAAAATGCTGTGAATGGTGCGTCTGATGGAGAAAGATATATTGCATATGAGTCGGTGGCTTTTGCGTCGGACCTATGCACGGACATATATTCGGATGTTACATTAATATGCAATTGGACGATAAACACTTATAGTTTTGTTATAAATTACTATGGTGGAACATTAAGACAAACAAACACAACAAGATTGGAAGTGTCTTGTGCTGGGATGAGTCAAACAAAATATGCAGAATCAGGTGGAACCGTGGAATTTTCATGGACATATCAAGTAACATCGTTTTCATTTACATTGGAAGCGGAAAACTCATCTTACAATTATTATATATCAGTTGGGTCAGAGCCAACGACTTCATCTTTACTAAACAGCATGACATATTCTTGGACTCCGTCGAGTAATGTGTTTATAAATGTATATATCCGACAGCGGTATCAAATATCATATAATTCAAACAATGGATCAGG
>ULVN01027700.1_pt1 | contig 26024 bp, 19 predicted proteins | sample 1959491 | NCBI WGS metagenome assembly ULVN01 (sample SAMEA4835787, study PRJEB28245) | human gut metagenome | biome: gut microbiome; material: fecal sample | place: Denmark | collected 2008 | reverse complement strand
GTGGTTCTTCATGAACCATCACAAAAACGACGCAAATCTGACGCTTGCGGAGAAGTATATGGACCGCGGCGACTTCGACAAGGCGCTTTCGTACTATGAGAAGGCGGCGGAGGAGGCCAAGGACCCGACCGCGATCAATGCGGCGATGCAGCTTATCCGCGACTACCAGAATGCGGAGGATTATGTAGACAACGAGCAGTACACCGAGGCCATCGCGGCGCTTAAGCAGCTGCGCGACCGCGTGACCGACAAGGACTCCACCATGTACAAGTCCATCGAGGATCTGCTCAGCAAGGCGCAGAGCGCACAGTCGGACAGCACTTTTGCTTCCGATCTGGAGGAGGCGCAGGGCTATCTGGAGGATGACAAGCTGGATGCGGCCTCCGGCAAGCTCGATTCGCTCGAGCAGGACTCCTCGCTGACCGACGAGCAGAGGAAGCAGGTCGAGGACATGAAGAACAAGCTCCAGTCCGCAAAAGACAGCGCACAGCAGCAGCAGGAGAACGAGCAGAAGAAATCCGAACGCAGGCAGGAGTTCTCGAGCGAGATGGACGAGCTGGAGAGCGACGATCTCAAGATTTCTTCGGCAGCGAACGCAGAGGATGAGCTGGCCATGACGGCAAGCTCGTTCGAGCAGTGGGATGAGCTGCTGAGCGAAATGTACGATTATCTGGCGGGCGTGCTCAACGCAGACCAGTATGCGTCCGAAGAGGAAAACTACAAGCAGTGGGTCGCGGAGCGCGACAGCGGCGCGGAAAATGCCGCGAGCGCGACCGAGGACAGCACGCAGAAGCAGCTCGCGTCGTACAGCTTCAAGCAGAGCTATACCAAGGCGCGCTGCTACAAGCTGCTCGACATGATGTAAGAGCCTGTCGCGAAACTGACGTTTCGCCGACAAGCTGTGTTCTGACTTCGCAGAACACGAGTCGTCCGAAAGTTCCCATGCGGAAACTTTCTTCCTCTTAAAGTAAGAAAACCGAGGCGCATGTCCTCGGTTTTCTTGCGTTTGCGCAGCAAACGCTATTCCATGCGCGCTGCCGCGCGGCTGCGTTTGCCTCGTGAGACAAAACTTTATCGGCAGAGCAATGTATTTTTATTGTGGATGTTGGAATTTCATTCAGATTGTGCTATAATAAATAAAATATTGCTGATATATGCGAATATACGGCGTGCGGAAAGCAGCAGTATTTACAAAACTATGAGAGTGAGAGATGCACTATGAGTATCACGCGAGTATGGATCGCGGGTGCGGGCGGACGGCTCGGTTCTGCGCTTTATCACCGGTTCAGCGGCAACACCGACTATAAGCTCGTCACGAGCGACCGCGACGTCCCGATCGAGGACGCACGCGAGGCCGGCCGCTTTGCCGACCTCAACCACCCGGATGTTATCATCAACTGCGCCGGTCTGACCGATGTGCGCGCCTGCGAGGAAAAGCCTGAGGAAGCGTACAAGATCAACGCCATCGGTGCGAGAAACCTTGCGGTCGCAGCGCGCCGTATCGATGCGAAGCTCATCCAGATCTCGACCGATGACGTATTCGACGGCGACGATGACGCGGCGCTGTGCGAGTTCGACGACGCGCATCCGACCACTATGTACGGCAAGAGCAAGTATGCCGGCGAGAAGCTCGTTCGCGAGCTGACCGACAAGCACGTTATCGTGCGCTCCTCGTGGCTGTACGGCGTCGGTTCGTATGATTTTGTCGACCGCGTGCTCGACAACGCGAAAAAGGACGGCAAGGTCGTGCTGCCGGAGGACGAGATCTCCTCTCCGACCTCTGCGGACGCGCTGGCAGGCTTTATCGAGTGCCTGATGCACACCCGTGAGTTCGGCCTGTATCATGCCTCCTGTGACGGCTCGTGCTCGCGCGCGGAGTGGGCGCGCGAAATCCTGCGCCTGAACGGTATGGACAATATCCCGGTCATCTCCGCGGCGGAGAACACCGAGCTGCGTCCGCGCTTTACGCTGCTCGACAACATGATGCTGCGCATCACCGGTCTGTATCAGATGCCGGACTGGAAGACCGCGCTTGCGGACTATTTCAGCACGAAAAAGGGAGGTGCGCACAAGTGAGCGGAGCGAAAGAGAAAAAGAAAATCGGTCTGACAACGCAGATCTTTATTGCGCTGATTGCGGGCGCCATTCTGGGTATTGTGCTGCATGTCGCCGCGTCTGACGTGGAATTTGTGCAGAATGTATTGATAAACGGTGTTTTCTATGTCATCGGTCAGGGCTTCATCCGTCTGATGCAGATGCTTGTCGTACCGCTGGTTTTCTGCTCGCTGATCTGCGGCGCGACCGCGATCGGTGACAGCAAGACCCTCGGCAAGGTCGGCATCAAGATCATCGGCTTCTATATCCTGACGACCATGATGGCAGTCGCGGTCGCTCTCGGCATTGGCCTGCTCATCAGGCCGGGCATCGGTCTGGATATGTCGCAGGTGCAGCAGGTCGAGACCGGCATCGAGGGCGGCCAGTCGGTCAGCTTCGCGGAGACCATCCTCAATATAATCCCGAAGAACCCGATCGGTGCGCTCGCGAACGGCGAAATGCTCCAGGTCATCGTTTTTGCGCTGATCATCGGCATCATCCTTGCGAAACTGCAGGATAAGACCCAGCTCGTCACGAACTTCTTCCAGCAGGGCAACGACATCATGATGGAGATGACCATGATGGTCATGCGTCTGGCGCCGATCGGTGTATTCTGCCTGATCGCAAAGACGTTCGCCGGTCTCGGTTTCTCTGCGATGGTCCCGATGTTCAAGTATATGGGCGCGGTTCTGCTCGCGCTGTTCATCCAGTGCTGCGGCGTATACCAGATTCTGCTTGCGCTGTTTACGCGCCTCAATCCGCTGCGCTTCCTCAAGAAGTTTGCTCCGGTTATGGGCTTCGCCTTCTCGACGGCTACTTCCAATGCGACGATCCCGATGAATATCGACACGCTGGAGGAAAAGATCGGTGTTAACCGCCGTATTTCGTCCTTTACCATTCCGCTCGGCGCGACCATCAATATGGACGGCACGTCCATCATGCAGGGCGTTGCGGTCGTATTCGTCGCGCAGGCGTTCGGCATTACGCTGACTCCGGCGGATTATCTGACCGTTATCGCGACGGCGACTCTCGCATCCATCGGCACCGCAGGCGTTCCGTCTGTCGGCCTGATCACGCTCGCGATGGTATTCGATTCGGTCGGTCTGCCGGTTGCCGGCATCGGCCTGATCATGGGTATCGACCGTATTCTTGATATGGCGCGAACTGCGGTCAACATTACCGGCGACGCGGTCTGCACCACGATCGTTGCACATCAGGACGGCGCGCTCGATAAATCCGTATTTAATAAAAATTAAGACAGCATCGCACAGGAAAAGCTCCGGCACCTTGCGGAGCTCGTGCGGCGTCGCGTGAAATCGTTTTTTTGCAGTGGGCACGGTTTGACAGACCGTGCCCATTCTGTTATAATAAATACACGCCGCCATGGCGGAACTGGTAGACGCAGGGGACTTAAAATCCCCCGGAGTTAAACCCGTGCCGGTTCGATTCCGGCTGGCGGCACCAGAAAAAGCGCTGTATTCTCAAGATACAGCGCTTTTTTGTTGCAGATTTTGAGTGTCCGGAAAGTCTTTCTAACAGATTTCTAACAAGTCGAATTTCCAGTTAATCATTGCGGGTGTAGAACGTGGCGCGGCCGGAGCCGTGGCGGCTGATTGCGCCTTCCTTGACCAGCTGACGCAGAGCGCCCTCCACAGAGGTTCGGCTGATGGTCGGGCAAAGCTCTAGCAGCTCACTTTTGGTAAATTTCCCAATTCGTCCGGATACTGCGCGGCGTACGATTGCAACCGCATTCTGTCTGCCACCGACAATATCAATTCGCTCTTCAAAGTCACGATATGCAGCCAGAATGATGCGAAGAAGATACTTAATGAACGGCGTAGGATCTTCTTGATTTTCATGCCATCCGGTCTGACATTGTTCAAGAGCAGCATAATATAGATCTTTATTTTGGGCGATTTTGCTTTCGAGAGAGATATATCGACCGATTACATATCCTGCGCGATACAGCAGCAGCGTTGTCAACAGGCGGCTCATGCGGCCGTTGCCGTCATTGAATGGATGGATACATAGAAGGTCGTGAATAAATACAGGAATGAGGATTAAATCGTCAATCTCCTGAGCGGCAGAAACACGGTTGTAGTTCTCGCAGATACTGTCAATGGCAGCAGGTGTTTCATAAGGTGGAAGTGGTTCAAAAAGGATAAAAGCACGTCCATTCGCATCGACAGCGCTGATAAAGTTCTGAGAATTCTTAAATTGTCCACCGATAGATTTCTCAGAATAGCGATACAGGTCACGATGCAGCTGTAAAATATAGCTCGACCGCACCGGAATATACTCGTAATTTTCATGGATGGTGTTCAAGACATCACGGTAGCCCATGATCTCCTGCTCATCACGGTTATGAGGCGTGGTTTTATCCTGTACCAGCTGTTTCAGACGTGTATTTGTTGTCCGAATGCCCTCAATTTCATTGGACGCTTCCGTGCTCTGTATTTTTGCAATCTCGATCAAACGATCTAAATCAGCTGGTTTCTGCCGCAGGTACATCTCCTGACGACCTTTGTATTCGTGAAGCTGCGCTACAAGTCCCAGCAGCTCACTGTCCCATGTACGGCCTTTCAGCCGAGAATAGTCGAATATCCGCATTGCGCTCACCTCGTGTCCTTTCGCTCATATTATACCCTGTTTTGAGGGATAATACAATGCAGAAAGCGCTAAATTGCCTACCATTGAGTGGATAGCAATTAAGTTCTTTTAGGTATCGGCATTTGCGGTTTTCCCTGACTTTGAATATATTGCATGATAAAATTAATACAGTTTTGCACAAATATGTACTCGAAGGTTTTATAACTTAGTGTTGTTTCAAATCCATATTGTTCTTTTTTAGCGTTGCCGTGCAGCTGCGCAACTGATACGATCAGGAGCGGTGTTTGGCTGTCACCGTTATTAAAGCATAAATCCCAATATTCACCTTCATGTGTAGCGCAGTTTCTGCACTCGTTTAGCATACTGATAAATTGCCAAAACGTATCTTCAGTACCATTTATTTCGTCTCCAATGCGCGAAAAATGCTTGCAAATATATTGTTTATTGCACGCTGATGTATAGTTTTCAAAGAAATCAAACAGCATTTCTTTTTTATCCAGATCATTTCGTCCTTTTAATTTTTGAAGCGTTTCTACACAAGTTACCAGATAAACGATTTTGAAAATATCTTTTCCGCGTCTGATTTGTTCCATATCTTTAGCCGCAGAGACAAGTCGTTCCACACAGTTTAACATTCGGCGCGGAATAAGTAATCGATCATTTGCTTTAAGCTCTTCCATGCTGTGTGCATTTTCCTTTAAGTTTTCATTGCGGAATACATTATAAATGAATGTCATACAAGCGATATCGCCGCGAAAATAAGGTCTATAGAAGCTCCAAAGATGCGATAAATGTATACTGTTAATACGCCGTAAAACCATAGTTAACTGCTCTAATTGTTCATCCATATGAATAAAGACACCTCAATTCCAGTGCATATCGTGCGCCACATTAAATTCTACATAATCTGCTGACGAATTTAAGCTAAGTCCAACTATCTAATACTCTATATTTTACCATCAATCTAAAGTGCACACAACTATTGCGGTATAGATAGCTTGTGGCGGTTTGTCTATATTATAAAATGTGATTTAATACAAATAACTCGCTCATAAAATGTGAGCAAAGCAGAAAATCTCGCTATGATTTTGCGCAATCGATTTTGAAATTTGCTATTTTGCGATTCAAAGCCTAGTATCGCATCTTTTGACGTGATACTGGGCCTCATGTTTAATTCCATTCCTCGGACAGAAGAAAATTGCGGATGTTTCGGTGCTTGATACCATTTCGGCTCATATCGAATTCATCGAGTGAAACAACGTACTTCGGGAAGTTATCACGAATAGTATCGTATGCGCCGAATTCACGATTCACCGTTTCTTCCGATGCCAGCAGATAAGTGACCTGAACATACAGTTTTTCACCGCGTTTGTCGCATACAAAGTCGATTTCTTTATCGCCTGTTTTGCCGACAGTGACCTTGTAGCCTCGGCGCAGCAATTCCAGATACACGATATTCTCCAAGATGAGATTGATATCCCGCATATTGCCGCCGAAAACAGCCTCGCGGATACCGTGATCGGCAATATAATACTTCTCGTTGGAAGCGAGAATCTGCTTGCCCTGCAAATCTTCTCGCTTCACCTGATAAAACAGATAAGCCTCGCAGCAGTATTTGATATAGTTCAAGATCGTTTCTGGGGCGACGGTGCGCTGCTCGCTTTTCAGAAACTTTGCAAGAGAAGTTGCGGAGAAGGTCGTACCGACATTGGAGATCACATAAGCAATAATTCGCTCCAGCAAATCGACATCCCTGATTTTATTTCGCTGCACGATATCCTTGAGCTGGACGGAGTTGAATAGATCATGAAGATATTGCTTGGATGGAGCATCTGCGTAGCAGAGGTTCGCAAGGTAAGGCATGCCGCCGGCAAGCAGGTATTTTTGGAAACACTGCTGGCTGGACTCGCTGGGGGAAATTGAACGATATAGCTCCATGAATTCTCCGAATGAGAACGGGTAAATCACGAACTCCACATATCGCCCACCCAAATAAGTCGCAAGCTCACCGGACAACAGCTTTGCATTTGAGCCGGTGATGTAGATGTCGCAATCTAGCGAAATGCGGAAAGAGTTGATGCACTTTTCCCAGTCCTTGACTTCTTGTATCTCATCAAAGAACAGGTAGACCTTGCCTTCCATTGCCGCAGCTCGCTTGGTGATCTCATCGTGCAGAGCCTGAGCGGTTTGTAGACGAGAATAGCTCATATCTTCAAAGTTGATGGAGATAAACTGCTCAGGGCTGACACCGGACTCCATGAGTTCCTGTTTGATCAGTTCCAGCATGACCGACTTTCCACAGCGGCGGATACCGGTCATGACCTTGATAAGATCTGTTCCGATAAACGGACGGATGCGGCTCATATATAATTCGCGTTTGATCATAAAGCTTAGCTCCCTTCCTGTGGCTGACCATAGCATATCACATTTACAGATGATACTCAATAATAAAAATTGAATTTTATAAGTTATAACTGTTAAAATTCAAAATTCGACAAAGAATTTCAGACCCTTGTAAAAGGACTTCGTCCATAAAAACTTGCTGCATATAAAGAGAGAAATCGCTCAGTTATGAAGTGTAACCGAGCGATTTTCTTTACCTGTTTTTGCAGTTGTCGCAGCGCTTTTTGCAGCGTTTGCCGGACTTCTCGCCAAAAAATTCGCGAATCATGCACCAACGGCATTTGTGATTTTCACAGGCGTAGTCATGCAGAGCCTCGAGCGCATGCAGACGCTCCTTGAGTTCGGCTCCTTTGAGTTCCAGCTGATTTTCCTTGATGAGGCGGCGGTTGATGGTAAAATCGTACTCGTGCCAGAGCAGCAGGGCGGTGGATTTTTTGCCGTCGCGTCCCGCGCGACCGGCCTCCTGCGTATAATCATCCAGGCCAATAAGCGGCGCATGGTGGATAACGAGGCGGATGTCGGGAATGTTGACACCCAGACCGAAGGCGTTGGTGGCCACCATCACCTTTACCTTTCCGCTTGCAAAGCGCTCCAGACGGGCAGGCTTGTCCTCACATTTGCCGTGGTAAAACTCCGCCTTAAAACCCTGCTTGCGCAGGTAGCGGCACAACTTTTCCACGCGGTCGATGGTGTTAGTGTATATAATGACGCGATCGCCCTTGTGCTGTCGGAGCTTTTTGCAGAGAATCTCGCGCTTGCGCAGCTCAATGAGGTCAGAGGCCTTGCGGCCGCCCAGACCGTGCCCGACCTCGATCACACGCAGCTCGATGTTGTCGCGGGTCACACCGCCGCGAATGACATGTGCGCCCTCGATGCCCAGCTTTTCGAGAATGTACTGCTCGGTGGTCGGCGTGGCCGTTGCCGTGAATGCGCCAACGACCGGAGGCGTCGGGAGGCTCTGTACAAAGTCGCGAATGCGCAGGTAGTCCTCGCGAAAGCCGGGGCCCTGCTTGCAGATGCAATGCACCTCGTCGATCATGACGCCTGCAAGGTCGGATTGGCGGAGTGCCGTCTGCACCTTGCGGTTCTGCAGCATCTCGGGTGTGATGAACAAGAGCAGCAGCTCGCCCTGCTCTATCTGTGCGAGGACTGATTTGCGCTCGGCCGAGGACTGCAAGCTGTTCAGGCAGGCGGCGGCAACGCCCTTGCCCTGCAGCTGCCGAACCTGGTCGAGCTCGAGCGCAAGGTGTGGTTCGATGACGATCGTCAGGCGCTCCTGCACCATAGCGAAGGTGGTAAAGATTAACGATTTGCCGGCTGATGTCGGCATCAGCGTCAGCAGGCTGCGGTCAGCAAGCAGGGTGTTCAGGGCCTCCTCCTGGAAAGGACGCAGGCCCTCGATGCCGAGTATGTGAAGGGCGGTTTCCAATTGCATATTTCATTTTCTCCTTTATCTTAATGATAGTACAGGACTGACGAACCGATTAAAACGGCTTCACAGCCTCACGATCTGCACGCGCGGCTGAAAGCCGCAAAGCTGCTTTTTGAATCGGTTTCCTAATTTTTAATAGGGGTAAAATGTTTCGATTTTACGATGTGAAGCGATTATTCGCCTGCTTCACAGCCAGTTGACAGACAAATCAAGGCGTGGGAGATGGAATCCCGCGAACGACCGCGGACGTTCTTCGAGACGGTTTTCATGATGCCATTCTGGACCAGGTAGCGGCGGAACTCGACGGAGTCACGTGCCCGCAGACCAAGCCGCCGCGTCATAAATTTTGGAAAATCTTCCTTCAGCTCGAACGCAATGAAGGTATCTCCCTGGCTGTCGGTGTAATGGAAGCCTAGCTGCTCCGGGGTCATCTCCGAGGCGTCCGGCGCAACAAGAGAATCGTACTGGGCGGTGTCGCGAACGATGTCGAGTGCCATTGCGAATCGGCGCTGACGCTCGGCCTGCTGATCCTCGCGAGTTGCGACAAGGCGCTGCGCCCAGTCGGTCAGGGGGCCAGTATGTTCAGTGACACCGAACAGCGCGTCATCCAGCTCCCGAGCAACGACCCACAGATACGCCTGCTCGTACTGAACACCGTCGAGGGAAAGCCGCTCGATGTGTCCACTGATGAATGCTGCCAGTCGCTCGGCGTTCTTCATCAGCGCCCCAAATGCATTGCGCAGGACAGCGACGTGCGCGGGATTGACGTTCTCAAAAGCCGGCCAGTCCAGCGCAAAAATCGTGTTCTCAGCGGGCAGGGCATCGCCGACTATAATCGGCAGGGTATTGAGTGGGTGTTTGGTGATGCCACTGTCGAGAAGTTCGCAGTGGCTGTTTTGAACTGCGCGCGTCAGCTCGCGCTGAACCGGCTCACTGTCCAGATTGACCAACACCGGCAGGCCGTTGACCTTCTCCAGCGTCTGGATGTCCTTTTTCTCCTGAAGTGTGATTTCCAGAAGGCGGACTGCACTCTGACCGTCACTGCGGCCGAAAGTAAAACCACTGAGAACATTACGGAGCAGATCACGCTGCATTTGAGCCGCTGTCTCGTTCTCGCTGAGCCGCAGAGCTGGGTAGAAGAACGGCTTGGCATCGTCCTCCAGCAGTGGCATCAGTGACGCCAGAACCGCGGTGTGCATCGCCCACACGATCGCGGTGGGCGTTTCGCGGAGGGCGGCTGCGACCTGATCCACAGAGGGAGGAACGAGGAATCGGGTGTTTCCGCTGAGTTGGGTTCGCCACTGGGACATACGGTCTACATAAATTGGATTTTTCAGGAAATCGAGAGCTGTCAGCTGACGCGCAGTCTGAACGAGGGCGCGCTCCTTGCCGGAGAGATTAACACCGGCGATACCAACGCCGTTCTCGCTGACCGCTGCCTGAACAGCCGACAGAAGGACCCCTTTTTTGTACGCAAAAACCTCAATTTCGTAACGAATCAGGCATTTGTCGCACATGACGATGATGTTGGGCGCCGGAAGCGGCAGCATCTCGAAATAAGTATCGCCGTGGTCAGCCAGTCCGTGCCTGTCAGCGTGCAGCTTTTCGGCGGCGTTGATCTGACCGCGTACAGCGGCCTTCCAGTCGTCGATAACCTCCAGCTGGTCGTCAGCGAGCATGTCGCGCGAAAAGTTGCGCGTAAAGGACTTCGGTGCCTCGAAGACAAATGATTCGCGGTCGAAGATTTCTTCGAACAGTTCCTTCATGAGTCTCCGTGCGCTTTCGGTAACTTTTTTCTTCATTTTGATCTTCCTTTCTGAGAAAAAAGGGAGGAATGCTCCCTTTTTAATTGTCCTTGTCCACATTCAGGACCGCGCTCATGATCTCGAGCGCGTGCTCCTTGCTGCGGGCATCGATGTGCGCATAGCGCGTGGTGGTCAGGTAAGAGGCGTGACCCAGGTAACTCTGGATCTCGCGCAGACTGCATCCCTCGTGGAGGAGCAGCGTAGCGCAGGTGTGTCGCAGGTCGTGAAAACGGATCTTCGGCAGGTCGCTGTGCGCAATTCGCCAGCGAAAATGGTCAGACACATACTCGGGCGAGAGCAACTGACCGTTCGCATCGACGAATACGTACTCAGCATCTGCGGTCCGGTATCGGCGCTTTTTCGTTCGGTTTTCCTCGATTTGAGCCTTGCGGCGTTCCAGCCGCTGACGGATATCGTCCGACAGTGGGAATGCGCGGCGGCTCGCCTCGGTCTTGAGGTCGTTGCTGCGGACAAGCTGGCGCTTGCCGTTAATCCGGACTTCAGCGACCTTGTGCCGGATTTGGAGGGTGCCGGTCTCGAAGTCGATGTCTGACCAGCGGAGCCCGAGGATCTCGCTGCGGCGCAGGCCGTAGATGACTCCAATGCGGACGATATCCTCAATCGGGTCGCCTTCGAACAGCCGGAACAGCTGTCCGATCTGTTCCACCGAGAGCGTTTCGCCCTGGAATGTCTCAACACGAGGCGCTTTAACGCACTTTACGGGGTTTAAAATGGGCGCGCCGTTGCGGATCTCATCATTGAACACCGACTTGATTAGGGTTAGATGATGGTTCACAGTATTGGCGGACAGGCCTGCATCAAGCAGGAACGCGCAGTAGCTTTCCAGGGCGGTGGGCGATACCTCGTTCATAGTCAGGTCGAGCTTGCGGAAATACGGCAGCAGGCGTGCGGTAATATGCTCGTAGCCCTCGAAGGTGGAGGGTGCCACCTCGGAGCGCTTGCGCGTCATCCAGCGGCGGACGACCTCGTCGAACGGTACCTCACCGACTTCGGCCACAGCCCAGCCGGCTTGGCGGGAGCGGCGGTCGTAGTCCGCCTGCAACTCAACTAACTTCGCGTCGAGCAGCTGCTTGGCGCGGCGCTGGTTGTCCTGCACCGGCAGTCCGGTGCTGACCCATTTCTGGTGCAGCTTGCCGGTGCTGTCGGGAATGCGGAGCACAAGGTAGAACTTACCGTTCTTCTCTTGGAGCGTGCCGGTGACGGCTGATTTCATGTGTCTCATTTGGTTTTTCATCTCCTTTACAAGTGACAAAAGTTATGATAAACTGATATATATGAAAAATCTGGCCGGATTTGTTTGTTTATTGTACGGATATCATACCACGCAGTAGACGTTCTGACGATGCAGTTTTAGGGCGTTTTGGTTACACACTCACGGGGGATTTATTTTGAGACTAGTATTAGACAAAGAGAAACGGCCGCAGCCCGAAGCGGCTGCGACCGTAAATGACGATATTTTCCAGAGCGAACAGCACCGAGGGGTACGCTTGGTACTGGATCAGCTGCATACTTTTTTCACGGCATGCGAGTTGATGGACCTGCCGTTCGATAATCCGTTTGCGTTCTTTGTAAAACTCGATGACGTACTCCACCATCCGGACAAATTCCGCTTGGACGGCAAACCGGCAGACCTGAATGAACACCGATTTCTCCCTATGGGGGTGCTGTTGCTGTATGCGTGCTACGGCAACGATCTGTTCGCGTTATCCGATGCGGCGCATGACGCTCATTTCAGTACATTGTGGCAGCAGCTCTCTTTGCAGTATATCGAAGAAGAGTTAGATCGGCTGGGTATCAAGCAGACGATCTGCCGACTTGTTGCACGCACAGAGCGGAGAGATATTTATAGGCTTTATCCGGAGCTGGTTCAGTTTAATAAAAGTAATACCTATTTCAGCCTGCGCAACGGTACATTACCGCTGCAGCATGTTAAGCATAAGTGCAGAGGGGAAATGCCTGATTTTTTCGCTCAGGACTTGTATCACCTGTTTCTCTCCTATTACGAAGCGCAACATGGCGAAACATGCTCTATTTCCGCGGAGGCGAAACTCCCGGAGGCGGCACAGCAAATGACGGTGTATATGGAAGGACTGCTCAAGCTGCGTGCTTTAGAACGAGATGCAGTAGAAGATACTGAACAGCTATCCAAGCATGTGGTGAAATTACTTGATTTAGCCAAAGCTTATCCTTATTTGTTCCATTCAACGGCATGCTGTCCGTTACCGCCTTGCTCTGAACTTAAAAAGTTTTATACGCAGGTTCATAGTGATAAACCTGTTGAAACTAATCGGCTTGGCAGTAAGAAAGCACGGGATACAGCATTAGCCAGTCTGGCAAATGCAATCAGTCCGTTTTCGAAGGACCAATTCGATGGATTGGTTAACCGGCTGCAGCAACTGCTGCACAGCTATGCAGATAACCCGGTATTTCATTTTTTTGATACCGCATACAAACAGATAGCAGTTTTTTCGGCATTTCGGAGAATAGCTCCGGCATATTTCTGGAGACTGTTCGTTCAACACGCTGATCCTCTCTATAAACAGAAAACATATCTGGTATCGGATTCGCCCAAAGCCGCCGATTTCTCGCTCGCGCCATTTATTCGGCCAGGTTTTGCTAATCTGCAGAGCGCGGAACGCACATCCAATAAACGTGCAGAGCATCAATGCAGACTGTATGAGGAATTAGTGAAGTATTTCGAAGAGCACAGCAAAACGGTCATACCTGGTGCGGATATGGCTGAAGAGATGAAGCAGCCAGTCAGCCTGCATTTTCTTCAAAAGCATTTGCTTGTGAACTTCGATATTTACACAGATACCGGTATTACCGGCGTGACGCTGTCGAATGCGGTTCCGCTTTACCGTTTGTTCAAGCCGCTGTACGATGCTCTGGCTTCAATAGACGGCGAGCTGTGGGAACAGATGCCGTACAGCGAATCATCTTCGGCCACGCTCAAACAGGCCGATGAGTTTTACTGTAGGAAACGCAGTGATACCGATGCATTGAGTTTCCTGCGTGAGTCTACGGGTCAGCCACCAATCGAGCGAAAGAAAAACTTGACACTCGAGCAATGCAAGAACTTTGTGGATGCGGCCTTGATAGCCAAAGACGGTTCGCTGACCGAGCGCATCAATACCTATATCGCAGAGCATAAGGAACTGTCCGAGTATGCGGAGCAATCCGAAGAAAACCGCAAGATTCTGCATTGGACGATTTACCGTATGGCGTTGGAACGCTGTGCATATTCGCTTTCCCGCTCGCTGATGGAGCAGTTTATACAGATACTGGACGGGTGGCTCGGCGAACAGGATCTCGAGAACCTGTGGACTATGTTTTTTGAGGAACACAAGGAAGCATTCGTATGGAATACGATAGCAGACAAAATCCGATTTGGCCCTGTGCAGATGTATGGGCGTATCCTATGTAAAATTGATTTGCCAGCGACTCAGTTACCTGCACCTAAGGAAGCCGCAAAGTGCGGTATGGTACTCCTCGGCGGAGAGAATGCTGACAGCTACGCCGAGTACGCAGCGGAACTGAAACGGCATGATGTTCTGGCAATGTATCGGCTGCAAACGCCCAACGGGGACTGGTCGGAGGAAGGCACAAAAGCCGCCCTGCTGGCTCAGCAAAGCGGCTTTTCGGGCGTCGTTCTTCCGAGGTATACCTTATATAAAGAACTGGTGCAGGATACGGATGACGCAGAATCTATCCATCTGAAACTCTGGGCGCAATATCATATGCAGTATACGGCAGCAATTCGGAGTATCGGAGCGGAATGCGGTAACGATTTCGCCATGATCGGCGAGGTGGAGTGTCGGGACAATGAACCGGCGACAATGAACGCGCTCAATGTCATCAGCTTCTGGCTGGCGCAGGACGGTGCGGATGCAGTCATTGTCCGATATGACGGTGCGCTGACTGGGCAAGTTGTCAACCATATTGCTGCGCTGGCTGGGCGGCTGGCCGTGCCGCTGTTCCTGCAATCGGAGACTATGACCTTTGAGCAGAAAAGCGATCTGCTTGCCGAGACTGCTATCTTTGGGTATGCGCAGCTGTTGCCGATCAGCTGACACACGCAAGTGCCTGCTCGAGCCGCTGCAGACTGCGAGCGTTCTCGCTGATCTCCGGGTGTATGTAGCGGGATGTGGTGATCGGATTGGAATGCCCCATATAGGCCTGAATATCCGTCGTTTCGCAGCCTCGCTGTGCCAGACTGGTTGCGCAGGTGTGACGCAAATCGTGAAAACGGATATACCGCATGTCATGTTCCTTCAAGAACTGCTGAAACTGTCTCCTCAGACATTCCGGGTGGAGTGGCAAACCGTAGCGTGCTGTCAGTATCGGACCGGACAGACGGCGTGGCTGACGCTTGCGCAAAAGCTGTTCCACCTCCGAATGCAAAGGGAAGGAGCGGTAGCTGGACTGGGTTTTCAGCTTGTCGCTGCATATCATGCGGCAGCGCCCGGATTCGTCATGGACTCGCTTAGCACTATGCCGTACATGCAGTAGCTTTTTCTCCCAGTCGACGTCCTCCCAGCAGAGACCGCAGATCTCGCCGATGCGCATGCCGTACAGGAGCGCCAGTAGTACGGGAAGATGCAAGTCTGTTCCGTTCAGTTCCTCCAGCAGCTTTTGCTGCTCTGCGGCAGAGTACGGACGCGGAATATTGCGTTCCACATGCGGCAGCTGCACGCCACAGATTGGATTGCTGCGATTGAGTCCGCAGCTGCAGGCGGCAGTAAATGCGGTCTGCAATAATTTAAAGTGCATCTGTACCGTGCGTGCGGAATAGCCATGCGAGAGCATTGCATCGCGGTATTCCTCCATTGCCATAGGGGAAACGCGGCATAACGCTAAACCCTTCTCGTCAAAGAACTGGCAGGCATGGCGAACAACGGCGGTATAGCGCACAAGAGTGCTTTCCGCGATTGAGTCGCGGCAATCATCGAGCCAGCGTTTCAGCCATTCGGATACCGGCTGATAGCGCAGCTCTGGTGAGATGTCCCACTTTTCGCACTGCTCGTCCATGCGGTTGATTTCGTAAAGCTCGGCCAGAACACGGCGGCGAGCCTGCTCGACCTTTCTGTAAGACTGATCGATTTTCAGACCGGTGCTTTGCTGATAACGGACACGGCAGTCATTCTCGTCATACTTGACGCGAAGATACCAGTATCCGTTTACGCGCACTGCGCTGACGACGATATTTGTTTTCATAACAGGAACCTCCTCTGATAATGTCTTTACAGGATACTGGAATCCTCGATTTTCTGCGATGCAGTTACAGCACGGAATGGCTACACACTTTATTTATGGGCAAGCTGATAAAACATCGTTCGTTTCATGCCGGTTCGCCGCATGGCCTCCTGTGCGGTAATCTCGCCGGATTGCCAGAGCGCAAGGACTTCCTCCCAGTTATCCGGCAGGGAAGTGGAAGGCCGTCCGAGGTGTTTTCCTTTGGCTTTCGCGGCGTCAATGCCCTCACGCTGCCGCTGATGGATGGTCAAGCGCTCCTGTTCGGCGATCGTGCCGAGGACTTCAATCAAAATGTTGTTGACCATTTCGAATACCCATTCCTGTCCCGGCGGCAGGTCCATCATGGTGGTTGGCAGATCAATTACCTTAAGGTGGATATTGTTCTCCTTGAACCATTGCAGCTCGCTGTGAATATCGGCTTTGCTGCGGCTGAGCCGGTCGAGCGACTTTACGACAAGCGTATCGCCGGAGCGCAGCATGGCAGACTTGAGCGCCTGATAGCCGGGGCGGTCGAGGTTTTTGCCAGATTCCTTATCCGTGATGATTTCTCGATCATCTGCGCCGAGCGCGCGAAAGGCCTCGAGCTGACGATCAAGATTTTGCTCGCGTGTGGAAACGCGGGCGTAGTAGAATGTTTTATGCACCATATCACCTCAAAAAAGTGTCCGGAAAGGTCTTACGCTTTCCGGACACTTCCGTTTATTGCAGCTGGACCTTTTCGGACAGGTTTTTGCTGCGGATTTACACTGTCCGAAAAGGTAGACCTTGTTGGATACTTAGTCGTCATCGATAAGGTCGGCGAGCAGGCCGATAACGGTCAGTACGCCGAGAATGACTTTTCCTGCGTTCATCTTTTTACCCCATTTCAGCTGTCAGAGAAATTTTCGACGGCCTCGATAATCAAATCGACCACAGCGCCGACGGCCTGAAAGATTGGGCCTAATGGAATCATAAGCAACGCCTCCTTTCAATTAATACGCATATAGCAGCTCACCGGTCATTTCATGCAACAGAGTAGGATCGTAGAGTATTTCTTCGATCTCCTCCTCCGAACAGCCGTAATCGAGAAGTGCTTGCACCTCATCGGCGGTTACGCCGAATGCCTTCGCCACACTAAACAGGTCATCATAGCCTGTCGGCGTGTCCTCATAATAGCTGCGATAGAAGGGATATTTGCGCCACCAGTGCTCGAACGTCGTGTGCGGTGTGAAGATGCCTGTAGTGATACGGCCATTGCGGTCAATCTTCAAAATCTCGCCCTCCTTTGGCTCCAGAATGTCAGAGGGTGTGTTCAGCTTTAACTTCTTGATGGCCTTGCACAGGATTTCCTGTGTCGAAGCGTAAATCAAGAAGCCATCATAAAACATCACGCACAACGGGTTATCTCCAACTGCGAACCAGATAGAGTTGTCCTTATCCAGAACAGTAAACACAAATGAACCCTCGACTGCTTCAGCCATGGATTGCAGGCTGTCAAAGTCGAGGGCTTTATTTTTCTCTAAGAGTTGAACGGCAACATAGCTGTCCGTTTCAACACTCGTGAGCGGCAGATTTTCTTCCATGCGAAGTTCCTTGTCATTCCAGAGAACGCCATTGTGTGCGAGGGCAAAGCTGCTGCCGTCAACATGACCAAGGAACGGGTGGTTGTTCTGGTTAAACTGCGCATTGCCCTGGGTGGTCATGCGCGTGTGACCCATCACGACGTTTACGTTGTGGGGCAGGTGGATTTTCACTTTCCGAGCGGGAAGAGGGCGCTTGTAGATGCGCATACGACCATTGAAGTTGTACGCGATGCCGGTTGCATCGGTGCCGCGCACTTGGCACTCTCTTGCAAGAGTATTGAGAATTCTATTCTTCATATGGGTGCTCAGGCACTCCTTAAAGTCGATTAAACCGAAAAGACTGCACATATTATTCCTCCTCGCTTGCGTTTACGGGTTCGTTGACATACAGGCGGCGCTCCTTGAGGTACTGGATAAGCTCCGACTCCTTGATTTCGTCGAGGAAGTCAAACCAGCTCATGTCCTGCACCTGATAATCGGACAAAGAAACAGCCACCTCGAACAGATGGTTGACCATCTGCAAGGTGGCTTTGAGAGTATTCAGTTTGAGCGTGCCGCGGAACATCCGGATTTCAACCGTATCCGAGTTTGTGAGGTTGACCGCCGTATAACGTCCGGCACACGAATTCTTTGCGTGGCTCATCTGTTCGGACGGCGTGAGGCGGATACCATACCGTGCCGCCCAGCGGTTCATCTGGGATTGCGTGCGGCGGCTGAACCGCAGCAGCTCCGCCCAGAACTTTTCGACGAAGTAAAGCAGGCGGGCAATCGCGGCTTCCTGCTGTTCATAAGTACAGCCGAATGCCAAGCGGGAGATGTGAACGTGCAAGCCGCAAGTTCCTGCCGCATGGCTGAGATAGCCCATGCTCTGCGCCTTGCGGAGGACTTCCGCCCACGGCATTTCGTTCAGCTGATATTCGAGCGTCATCGGGTGAGTGACTAACTCAAGTCCTTCATCCAGACTACCGTCTGTCTTGATGTACAGGTTCTCGGCATCCTTGTTCGCAATATCAAGCAGCTTCTGCGCGTTGCTGTTTACCGTGCCGCCGTCATCGATTTCGAGCTCCACGCCGAAATGCCGCAGGCCCTTGCCATGAAACACAAGATCCGGTGTGTAATTGTACTCGTGTATAATGTTACAATGCTCATCCCAGCAGGATGCGCAGTAGGCGTTGTCGTCATTATCCCAATACGCGCGGTCACGATGAATAATGCGGTTGCAGTCTTCGCAGCGGACGTAGTATTCATCAAAGCAGTGGTCGCAGAGTGTGTGGGTATCGTCCTCGACGGCGTTTTCCTCGTAGACCCGCTCGGCACAGTGGTCACAGATTACGGTCAGGCGGTCGGCACAATCCTCGCAGAGCCAGTCGCCTTCCGCTTGATACATGTCTTCAATTGGGTATTCTGCACCGCAGTTTGCACAAATTCTCGTTTCGCTCATTGTCTGTTCCTCCATTTCGTTTGGTAAAACTTAATACTCTTCGGCAAGCAGCATAGTAGAATGCGTCAAATCGTCGATGACGAACACCTTCGCGCTTACGGCATCATCACACGGCACATCAAGCTCGTAGCGGTACGGCGGCTGCTCCTGCTTATGGACGATGTGCTGACCGGTTGGCGTTTTGGTAAGGATAAACACTTGCAGGTAATCCTTTCTCGGCACTTCCATCGTCAAAACCATGTGCCACATGAGGTTGATCAGCCACGATGGGATTTCATTCTCCACGCCACGTGTCAGGAATTTTTGATTTTCGAACATGTTTCTTCTCCTTTCAAACAAAATAGGCCACAGGGAATTACCCTGTGGCCCTCATGAATATAATATATATTTTATCTGATTGGAAAAACGGACAGTACAAGCTCTGCTGTTCAAGAGTAATATCTACAGTCAAAATTTGAATTTTGAATATAGATAAGTGACTTTTGTTTCTTATTATGATATGCTGTATCTGCATGGGATAGAGGATCAATCGGATATGCACATAGCTGTAATGGTCTAGGCGTTTTGATTTGAGATAGGTTGTATTGTGAATTGATTACGAGCGTTGGAAGTACGCTGTCACGCGGAAGTCTAAAACTACTATGGCGTTCGCAATCTCGAGCTCTTTTATAATATAAGGGGATTTAGTCATATGATTCATTTAATCGCAAGTGATATTGACGGGACGCTGCTGCAAGGCGGACAGACCCGATTAGACCCGGCGCTGTTTGACGTTATTGAACGGCTGGAACAGCACGGAATTCGTTTTGCGGCGGCGAGCGGCAGACAGTATACCAATCTGCGGCGGCTGTTTGCCCCTGTCGCGGACAAAATCGACTATATCTGCGAAAACGGCAGTCTGGTCATCAGCGACGGCAGTGTGCTGTATAAGCAGGTGATCGACCGGGCGCTCGGCACGAAGATTCTGCGCTGCATGCTGGAGATGGAGGGCTGCGAACCGCTGCTGAGCGGAGTCATGCAGTGCTATGTTCAGCCAAAGGACCCGGCTTACGCGGACCATATGCGATATTTTGTGGGGAATGATGTAGCGGTTGTAGAGGATCTGACAGCGGTGCCGGAGCCGTTTCTGAAAATTGCGGCGTATTTCCCGGACGGCGCCACCGAAGAATACCGTCTGCGTATCGCGCAGGCTGCGGGAGGGACGATGCGGCCTGTGGTTTCCGGTATGGCGTGGGTGGACCTGCTGCCGCAGGACTGCGATAAAGGCACAGCGCTTGCGGTTTTGCAGCGCCATCTTCATATCAATCGAGAAGAAACGATGGCTTTCGGGGATAACGAAAATGATGTGGAGCTGCTTCGGCAGGCGGGACTGTCCTATGCGATGAAAACAGGCAATCCGTGCGTTCTTCGACTGGCAGACCGTGCGGCGGATGATGTCATATCCGAACTGAATATGCTGCTGAGCGAATTGGAATAAGACGATTTTGATCAGAACAAAAAAACACCACCCTTGCGGGTGGTGTTTTTGAAGAAAAGGAGAATTAGGATTTTGTCGTGAGCTTAAACAGAACAGCGCCGTGCGTATCGATCGAGCATACAATGCCGGAGGAAACGACAGCATCGGGCTGGTCGCCCCAGAGGTCGTGAACCGTGTATTCACCGGACAGACCGAGCTTGTCCAGCGTGATCTCGCGCTTTGCCGGAAGATTGCCGAGATTGAATACGGCAAGGTAGGTGTTACCCTGCTCATCTTCAGCCTGCCATGCAATCGTGTCGCAGACATTCAGAATTTCGCGGGCGTTCCGGCTGTCCTTCAGCAGTGCCAGCACTTCCGGGTTGGTAATCAGGCCGAGCGTCCATTCATCCAGATCGGTCAGCTCGCAGCCAAGCATAAGCGGCGAACGGAAAATCGACCACAGCGTCAGCATGGTGCGCTGCTCAGGGCGGGTCAGAAGCGTGTTGCGCTCGAAAACGCCGTGCTCGCAGCCGCGAATGGAGATATGGCCGACCGGAAGCATATCGCAATCCGGGAAGCAGCCGTTCGATACGTAAGGACTCCAGTTGCGGCAGCGCATGAACATTTCAGTAATATCTTCCCAGCGGTCCCAGAAATCGTTGGTAATGCGCCACATATTGGCGTATTTGCGCAGGTGGTCCGCCTGTTCCACCATGGCCGGTCCGGGAGAAAGACTCAGCACAATATCGCGGCCGCAATGCTGAATTGCTGCGGCGATCATTTCGATTTCTTCTCTGCCGGAATAGTCGTAATCCTGATTGATACGGCGGTAAACCACGCAGATGTCATCTACCTTGACGAAATCGACGCCCCACGAAGCGTACAGCTCGAACAGAGAGTCGTAATAGGCCTGTGCGCCGACGGCAACGGGATTAAGACCGTACATATCCGAGTTCCAGGCGCAGATAGAAGCCGTGTGAGCAATATCACGCGCATGAACATCGGTACCCTTGATGGGTACGTTCTTTGCAACCGCCTGACGCGGAATGCCGCGCATGATATGAATGCCGAATTTCAGTCCCTTGCTGTGAATGTAGTCAGCAATCGGTTTGAAGCCTTTTCCGTCTGCGGCGGAGGGAAAACGATTTGGGGAGGGCATCAGACGGCCGTATTCGTCCATGCAGAGCTCAGCAAAGGCGTGATAGGCGGTAGAATCTGCGGTCGGCTCCGACCACTGAATATCGCATACAACGTATTCCCAGCCATAGGGCTTCAGATGCTCTGCCATATAATCCGCGTTTCGGATGAGGTCCTCTTCCGTAACGGAGGCACCGTAGCAGTCCCAGCTGTTCCAGCCCATCGGCGGATTGACAGCAAACAAGTTCTTGTCCATAATTACCCTTCTTTCATAAATCATGTAAATCTGAAATTGTATGATCAAATCCGACTGGTTTGTCTTGACAAATTGGATTATAGCACTATTATAAAAAGTATCAAATGACTTAAAAAAGCAAAAAATATTTTTCTGCGATAAAATTTATAAAATTTTATTAGATATGTTTGATAAAGTCAGCTCGGAAGGGACGGACCGACATGGTAGTATATCTTTTTAATTTCAACACCTGCCAGGATCTAGCGCTGCTGGAAATCGGCGATCAGCAGTGTTCGCCGCTGTATGCCTTTGGCCCGAATATTCGTAATGAATACATTTTTCATTACGTTGTATCGGGAAAAGGTGTGGTTATGCTTCAGCCCTCCGGCGAAAAAGGACAGAATATTCTCTCCGAAACGATTGAAGTCAAGGCGGGAGAAGGTTTTCTGATAGAGCCGCATACCGCGCATATGTACCGTGCTGATGAGAACGACCCATGGCATTATATCTGGATCGTATTCACCGGCCTGAGCGTACCGTCGTATCTCCGTGCGTGCGGCCTGACGCGGAATAATCCGGTTTTTTACCCCCAAAGCTATGCGCATGCGGTATCTTCCCGCGTCCGGGAGCCGCTTCGTCAGATACTCGGCCACCCCGATGCCTCAAAAGCGTTCATTATCGGGCAACTGCATCTTTTCTTTGACGGACTGATGGAAAATACCGCGGTACAGTCAAAAAACGTTACGACGGATATCAATATCGCCAATGTCTACATTGCGGAGGCGATGCGCTATATCGAATCGCGCTATGCGGATATTCGCTCGCTGGATGAAATCGCCGGTTTCTGCAATGTCACCCGAAGCCATCTGGCAAGGCTGTTTCGCAGCACGCTGCACGTCACATTGCAGGAATATTTGATCAATTATCGAATGGATAAGGCCAAAGAGTTGCTGGTCAACACTAATCTGCCGATTTATCAGATTGCGCAGCAGGTTGGCTATGAAGGCGCGCTGCAATTCAATAAAGCGTTTAAGAACAGAATGCAGGTGCCGCCCAGAACGTGGCGGCTGCAGAACCGGCTCCGGCTGAGCGGCGACCCTGACAGAAAATAGATATGCAAAATTGTACGTACATTTTGTTTACAAAAATGAAAACATACGTTATAATAGGAGATGTAATAATGATAATGGCAAATCAAGGAGAATGAGATATGGCACAGCCCAAATATCAGCTGTTACAGCAATGGCTGAGGGACCAGATAAATAGCGGAGAATACACTGCGAATCAGCAGATTCCAACGGAACTGGAGCTTGCTGAGCAGTTTGGATACAGCCGGCAGACGATACGGCAGGCGATCAGCGGCCTGGAGCAGGAGGGGCTGCTGAAGCGGACGCCGGGGCGCGGCACGTTCGTATGTCAGCAGAATGCCGGCCGGGTGAACCGCAGCGAATCCCGCACCCGCAGAGTCGGTGTGCTGACCACGTATCTGGACGATTATATTTTTCCCGGCATCATCAACGGCATCGAGCGGGTGCTGAGCCGTCATGACTATCTGTTTACGCTGGGACTTACGCACAATAAAACGCTGAACGAGGCGACGGCGTTGCAGAAGCTGCTGGCGGCAGGTGTGGACGGACTGATCATCGAGGGCACCAAAACGGCTCTCCCTACGCCGAACGAAGGTATTCTGCAAAGTTTTCGCGATGCAGGCATCCCCATGGTGTTTATCAACGGCTGCTATGACGGCGCAAACGACAGCTACGTACTGATGGATGATGTACAGTCGGGCGAGCTGCTCACGCAGCATCTGATTGACCAGGGGCATACGCAGATCGGCGGGATTTTCAAATCCGATGATATTCAGGGCGTAAAACGCTACGAGGGCGTTGTAAAGGGAATGCAGAAGAATAACGGGCACATCAAGGATGACTGCATTCTGTGGTACACGACAGAGGATGTCCGCTATCTGTTCGAGGGCTCTATGGATGAAATGATCCTCAAGCGTCTGGCGGACAGCACAGCGGTGGTATGTTATAATGACGAAATCGCCGCAAAGCTGATCGATGTGCTGCGGCGCGCCGGAAAGCGCGTTCCGGACGATCTGTCGGTTGTCGGCTTCGATAATTCGCCGTTCGCCGGCTCGCTGCTGTACAATCTGACGACTGTGACCTATCCGGCAGCGGATATCGGAGAAACTGCCGCAAATGTATTGATGCGCTGTCTGGAAGATCCGGAGCATAGAGAACATATTAAAATCAAGCCTAATATTGTTGAACGCGGTTCTGTACGCTGCCTGAAATAATACCTTTTTGGATAATATGAATAAAAAAGACGGGAAAATTCAGTGCATTTTCCCGTCTTGCTTTTTGTACGTACAATTGTTACAATAAAAATACAAAAGATACTTACATATCGGTGAGTACAGCAAAAAGAAGGTGCGTACAAATGAGCATGACGGAACAATTCAATGTACAGCCTGCGCCGCAGCGCAAGGTGCTGGGCATTGAATTCGGTTCTACACGAATCAAGGCCGTCTTGACCGACGGACATGGTGCGGTCCTTGCAACAGGAAGTCATACATGGGAAAATCAGCTGGTCAATGGCATCTGGACCTATCCGCTGGAGCAGGTATGGAACGGCCTGCAGGCGTGCTACCGCGATATGGCGGACCGGTACCGGATGCGGTACGGCAGTCCGATCACCGTTCTGGATGCAATCGGCTTCAGCGGCATGATGCACGGCTATCTGGCATTTGACCGCGACGGCAATCAGTTGGTTCCATTCCGTACATGGAGAAACACCATTACCAACCGGGCGGCCGACCTGCTGACCAAACAGTTTTCGTTTAATATTCCGCAGCGCTGGAGCATCGCGCACCTGTATCAGGCGATTCTGAACGAGGAAGCGCATGTTTCCTCCATAGATTATCTGACAACGCTGGCAGGATACGTACATTGGCAGCTGACCGGAGAACGCGTTCTTGGCGTCGGCGAGGCGTCTGGCATGTTCCCGATCGACAGCGCCGCAATGACCTACGACGCCGATATGGTGGACCGCTTTGACCGGCTGGTTGCCGGGCATCATTTCAGATGGAAGCTGCTGGACATTCTTCCACGGGTCCTGCCCGCGGGCGTACAGGCCGGCCGGCTGACACCGGAGGGTGCACAGCTGCTGGATCCGACCGGCGAGCTGCAGCCCGGTACACCGTTCTGTCCACCGGAAGGCGATGCCGGAACCGGCATGGTCGCGACAAACTCGGTCGCCGAGCGCACCGGCAATGTATCGGCAGGCACCTCCATTTTCGCAATGGTCGTGCTGGAGCGCCCGCTCAGTCGGGTATATCCGGAGATCGACATGGTGACGACGCCGGACGGCAAGCCGGTTGCCATGGTGCACTGCAACAACTGCACCTCGGAGATTAACGCATGGGCAGGCATGCTTCAGGAGTTCGCACACTGCATCGGAAGCGATCTGAGTGATGACAGACTTTATTCGCTGCTATATTCCAAAGCGGCGGAGGGAGAAAAAGACGGCGGCGGCCTTCTGTGCTGCAACTATCTGTCGGGTGAGCCGGTCGTTGACATGGAGGAGGGACGGCCTCTTCTGGTACGCCGTCCGGAAAGCCACCTGACGCTCGGAAACTTTATGCGCGTACAGTTGTATTCTGCTGTGGCAACCCTTAAAATAGGAATGGAGCTGCTGACCGAAGGAGAATCCGTCAAGCTGGATCGACTGATGGGCCACGGCGGTCTGTTCAAGACACCGGAGGCAGGGCAGAAAATCATGGCTGCTGCGATAGGTGTTCCTGTATCGGTTATGGAAAACGCCGGCGAGGGAGGCGCGTGGGGTATCGCGCTGCTGGCGGAATATATGCTGAGCGGAGAGGGAATGACACTGGCGCAGTACATGGAACAGAACGTCTTTACGGATATGCCGATCATCGAAAAGGATCCGGCTCCCGCGGACATTGCCGGATTTACCGCTTATATGCACGCATATCAGGGACTTCTGGCTGTTGAGGAAACCGCAATACAGGCGGTATGAAAAACGCAGGGGAAAACAGAAAGGAAGATACCGCATGGCACTGAAGGATTATGAATTTTGGCTGATTGTAGGCTCTCAGCATTTATACGGTGAAGAAACGCTCCGTCAGGTAAAGGAACACGCGCAGATCATGACGGAGGGAATGAACCGGTCGGGCAGGCTTCCCTGCTCGCTGGTATTGAAGCCGGTAGCAAAGACTCCGGATGAAATCACGGAGGTAATGCGGGCGGCAAACGCCGACAGCCGTTGCGCGGGCGTGATCGTCTGGATGCACACGTTTTCGCCTTCTAAGATGTGGATCGGCGGACTGTCGGTGCTCCAGAAGCCGTACTGCCACTTCGCAACGCAGTTCAACCGCAACATTCCGAACGAAGGCATCGACATGGATTTCATGAACCTGAACCAGTCGGCGCACGGCGACCGCGAACACGGCTTCATCGCAGCGCGCATGCGTCTGCCGCGCAAGATCGTTGCAGGATACTGGGAAGATGCAGATGTACAGGAAAAAATCGGTGGCTGGATGCGTGC
>ULVN01079136.1_pt1 | contig 26575 bp, 19 predicted proteins | sample 1959491 | NCBI WGS metagenome assembly ULVN01 (sample SAMEA4835787, study PRJEB28245) | human gut metagenome | biome: gut microbiome; material: fecal sample | place: Denmark | collected 2008 | reverse complement strand
TCACGGCCGGAGGCCGTGTCAAACTTCGCGCCCTTTGGGCGGCTCCCCTTCCACCACTCACGTGGTCCCCCTCCCCCATAGATGGGGGAGGCAAGTTTTTAGAAACGTAATCGCCCCCTCCCCCATAGATGGGGGAGGCAAGTTTTTAGAAAACGTAATCGCCCCCTCCCCTATAAATGGGGGAGGCAAGTTACAAGGAAGGGCGCGTCAACCATTTACTAGGGAAGCACTGATTAATTCGCAGAGTCTGCTTTTATAAGAATTTTTATGCACTGCTTCGTCATGGGACTCCTTAAATAGCTCGCTATTCGCGTCGCCCCATTCCTTGCATTGCATAAAAATTCAAGAATAAAATCAGACAACGATTTAATCAGCGCTTCCCTAGCGTCCTGCCGCTATCTCTTCCGCCAATTTCTCCACTGCCAGGGAGAAGGGGTTGTCCGGCATCTGGTCTATGAGGAGACGGCCGTTATCGGCAGCCGACGATACGGCCAGGTATTCGTTAGGAAGGATATGGGCCACAGGGAAGCCCAGGGCCTGGGAGAAGACTGCTTTTTCTTCTTCTGTACAGGGAGACACGCGGGTGAAGACGGGGCGGACTCTTGCTTTGTAGTCGTCCCAGCTGCGGAAGATTTCAAGGGCCCGTTTCATGTGCTCCACTTCGTAGCCGCCGTTCACCATGGCCATAATGGCGGTCTTGTCGGAGAGTTCGCAGGCCGTGCAAGACACGTCGGAGAAGCCGGAGGAGAGGTCAAGGAGGACATAGCGGAAAATGCTCCTTGCCATTTTGATAAGGCTGGTCATGCCTTCCATAGTCACCGTTTCAGCTAAATCGGGCTTGGAGGCGCCGCAGAGGATGGACAGGTTGTCATTTACCGGCACGAAGTAGGATTTCAGTGTCACCGGGGAAAGGAAGGAAATATCTCTTACCGCTTCCACGATGGTGCTCTGGGGGGTGAGATTGAAAAAGACGGACATATCACCGAACTGGAGGTCTCCGTCAATAATGGCTACGGACTCTCCTGTTTTCCTTGCCAGGGCGGAGCCCAGGTTAGAAATGAGGGTGGTTTTGCCGCTCTTCCCCTTGGGGCTGAAAAAGGCGATGACTTCCGAATGATGGGCGGAAGCGGAGTTGCTCAGGTTCTGGATGGTTTCCCGCAGTTCTTCGCCGGTGAAGGGCTTAATCATGAACCCGCCGGCGCCGGAACGCATGAGGCGGGACTGGGCTTCGGCGTCCCATTTCCTGCTCATGCCGATGATGGCAGTATGGGGATAGGATTTCTTCAAATCCGGCAGAAGGGCACCGTTTCTTTCGTTATCAATGTCCAGAAGGATGAGCTCCGGCTTGAAGGCCTGCATCTGCCCCAGAGCATCGCCGGCGCTCCGGTAGCGGGCGCTGAGGTCGAAGCCCGGTGTATTCTTAATGACGCTGGAAAGTCTTTCCAGCATGACCTGGTTTTCTTCAATAAGGACGGTTCTATATGCCAAAATCCTTCACCTCCCTCAGGAAAACAGACGGGAAAGCCAGCCGCCGCGGTCGTCCGTTTTTTCCTCTTTCCGGCCTGTGTCCGGGCGGACATAACCGTCTACGATGGAAATGAGCTCCTTCGCCAGAGGCGTATGCCGGGCCTCCAGCACAAAGGGCACGCCGCTTTGGATAGAATTCTGGGCGGTTTGGAAATCATTGGGAAGGACGAAATCGAAGTGCTTGCCCAGGATGGCCTCCACGTCCTCCACATCGATACGGGTTTTCGCATTGTTTCGGTTCAGGAGGTACCGGATCTTGCTGTCGTCGTACCCCAGCTCCTTCAGCGTATCACTGCCCCGTTTCATATTCTTGATGGTGGGGATGAAATCCACGATGCCTACGAAATTGATGAGGGTGGAAAGATCCATCATGGACAGGTTCAGGGCGCTGAAAGTAGAAGTGGTGTCGATAATCACGTAATCATACTCCAGCTGCAGCTGCTGCACCAGGGAGCGGATAATACCGTTATCCATATTGTAGGCCTCCTCCATGAGCTTCGGATTCGTCAGCACATCAAAGGACACCCCATGGGCGGTATACTTCGTCAGATACTCCACCGCCACCGTATCCCGGGGATTCGCCTTCATAGCCCGCTGGGCATCGGCGATGGTCTTCTTCGGATGGAGCTTCAGGTAGTAGCAGATGTCCCCGAACTGCAGATCCAGATCCACCAGACAAACCCGAAGCCCCTGCTTCGCCAGCTCCGCCGCAATATTAATGGCAATCAGCGACTTCCCCACAGCATAAGCCGTGCTGAAAACAGTAAATATAGTCCCTTTCCTGCCTTCCATGTTCTCCTCCATTTGCCTCATTTGAGCCAAAACTATAAACAATGTCTGCGTATCATAGTGCGTAAGGGGCAAAAGGGTTGTGTGACACCTCGTTCCTCGGTGTCAGGGTTGTGTAGAAGGGGGCATAAAATTATCCATATCCCCATATTCCTCCACTTCTTCCCTTGCAGCTGTAGACTTTTCGCCCATTTTATCTTCTAAAGAAGCTATCAGCTTTTTCAACAGCCAAATCACTTTTTTCACATGATAAATAATGTGATTTGCTGTTTCTTCAGATATAAAACGCCTGCGTGCACAAATAATCAACTGGGTTTCCACCTCATATGCTGACCCCTTGGCATTATATAGAAAATGAATGTAATCTTTTAGAGTACCTCGTCCTGCTCCTTCCGCTATATTGGAGCCAATGGAAATGACTGCACGCCTGAGCTGATTGGAAAGAGCAAAAGTTTCGTAATCAGGAAGCCCCATGGCTACATCATAAACTTCATCTATCAAAACCAAGGTTTCCTGCCATACAAGCAGCTTCTTATAGTTGCTCATAAGTCAATAGCCCTCCAGATGATTTATAACTTGCGGCGAAGCCGCGCCTCTTTTCGGACTGCTGTCACGCATAAAGTGTATCAGTGTGCCAAAGCGCAAAAATTATATCTTGCGGCGCTTCTTTACTTGTGCGCCGCCACCTTCCCCTTGAGCGTAAGCGAACACAACCCTTTTACACAACCCGCCGCGCTAGCGGCCATAACCTGCGGCGAAGCCGCGCCCCTTTTCGGACTGCTATCACGCATAAAGTGTATCAGTGTGCCAAAGTGCAAAAATTATATTTTGCGGCGCTTCTTTACTTGTGCGCCGCCACCTTCACCTTGAGCGTAAGCGAACACAACCCTTTTACACAACCCGCCGCGCTAGCGGCCATAACCTGCGGCGAAGCCGCGCCCCCTTTTATTTAGAATACCCATCCATCACGGCCTTCACCCGTTCGCGGATATCTTTCTTTTCTTTATCCGCGGCGGTGGTGTCTATGGGGCGCTCGACTTTCGCACGCTTAACCACCGGCACTTTTTCTGCTCCTTCAGGGACGGGGGTCTTTTCTACTCCTACCACCTGCAGTTTATCTTTCTGTTTGGCGTAGTCTTCTTCTGTCATGGGGACGTAGACGGTTTCGCCTTTTTCGTCAGTGGTGCGAAGGACGTGGGAGGGGGCCTCTTGTTTTGGCTTTTCTTCCAGAATCACCGTGTCTCCGTTGTCTTCACCCGGTTTATCTCCAAAGATGTCGGTTTCTTCCTGTACGGTTCCCGGTTTGACGGGGGTGTTTACGTTCACTCTTTCCGCATTGCGGAGGTTCCGTTCGTTGGTTTCGTAGGCACCTTTCATGCGCTGGCTCATGGAAACCGGAGTTTCATCGGACACCAGGGTGGGGGTGATGAGGATGAGGAGTTCCCGGTTGTCCCTTGTTTTCTGGGTATGGCGGAAGAACTGGCCGATAATGGGAATATCGCCCAGGAGGGGAATCTTTGTCACCGTCTTGCCGTCCTGGGAGTTCAGGAGACCGCCGATGGCCATGGTCATGCCGGAGCGGACGTTAATGACGGCATCCGCTTCTCTGGACGCAATAGCGGGAATGGAAAAATCATTTTCCGTCACGCTGTGGCCATAGTCCAGGGTGGATACTTCCGCGTGTACCTTGGAGGTAATCTTGTTTTCCGCATCCACCACCGGTTCGATGTTGAGACGGATACCGTATTCCCGCCAGTCGATGGCAATCTGGCCGTCACCGGCAGAAGTAGGAATGGGGATACGTCCGCCGATGAGGATATTTGCCTTCTGGCCGCTCATGGTAGTAATGGATGGGCGAGACAGAATCCTTGCCTTGCCTTCCGTTACCAGTGCCTGGAGGGACGTATTGATGTTGGAAAAATGGCTCCCCAGCCAGCCGAAGCTGCCGCGGCTGTTCTTAAAGTTTTCCCCAACATAGAAGAGGCCGGAAGAACCGCGGGTCAAATCATCATTTCCGGAATCAGAACCGGAACCGGTACTGCTGCCGATGGTGGGAGACCAGTACTGGATACCCAGATTTCTTTCAGCAGACGTATTGATTTCGATAATCTGCGCTTCCAGCCGCACCTGGCTGGGGTTTGTCATGTCCAAAAGGTCGATGATATTGGAGTCCGCTGCCGCCCCCTGGCCTTCGCCATTGGCAGAAGTGGAAGAAATCGTGCCTCCGCCGCTTCCCAGGTAGAGCTGTGCTACTTTGACGGCGGAATCGTGCTCATACTGGTTCTTCACCTTGCCCCGGAGAAGAACCTTGCCGTTCATCATCTGTACCTTCACGCCGGGATAGCCGATGGCCTTCTGGATTGCCTTTTCCGTGCCTTCATCGTCGCCGGAAACGTACACATTGTATTCCTGACGGCCGTTATTAGACCACACCAGAAGGGAGGTAGAGCCTGCCTTCTTCCCTACAACCAGATAATCATTGTTGGAAAGGAGACGGATGTCCGCAATATCCGGATTTCCCACAGCCAGCCGGGTAATGCCGGAGTCTTCCATATACCGGGATCCGTTCACTGACACATTGAGGATATCGGCGGCAAAGACGTTTCCTGCCGCACCAATCATGGCCGCCGTTACCAGGAGGCCCAACCGTTTTAACTGTTTATTCATCATCACTGCCCCCTGCTTACATTAGTACCACGAATCACTTCAATACCGGAGAAGCCGCTGGACGCGCCGCCGGAGGAAATGGAAACCGCCGGAGCCTGTGCCTGCGGCGCATACATCGGCTGAGGTGCAGCCTGCTGTATCGGCTTAGGCGCTTCCGCCTTAGGAAGGGGAATGACATAATAGCCAACATAATGATCCCCGTCATCATTCGTCGGGCGGAGCAGCATCTGCAGCTGGCCGATCTGGGTGGAAGCGATGAGCTTAGCCGCATCGTAGGGTGTCAGAGCCACCGTCACCACCGACGGCGTGCCGATGGATGCGGTGCTGGAAGAGGTCTGCCTCGGCGCACTGCCATCGGGCAGGTTCTTGCCGTCTTTGTCTGTTTTCTGGGGCTGCGGCTGTGGCTGGCTGCTGCTCTTATTCACCGCCAGAATGAGCACATCCTTCAGAAGGATTTTCGACGTAATGCGGTCCATTCCCTCTCTGGAAGTGACCAGAAGGATATCCACCTTGTCTCCCGGTTTCGCAAAACCGGAAACGCCGGTGACGTCATTCACGGAGAAGGATACCGCTCTCATGCCTTCCGGAATGAGGCCCACAAAGCCCCCTGCCTTCTGGGACAGCTTCCTCGCCGTAATCACATCCCCTGCCAGAATGGCGGTACCTGCTTTTTTACCAACCACCGCATTCTTGTCAGTGAGGGCACCGGTAGGAACCAGGTTGGACGATACATCCACCGCCTTTACCATGTCTTCCGTAATCACCGTCTGGGGCTCGATGTCCCTGGACGCCTCGATCACCGGCACCATGGCCGCAGCCTGAGGCTGCTCTTCCTTTTTGCTTGAAAATACAGACGACAGGATGAAATAAATAATCATGAATACAAGAATGGCTGCCAGGCCGCAAAGCAGCAGCAGCTTTCTTGGAGACATACGCTCAATAGCGCCCGATAGCTTATCTGATAGTTTCAACTCCGCTCCCCCTTATACCATAAAATAGATGATGAAAATCTACTCTTTTTACCCTCTTCCAATCCGGTCTTCATCACCTTGTATGCATACAAATATATTTTATTTCTTTGCAATTATTCTATCATACTGTCCGTTCTCCTGCTACAATAAAGCATAAAATTAGGTATCATGTATAAAACGAATCGTTTTCAAAATTACTACATGCCATATTAGCCCCGGTTGGTATCAACCAATCGAATCCCCTTGATGTGGTAATAGCGGGCAAATGACACATTTTTCCAGTCATTCTCATTATTAGAAAAAGCACTGCTTCCAAGATGGAATCCGCTAAGGGCGCCATAGCTGCCGTCAATATAAATGGGCGACTCCTCCACCTCCAGAACCTCACCGAATGGCGTATTTTCTGCCATGGAAATGACAGATTTTTCCCACATATAATTTTCATGATACCACCAGAGAGAAAAGCCCGACGTCCAGATGAAATACATAGATCCCAGTAAAACAGCAAATTTTTCCAGCAGTTTCTGTACCACATAAACACCTTGAATTTCAGCGCACCAGGAAATCAGCATAACCGCCGTCACAAGGAAAACAAGATTGGGAAATGTGCTTCGTGCAGGCATAATAGGCGAAAGGAACATAATAAGATTAAAGAGAATGCTCACCCCCGCAAACCAAAAAGCCAAACGAAAATAGGAGCAGTCTTTTCCTTCCGGCTGAAAATGCCGTTTCCAGCGGTAGCCCTTCCATAGATAGAACCAAAGAAAATTCTGGAAAAGAAGGCTCAGCCACATAATCACCATATGATTGAAGAATGATTCTTTAATGCCTATATCATTTGACAGCCGCACGAAATTCCCCGGTGCCAGCATAAGAAAGCCAAAGCCCATGGATAATCCAATAAAACCGGAAATCATCCAGGCCTGCAAAGTTCTCTTCTTCCGTGCATGATATAAATAAAAAAGTCCGGTCAGCCCTATCCAGCCGATGGTATTCTCATTGGCATTGCCTGCCATAAATCCCAATGCTGCCATGGCAGGCACCATCCATTTCTGATAGGAAACCGCTCCCTCTGTAAAATAATGACGCACATAGGGAATAAGAAACAAAAGAAGGAACACCGCTGTCCACAAATAATTGCAGGATCCTGCCATCCAAAGCATGACACCGGAGAAATTAAATGTAAAAGCCCAGAGACAAAAAAAGGTTAGCGCCAGCTTTTTAACAGATATATCCAGTGTCACTCTTCCTTCATGGGCAATCCATTGAATGCAGAAGCAGAGAAACACCACCATGGCCGCATTGATGAAATTGAACCAGAACTTCCCAATCCAAAGAAAGAATATGAGAAAGAAATGAGCCACAAGGCGCCCACTCCAGGTCATATAATGATAGCCAAGAGACGTAAAAATATCAGAAAAGTTTTGAATCCGTACTGCCTCTTCTGATAAAGGCACTCCAATGGCATGTCCTTCCCAAATAAAGGAGTATACGTAGTCATCTCCAGGAAAGGGATAACAGAAACCATTCAGTAAAAACATGAATCCCCAAATGGACAATGCAATTATTAATGAATTTCTTCTTCCCATGTTTTCTAAAGTCATACTATGCCACCTGTTACATATCCAATAGTACTTTATTTCAATTCAGTCTTAATGCCTGCAATTTCATAATATCTGGAAAATGCTACATTCCGCCAATTTTCTTCATTTTCCCAGAACTCCGTATAGATTCCATGAAATCCTGTTTTAAAGCTCCAATTTTCCTGATTTGGCCGATAATGAATCACCAGCATACTTCCGGTACCACGCATAGCTTCTGCTTCCTGAATCACATGCCCCATATACTGATAAAAGCCATAGTAATTATAGGCCGTCATCCCATAAGTAAAGCAGAAATATAAAACAGCTACACCATAGCCCGCCTTCACCAATTTCTTCTCTATAATCTGTCCATCACATAAATTCGACAGTTGCATGATAACCATGACTGCAGTAATAACAAAAACAATATTCGGGAAAGTGCTTCTCGGATAAAAGGCAGGAGCCGGCAGCATCATCAAATTGAAAAGAACAGCCAGCACCGACAACCAGAAAGCCAGATGCAAATACTTTCGACTTCCCAGTCTTGAAATAGTCATTTTTCGACTCCAACGATAGGCCTTAATCAGATAAAACCACAATAAACTTTGAATCAAAAAGCTAAGCCAAATCAATGCAACATGAGTAATGAACTTATCCCTGTAATCATCTGCCAGTCTGACAAAATTTCCCGGAGCCAGTATGAGCAATCCATACCCCAAAGACAGCCCAATAAATCCCGCAACCATCCAAGACTTCAGCGTTCGATTTTTATAGCATTTCCACAGATAGAATATCCCTGAAAGCCCTATCCAGCAGATGGTATTTTCATTGGTATCTCCTGCCGCCAGGCCAAGGAAAAACATGGACGGAGCAAGCCAACTGCCATACTCTACTTCACCATTTGTAAAATAATGACGAATATAGGGAACAAGAAACAGAAGAAGCAGTACCGAAGCCCACAGGTAATTGCAGGCCCCAGACAGCCAAATAATGGTATGGCACCAGTCGAAATTAAAAGCCCAGAGACAGAAAAAGGCAAGGGCCACATGGCCGGCCCTGATGTCCATGGTGATTCTCCCTTCGTGAGCAATCCACTGCATTTCCAGCAAGAGAAGGACCACCATAAAAGAATTGGCTATATCAAACCAGAACTTTCCCACCCACATGAAAAGCATGACAAAGAAATGGGCCACCATCCGTCCGCCCCAAGTAAAGTAATGACTATAAAGAGATTGAAAAATATCGGAAAAGCTCTGGATACGCCGGACGTCTTCCGGAAGGGGTGTAAATATATCCTTTCCCTGCCACATGAAGGCATATACATAATCATCCCCAAGGAAAGGATAATTCAATAGATTCAAGATTAGAACGACAAGAAAAATGAAGCTCAACACCATATATAATGGCGTTTTCCTCTTTACCGCTATATTCATTACCTACACTCTCCTGCTTATACTCATGTATATATGATTTATATTATATACTATTGCAAGATTTCATCACATAAAAATGATAAAATAAATATATCACAAATAGATTTATATTTATTGCCATCATTGAGGTCCCTATGAAAATATCCTTAATCGTACCGGTGCTTAACGAGGAAGAGGCCATTCCTGTTTTTTACCGCACCGTCCGCTCCTTCCCCGACTTCCAGGGGCAGGACGTGGAAATCCTTTTTATCAATGACGGAAGCACCGATTGTACGGAAGCCATTATCGACAAACTTTCTGAAAAAGATGAACTGGTGAAGCCCATTTCCTTTACCCGCCATTTCGGCAAGGAAGCAGGCATTATGTGCGGCCTTCATTACGCCACCGGCGATGTGGTGATTCCCATTGACGTAGATCTGCAGGACCCCATCGAAGTGATTCCGGAAATGATGAAGAAATGGGCAGACGGCGCAGACATGGTACTGGCCAAACGCATCGACCGCTCCAGCGACAGTTTTCTGAAGCGGATGACGGCGAAGCTCTTCTACAAACTGAATAACCTCATCAGCGACCTGAAATTGGAAGAAAACGTAGGCGATTTCCGCCTTTTGGATCGAAGCATGGTGGATGAGTTAAAACAGCTGCCGGAGCGGAACCTTTTCATGAAAGGCATCCTTTCTTGGGCCGGCGGCCGCACCGCCATCGTCACCTATAAGAGGGCGCCCAGAAGCGCAGGAAAATCCAAGTTCAACGGGTGGAAACTGTGGAACCTGGCCATGGAAGGCTTCACCTCCTTCTCCACCGTCCTTCTCCGCATCTGGGGCTATATCGGCATGGCCGTGGCAGGCTTTGCCTTCCTCTACGGTCTCTTCATGATTGGCCAGAAACTCCTCCTGGGCAACGACGTTCCCGGCTATCCCTCCATGATGGTCACCATGCTCTTCCTTGGCGGCATCGAACTCATGGGCATCGGCGTGCTGGGCGAGTACATCGGCAGAATTTATATAGAGACCAAACACCGCCCCCGCTATGTGGTCAAGGACATGACCTCCCGCGAAAAGCGGCGCTCCCTGTGGGAGGGAAAAGAAAAATAGTGAATTCCTCACCGCCATTTCCGCTGCAGCGGAATAGAGAAATCCCCACACCAATGGCACAAGCCGCATTGAGCGGGGAGATCTCTCGACTCAGTGCCCCATTAGTGCTGAATACATGTGTTGTCATACCGACATGTACCTCCGCTCGAGATGACACAGCGGCAGGCAGCTTATAATCATTCCAAAAGGAAGCGGATGATACCCGTGCTGCCTGCCCCACTGTCATTTCTACCGCAGCAAAGCTAAGTGGAGAAATCTCACGCCTCAATGGAACTTGCCGCAATGACACTGACCACACCCGTCCACACTGTCATTTCGACCGCAGCAAAGCGGAAGAAGATATTGCCAATGTCTACATTGAAGGAACGCCGGAAGTCAGCCGGATACCTGTGAACCAGGACAAGACCAATGCCGTCACGAAAAAAATTCAGGGCGACCGGAATGAGGAATCGAGCCCTACCGAAGGCTGGGTCACTTTTGACATCCTTTTCCACGCCAAAGCCCCGGAATCCGGTGACCTTATCACCCTTATCATTAATGTGGAAGCCCAAAAAACACAGAGAGCCTCCACCCTTGGATATGACATACTGAAAAGGGCACTGTACTATGTGAGCCGCATTATTTCCAGCCAGAAGGAGCGAGAGTTTGAAGGCTCCGATTATAATAAAATCAAAAAAGTCTACAGCATATTCATCTGTATGGATTCTCCCAATGGCCAAAGTGCCATCAACCGTTATCGCATGAAAGAAGAGCACCTTCTTCACCGGTACAAAGCCAATCAAAAATCCTACGACCTGCTGAACGTAGTCATGATTTACCTGAGCGACGAGAAAGTCAGAAACCGTCTCATAGGACTGCTGCAGCTGCTGTTCCGGAAAGAAAATATGTCCGGCGATGAAAGAAATGAAATACTGAAAGAGAAATACAACATTCATCTGACAGAAGAACAAAGAGAGGAGCTGAACACCATGTGCAACCTGAGTGAAGGAATTGTGGATAGAGTAACAGAAAGAGTAACCGCAAGGGTAACCGATGAAGTAACCAAATCTGTAACCAAATCTGTAACCCAATCCGTGACTAAATCCGTCAAAAGAAGTGATGCCATAGAATCTGTAAGAAATCTGATGGTTAATCTGAGATTAGACATAAACCAGGCCATGGATGCGCTGAACGTCCCTATGGAAATGAGGGCTGACATACGTAAAGCCCTGGGAAAATAGGCTGGAGTTGAACACCATGTGCAACCTGAGTGAAGGAATTGTGGATAGAGTAACGGAAAGAGTAACCGCAAGGGTAACCGATGAAGTAACCAAATCTGTAACCAAATCTGTAACCCAATCCGTGACCAAATCCGTCAAAAGAAGTGATGCCATAGAATCTGTAAGAAATCTGATGGTTAATCTGAGATTAGACATAAACCAGGCCATGGATGCGCTGAATATCCCCACGGAAATGAGAGCTGATGTCCGCAAGGCCTTGGAAAAATAGGCTGGAGCTGAACACCATGTGCAACCTGAGTGAAGGAATTGTGGATAGAGTAATAAAAGAGGTGGAATTCGCATGGCCGTGAGCCGGTAATTCCCTGTATAAAAAAGCCCTGCTTATGATGAGCAGGGCCTTTTTCTATGGAATCAAAAAATTTTTAATATTTTTTACGACGCAGGAGGTAAAAAAATAAGAATTCCTGCGATATGAGTAGCAGAGGGGCAGGAAAAGCCACATGAAAATAGGAGGCCAAGGCGCGGACGCCGTATCTACTAGTTGAACTCAGTTGGATACTCCCCAGATAGGCTTTTCTGTTTTTTGCGTGAGATAGATGATGGGATGAAATCAATCATCGCTCCATTTCAGCCCTTCTTTGTCACTGATGACAAGCTGTAGTTTGGTGGAAGGGCCTGTTTGCCCACCAGAGCCACCACCGCCATGGTTCTTATTTCCGAACAGATAAAAAGGTTCAAAAACATATTTACTGTGATTAGCCTGCATACGGAGAAAGTCTGTAATAAGGGTACCTGTAAATGCTCCATTTTGTACATTGTGAAGGACCTCAGAATATGGGGCGTATAAAACGCCTCTAAATTTGACTCCCGATTGGTTAAGACTTATTGTCGTCGAACGCAATTGCCCATTCCAATCTATATATTTATGCCCAGGATAGCATATTATGAGAGGTCTGCCTGTGTCTTCATGAACGTTTATATTTATATTTCCTTTTGTTCCTGAAATATATAAGTATATAGGTTCATCAATATTCCCCGTGTCCTTCAACGAATAGACTTCAATATTAGCATTAGAGTCACTATTGTTTACTAAATAAAAATTTGTCTTATTACTTGAATTTTGAGGTGGAATTCTAATATTCTGATCTGGATAATTAACAATGTTAGTCTCACTATTATACATTTGAATTATTTCATTGTTGATATTTTCATAAAACTGTTCATAAGCTTTCGTTTGTCCTGGAATTACAGTACTATAATAACTACCATCAGACTGCTGTAATTTATTAGCATCATCCATTTTCATTCCTGCTGCTTTTGATGTATAAAATTTGTATCTCCAGTCTGTATAATAATCCCAACGATATCTGCCTGTTGTTACAATATCTCCATCAAATGTATCTACAATTCCATTTTGATTTTCATTATTAAACGATGTGCCTCCTGCATCAAGTCCATCTCTAAACACAACCATATCTTCAAAAGTAGGCTTTCCAGAAGGAACATCCTGAGCTTTAGATGGCACAACAGCTACTGCCTCTACCCCCACATCCATATGTTTGTAATTAAACATCTTCATAAATGATGTATCCGTTTGTGCAGAAAGATACACTCTGTAGTAAGTCTTTGTGCTGTCATTTTGTGTCAAAGGCTTCATCTGATACCTGACTTTTCCCGTACTCCCGTCAGCCAGGTGTTCTTTGAAATAATCATTTCCCAAATTGGCAATCAGGAACCTTTCAGCCTGTGCGTCCGCCTCATCGTGTTTATGGTCATCAACACTTTCTGTTCCATTATCCCCATACTCCTTAGCCCCTGCCAATGCGGCCGCATCAGCCGCATTCTGCAGCTTCGATTTATAGGCCCAGGCGTTTCCCAAGTCCACTGCAAAGCCGGCACAGATAAAGATAATGGGAATCATGAGGGCTGTGAACACAAGAAAAGCCCCCTTCTGGGCTTTGGATTTCCACATATCAAAACGCATAGGGAGCACCTCCTGAAAAAGGGATTATAATCCGCGAATAAGAAGCAGGGCTAAGGTAGTCAGGGTAAAGTAGGGGCCGTAGGCGAAGGCGCTTTTCCGTTTCTTTTTACCAAGAAGAAGGAGCACCAGCGCCGAAAGGCCGCCGAAGATACTGCCTGCCGCCGCCACGAAGATGAGGGCGTCGGTACCAAGCCAGAGGCCCAGACAGGCAATGAGTTTGATGTCCCCTCCTCCCAGGGCGCCGCGGGAAAGGATGCCCAGGAGAAGGAACACCGCCCCGCCTCCGGCCGCCGCCAGGGCGTGGTCTGTAAAGAGGGAGGGGTACACTGCCGTAAGGGCCATGCCCCCCAGAGCCAGGGGAATCATCATGCTGTCGAAGAGGCAGTACTGCTCAAAGTCTGTCACTGTCATCAGGATGAGCAGGGCTGTCAGGAAAAGGAGAAAGAAGAGCGGAAGGCCGGAGGTCATGAAAAGGAATCGGATGCCGCAGGCCAGAAACAGGACGCCCAGCACATAGGGCCGCCACCGGCCCCGCCGTTCCACATCATCAGGAAAGGTCAGGATGTCCCTGTTTTTCCCATATAGAGCTTCAATCCACCGGGATCCCCCCATGGAAAGCGCCAGCGCCAGGGCCGCTACTAAAAGAGCATAGAGATAAAATGAAGTAGTCATACAGTCTCCTTGTCTTTTTGTTTTTATTATACCACAATGTGGAGCCGCTTCGCGGCTTGGGTTCAAAACGCTCTGTTGTCCACTGTGCACATCCTGCATAGAATGTGCAAGTCGGGCGAAGTAAGGCGCCTAGACTACCCATAAAGGCACTTTCCTTTTGTCGCCCGACCGATGTGCGGAGGGAAAGGTGGTACGGGGTACCAACTGGGGGGAGAGGATTCTTAGGATTGACCGGCCTTTGATCGGAGGGTTGTGGTGGCGGCTTTCGGACACACCTTCGGTGTGAGGGTTGACGGGCTTCCAGCCCGAGGGTTGTAGCCGCCTGTCGGCGGCGGGTTGTGTGTCGCTTCGCTCAAGGGGCGACGGCCCTTCGGGCCGAGGGTGGTGGTATCGCCCTGCGGGCGAAGAGTTTTATAATGCCGCCTTCGGCGGCTTCGCAGTCCCTCTCCACCCATAAACGACAAGTTTTGAGGGCAACGTTCTCCTCCTCCATGTTACTTGCCCACCCCCTTCCCGGGGGTGGGTGGCGAGCGCAGCGAGACGGAAGGGGGCGGCTGGATGGGCCGCTCCGCGGCCCGGGTTCATAGGGTTCAAAAGGTTCAGATTTTTGCCACCCATACCGATGTGTTCCTCCGCTCGAGATGACACCACCGTCATTTCGACCGAAGCGAAGCGGAGTGGAGAAATCTCACGCCGAAATGTGACAAGCCCCATGGTGGCAGGAGATCTCTCGACTCAGGGTTTCAATAGACCCCAAGGTCTTTACCACCATACCGGCCCGTTTCCCCCGCTCGAGATGACGATGCAGGCAGGCAGCATACAGTCATTCCCGGGAGCAAATTGACCAGAACGCTGCCACGCACCCTCCGTCATTTCGACGAAAGCGAAGCGAAGCAGCGAAATCTCACGCCGAAATGTGGCACGCCCCATGGTGGCAGGAGATCTCTCGACTCTGCGTTTCATTAGAGCCCAAAGTCTTTGCCACCATACCGGCAGGTTCCTCCGCTCGAGATGACGATGCCGGCAGGCAGCATACAGTCATTTCCAGAGGGACAAATTGACCAAAACGATGCCCTGACCGCCAAACGGCGGCCTGCATGGGTGGAGTGTCATTTGAGACTCTTGCCGTACAGCACCCCCGCGCCACTTTGTGGCCCTCTCCCCCTAGAGATGACGCATGGTTGGAAGCTTGCCATCAGAATAAGTCATCAAAAAAGGGCTGTGGAAAAATGATTACCATTTTTCCACAGCCCTTTCTGATGGCTTTCTATTTCTGATTACCAGTTTCTGAATTTAGCCGGTGGGTTGTAGAGGCCGCCGGACCAGTCAACCAGGTCTTTCATGTTCTTGGCAGCCAGGAGGTCTCTGGTGGCTTCAGCAGGGTTGATGCCAAAGTCTTCGGGCAGTTTTACGATGCCTTCTTTACGGAGTTTCTTGGTGATTTCCGGATTTTCCAGTTTGCCTACTTCGGTGTTTCCTGCTACGGCACGGATAGCGTCCATTCTTTCTTCCATGTTGCGGCACTTGTGCAGATAGGCGATACCTACTTCGGAGACAATGTGGGTGAGGTCGTCGGAGTAGATCATGATGGGTTCGAGGTCCAGGTTGGCGTTCTTTTTCAGTGCTACGGCGTCAAGCTGTTCTACGAAGCCCGGGAAGCCTTTGGCGGAGACGGTGGTAATCATCTGGACTACCAGTTTCTTGCCGCGGTTTGCGTCGCCCATGAGTTCGAAGCGATTGGCCACTTCTTCGCCGGCTTTCTGCCATGCGGGGGTGACGTGACGGCGTCCTTTGGCGTCGCAGCCCATGTTTGGAGCGCCGCCGAAGCCTGCTACGTTGTTCTTGGTGGCGGTGGAGGAGTTGCCGTATTTATCGATCTGCATGGTGGAGCCGATGAACATATCGGCAGCGTAGTGGCCTGCTGCCTGGCAGAAGGCTCTGTTGGAGCGCATGGTTCCATCCGGTCCGATGGCGAAGATGTCCGGGCGGGCTTTGATGTATTCTTCCATGCCTACTTCGGAGCCGAAGGAGTAGACTGCTTCAACCCAGCCTGTTTCAATGGCAGGGATGAGGGTGGGGTGCGGGTTCAGTACCCAGTGGGTGCAGATTTTTCCTTTGAGTCCCAGGGATTCGCCGAAGGTGGGGAGGAGAAGTTCTACGGCAGCAGTATCGAAGCCTACGCCGTGGTTGAGGACTTTGACGCCATATTCAGCATAGATGCCTTTGATGGCCATCATGGCTTTCATAATGCGGTCGTCCGTAATCTTTGCGGGGTCTCTGGTGAAGAGGGGGTTCAGCATGTAGGGGGTGGGGCTTTCGATGACGAAGTCTACCCAGTCAGCCGGGATGTCCACTCTGGGGAGTTTGTCCACGATTTTGTTGACCTGGAAAATGACGATGCCCTGGTTGAATTTGGTGGCTTCTACGATGGCCGGTGTATCTTCTGTGGAGAATCCGGTGTAGATATTTCCGTCTTTATCGGCTGCATCGGCGCAGACGAGGGAGACTCTGGGCACCAGGTCGATGAAGTAGCGGGAGTACATTTCCAGGTAGGTATGGATGGCGCCCAGTTCGATGCCGTCGTTCTGTACCATCTGGGCCAGCCGTTTGCCCTGGCTGCCTGCATAGGCGAAGTCCAGTTTACGGGCAATGCCTTTTTCAAATACGTCCAGGTGTTCCGGAATGGAGAGGGTGGACTGAATCATGTGGAGGTCATGCACTTTGGCGGGATCCACTTCGCACAGTTTCTTAGCCAGGAAGTCTGCCTGTTTCTGGTTGTCCCCTTCGATGTTTACTTTGTCGCCGGGGCGGAGGACTGCTTCCAGTACTTTGACTGTATTGGCGGGGTCTACGATTTTGCCATCGGCATAGGGAGCGGCTGCTGCAATGCGGGCAGCGGTGTCGTCGCCTCTGGTATGCCAGTTTTTATTGCTCGGTTTGATTTCCAACATAATATCAATCCTTTCTTATGAAATAGAATTACAGTGTAAGGGCCTGCAGAGCTTTCAAAAGTCGGCAGGCTTTTCCATTATACAGGTTCTTTTATTGTTATGGTATCCTTTTCTTTTTCAGGTATGGAGCACCACCCTGGTGCCCCGTGCCCGAAAAGGAAGGGAATCATTCCGGATCCGCCTCCTGTGAGAGATGGGACCGTTTTTTAATCCCGGAGCGCTTAGCCGGAATGGATAGTAATGACTATGACTGCCTCAGAAGAAGAGGGTGGTCAGGAAGTAGAATACAGAGGGGAAGAGGAGGCATCCCAGGCCGGTGTAGAAGGTAGCAGTCATAGCTGCGTAGGGAACGAGCTTCGGGTTTACGGCTGCCATGCCGGCTGCGGTGCCGGAGGTGGTGCCCATGATGCCGCCGAATGCCATAGCGGACTGGGGGTTGTTAATGGAGAGGGGTTTAGCCACGAAGGGGGTAACCACCATAACCAGTACGGATTTGACTACGCCTGCTGCGATGGAGATGGCGATGACTTCGGAAGAAGCGCCCAGAGCTGCACCGGTAACCGGTCCTACGACGAAGGTAGCTACGCCGGCGCCGATGGTCACGAGGTCAACGGCACTGGTGTATCCCAAAGGATACGCTACGGCAATGCCTGCCACCAGGCAGATGAATTCTCCGATGAAAAGGGAAGCTACGCCGCGCCAGCCGATTTTTTTGATTTCATGAAGGTCGGCACCGAAGGCGGTGGAAACGATGGCGAAGTCTCTGAACATGGCGCCGCCCACCAGGCCCATGCCTGCGAAGAGCGGAACGTCGGCGATACCCTTGCTTCCGCCGGTGACTGCGCCGCCGATGTAGGCCAGTACCAGGCCCAGGAAGATGGCAATGGCGCTGCCATGTACACGGCCCTTGGTGAGGCCGCCCAGTTTGTAAGCTACGAACATGATGACGCCAAGAAGCATGAAGGCGAAAACCATGCCGTTTTTAACGAATAATTTTGTGATCATTGCTGCAATATCCATGATTTTCCCTCCTTATTTGTGATCTTTGGCCAGTTCGCTGTCCGATACAGGGGCTTCCACATTTTTCTTGGACAGAACCGGAATGAGCAGGAAGCCGATAGCCACTGCCAGTACGCCGCCCAGTACAGCTACCACGCCGCCGGACAGAGCTGCTGCCACGTTCTGGATGGAGCTCATGGCAACCACGATGGGGATGTACATGGCGCTCCAGAATTTGATGCCCTGTTCTTCAGGCGCTTTCATGTATCCTTTCTGGATAGCCCAGGTGGAGATGATGATGAGAAGCAGCATGGCGAAACCTACGCCGCCGATATTTGCCTTCACGCCCAGAAGCGCCCCCAGCACATCACCGATGATGTTTCCGGCCATGTAGCAGCCGGCCAGCAGAGCAACACCGTAAATAATCATAATAACCCTTCCTTTCTTCTGAAAAACAGGAGTTCCTGCCCTCATCCGGGGCTTCTGTTTTTCAAAAAACTTGGACCTTTGCAGTCATCTATTTGTTATAATAAAAGCAAATAGGACTTATCAAAAATCCTTTGATTTCCTTCAGCCATAGTATACCCTGTTTCCTTTGAAAATTAAAAGTTTATGAGGCGAGATGCAGGAAACAGGGGGTAAGATGCAAAGGAAATGCATTGATTGGAAGATTCATAGTTTTATGGTTATAAATTATCATTTATATGATGAATTTTGTCTATGAATTAAGAGAGGAATCGCTCCTCGCCCCTGTACCTCCGTGAGATAGACAGAGGTGAAATGCGCCGCTACCCCTTGCGCCCCTTGAAGTGACACGCTTCCCACCGGGGCGGAGAGGGCCACGCAGTGGCGCGGGGGTGTTCTACGGTAAGAGCCTCAAATGACACTCCATGTCAAAGCAGGCCGCCTTTCGGCGGTCAGGCCAGCATTAGCCTCTCATCTCTTTGCTCTACCTCCTACACCCTTTTGCCGCTTCGCGGCACTTCCCCTCAAGGGGAAACAAGAAATTTCGGTGCTAAGCCCTTGCGCCTTTTTGGGGTATAGAAAGCACCACCGCCCCTTGCGCCCCCTTGAGGTGGCAAGGGAACTTGATTCGCAGGGAGTCGAAGACGACTGAGAATCAAGTGACACGCTTCCCACCGGGGCGGAGAGGGCCACGAAGTGGCGCGGGGGTGTTCTACGGTAAGAGCCTCAAATGACATTCAATGCCAAAGCAGGCCGCCTTTCGGCAGTCATGCCAGCATTAGCCTCTCATCTCTTTGCTCCACCTCCTACACCCTTTTGCCGCTTCGCGGCACTTCTCCACGGGAAAGCATGTCACCCTCAAGGGGAAACAAGAAATTCCGGCTCTAAACATTGCGTCCTTTAGAGGTGGCAAGAGTAAGTAGCACCATCGCCCCTTGCGCCCCCTTGAGGTGGCAAGGGAACTTGATTCGCAGGGAGTCGAAGACGACTGAGAATCAAGTGACACGCTTCCCACCGGGGCGGAGAGGGCCACGCAGTGGCGCGGGGGTGTTCTACGGTAAGAGCCTCAAATGACACTCCATGTCAAAGCAGGCCGCCTTTCGGCGGTCATGCCAGCATTAGCCTCTCATCTCTTTGCTCCACCTCCTACACCCTTTTGCCGCTTCGCGGCACTTCCCCTCAAGGGGAAACGAGTTTTTCGGCACTAACCCTGGTGCCCCTCCCCCACTTTTCCCTAGCGAAAGGATGATAGTATGAATTCCTCATGGATTATCGGCGTACAGCATGTATGGTTCGGCATTTCCATTTTCCTTCTTCTTCTGCTCCTCATATGCCGCACCACTTTTTTCCGTGAAGCCATTTCTGCCAAGCATTTCAGCCGGCAGCACATGGTTCTTTTCATCATCCTTTTTTCCATCCTTGCCATCTGCGGCACGTACTGGAATGTGCGGGCCGGCGGGGGGATTATCAATTTCCGGGCGGTAGGCATTATCCTGGCGGGCTTTATCGGCGGGCCGGTGGTGGGGTCGGTGACTGGTGTGATTACCGGGTTCCACCGGGCTTTCTTTATCCATACGGACGCCGCTTTTATCCACGGGGGGCTCACCATTATCCAGGGGATTGCGGCGGGGTTCATGTCCCGCCGGCTGAAGAAGCATCATCATCAGTTATGGATGTGGGCTTTTCTGGATGCCTTCATCCTGGAGCTTCTTTTCTGGCTGTTCTATGCGTTCCTTACTTTCCCTGCTACCACCAGCCATCCGGAGGATTTCTTTGCCCTGTCCCTGCCTATCATTGTGACGAATACCATTGCTGTTTCTCTTTTCTACATGGTAATCGAGTTCTTTATCCACCAGCGGGATTCGGAGAAGACACAGACTACGAAGAATACGTTCGATGCGGTGGCGGCGCTCTTTGCCACGCTTCATGACGGGTTCAACGATGCCAATATTTCCAAAATCACGGAGCTCATGATTTCTTCCCTGCCCAGTCTCATCTGGACTGCCGTTTGTTATAAGGAGGAGTTCTACACCCGCACCAATTACAAGACGGAAGCGGATGTGACCCAGGGGGATGCGGAAATCGCCATTCTGAAGCTGCAGAAGACGCTGCCGGATATGCCCCACCTGATGACTCTGCCTGTCACTTACAAGAATGAGACGGTGGGCTGGATTATCGCCGCCAAGAGCAAGGGGGATACGTTTACGAAGATGGGTATCGAATTCCTCCACGGCATCTGCCATGTGATGGAGGCCATCTACGAGTATGATAAGATGAAGGAGGAGGAAAATCTGCTGGCGGAGGCGGAAATCCGGGCGCTGCAGGCGCAGATTAACCCCCATTTCTTATATAATACATTAAATACAATCAGCTACTATGTGCGGAGCGACCCGGACACGGCAAGGAAGCTCATCCAGTATCTGTCCGACTATTTCCGCCACAGCCTGAATAATCCATCCCGGCTTATCCCCCTGTCCGAGGAGCTTCATGTGATCGAATGCTACACGGAGCTGGAGCGGGCGCGGTTCGGCGACAGGCTGCAGATTACCTACGATTTCCCGAAGGATAAGCTGGACTCCATCCAGGTGCCGCCGCTGCTCCTGCAGCCCCTGGTGGAAAATGCAGTGATTCACGGCATTTTCAAACGGCCGGAGGGCGGGAAAATCAAGGTGGGGCTCATCGAGCACCCGAAGTATTTCAAGATTTACGTGCTGGATACGGGCATCGGCATATCGGCGAAGAAGAGGAAGAAGCTCCTCATCGACCATAAGCGCCGTGACCAGATCGGGCTCATCAATGTACACCAGAGGCTCATCTCCCTCTTCGGCAGCGCCTGCGGCCTTCATATCGTAAGTAAGGAAAACAAGGGCACCCTGGTGTTTACCAATATCCCGAAAATTGAAAAGAAGGTCGAATCTCCGAAAGCGGAAGAGGATACGATTACACAAACCATCGTGCTGCCCCGCAAGGCACCACAGAAGGTCTGAGAAAGGAACATCATGGAAGAAATCAAAGCGCTGATTGCAGATGACGAGCTCCCTGCCCGGGGAGAGCTGAAGTATGAACTGTCCGCCATTCCCGGCATCAAGGTGGTGGGCGAATGCACCAATGGACGGGAAGTGCTGCAGTTTCTAAAGACCCACCCCAATGTGGACATCCTTTTCCTGGACATCGAAATGCCCATGATGAATGGGCTGGAGTGCGCCAAGGAAATCCTTAAAATGGATCTGCCTCTGAAAATCGTCTTCGCCACAGGGTACAGCCAGTTTGCCCTGCAGGCCTTCGACCTGGAGGCCTTCGACTACATCCTGAAGCCCTACTCTGACACCCGCATCCGCCGCACCATCGAAAGGCTCTCCGACAGCCTCTCCCTCCTCCGGAAAAAAACGGTGCCGGGGGAAGTGAAGGTCTCCTCCCAGAAGGTATCCATCCAGACAAGAAATAAAACCCTCATGATTTCCCCCTCCCAGGAAATCGTGCTGGTGTGTACGGAAAAATCGGACCGTTCCCTTTTCTACACCACCAATGGTATAGTAGAATCTAAGATGACTCTCCGGGACATAGAAAACCTCCTCACCCCCCTGGGCTTCTTCCGTACCCATAAGGGCTACATCGTGAACCTCTCCATGATTCACGAAATCCAGCCCCAGGACAACGGCACCCTTCTCCTCACCATGACCAGCTACGAAAAGCAGAAAGTGCCGGTGTCGAGACATTATATCAAGGCATTTAAGGACGTGCTGCATATATAGGGGCCCCTCGGCGGCCCCGGGTCCCCCCTCTTTTTATTGTCCCCCCGCACGCGGGGGGAAAGATGGTACGCAGTACCAAAGGGGGAAGGCTCGAAAGGTTCTTAAGGTTCTTAAGTTTGACGGGCCCTACGGGCCCGAGGATTGTGGATTGCCCTGCGGGCAATACTTATAAATGCCGCCTTCCGGCGGCAAAACCTTCAAAGCCGGGCTTCGCCCGTTGGAAATGCACCCCTATCCCCACTTCGCGGTACTTCCCCCGGCGGGGGAAGTTTGCTCTACGCTTACCTAATAAGTCATGTAGCACACTGCTTAGCCTCCATAGTCCCCCCGCCTGCGGAGGGAAAGGTGGTGCCGCAGACACCAAAGGGAGGAAGGGTTCAGAAGGTTCTTAAGATTGACCGGTATAAAGACCGGAGGGTTCTCAGGTTTGACGGGCCCTGCGGGCCCGAAGGTTGTGGATTGCCCTGCTGGCAATAAGTATATATGCCGCCAAAGGCGACGATACCACAACCCTCAGTCTGTGTACATTCTGCAGAGAATGTGCAAGTCAGTCGAAGTTGGCCCATAGCCTGCCCATAAAAGGGCCTTCCTTTTAATCGACTGACCGTTAGGCCTGTCAAACCTGAGCCCCTTCGGCCCGCAAGGGCCGTCAAACTTCGGAGCCAAAGGCTCCGTCAACCCTAACGGCAGTTTCAGGAATACGGCCTTTCGGTACTCACGTAAGCATAAAGTATCATTTCTCTGCTTATCTTCATCCACCCCCGCGCCACTACGTGGCCCTCGCCCCTAAAGGGGCGCAGGATGCTGCAGACAGCCGAAAGCCCAAAACCGTCCCACCGGCCCACTACTCCACTATTTAAGGAGACTTATGACGAAGCATTGGATAAAAATTCATATGAAATTCGATTCTGCGAATTAATCAGTGCTTCCCTAACCCAAGGATGTGATGATTTGTCAGTTTCAACAACCCGAAATCCCTATACCTGCTTTACTCCCGCCCATCTGGTTCTCATGATGGTCACTTTTTTCTACGTGTTCATCAACCTTATACGGCCGGAGTACAAGACTTTTTCCATCGTTTTTATTATCGGCCTCTTTATCTTTTACACCTGGAAGCGGATCCTCACCATCCTTGTGACGGCGGTCATCGCTTTTGCCCTGATTTCCTTTTTTCCCTTTCTGGCACCCGTGGCCTTTATCCTTATGCTCATTATTTTCTTTGCCCGGCTGGGCTACATTATCGAGAACTGGCGGGCGGTGCTGGCGGGGTTTTATATGTACGGCATGGCCGCTTTCTTCGGCCTTCATGTGTATATGAATCTGCCCTACCGCTTTTTTCTCCGTTATTTTTTCTCCATCAGCCCCCTGCACGCCGCCGTCATAGCCTTCCTGGTCACCCTGGGTTTCCATCTCATCATGCTGTGGCTCTACCATAATCATTACACCCTGAAACGGGCCATGCCCATCATGGGGGTGGCGCCGCTTCTCATCATTCTTCTCCTCATGCCTTTTGTAAAGGCCCTGGACGGATTCGACAGCGTAGACACCGTGGACACTGTGGACACCACCGATGCTCCCATGGATACGGCAGATACCTTTGATACGGTGGACAGCCCTTCCGACGCCTACGATTTTGCCCACCACGGCGCACCGGATACGCCGGGCCACGATGTAATCGATGCCCCCGGCATCCACCACACCCACGACTACTTCCGCACCGGCCCTGACGGCAGCCCCCAGCACGTCAGCGGCTACGATGCCACCAACCCTGACGGCATAGTGGAAAATAACTTTTCCTACCACGGCGCTGCTTCCCATGACGGCACTGCAGATGCCCCTGCAGATGCCGCGCCGGCAGACAGCATTTCCGCTGAAACCGTGGACCATGCCATGGACTCCCTGGATGCTGCCGCCGACAGCAGGCCCGCTTTCCTGCAGGCAAAGGAGGATAATAAGAGGAAACAGCCTCCTGCCGGTAAGGAAATAATCAATTTATATGAGCCTGAGAAATAAAAGGGCAAGAAAAAGCCTTCCGTCATTGGATGACGGAAGGCTTTTTTGCATGATGATTCAGAGAGCTCAGAGGTTGTGAATTGCAGGGCCTTTCCCCTCTTTCGGGAATACCGGTAAGCGCCGCTATTGACTCTATTCCCCCAGTACGGCATGCACCGCTTCAGTGCAGAGTTTCACTGCCTTGTCCATATCTTTTCTTTCGATAGTGAGCGGCGGGTTGAAGTAGATGATGTCTCCCATGGGGCGGAGAACCAGTCCCAGGTCCATGGCTTTTCTGAAGATATGCCAGCCGATACGTTTGGCGGGATCGAAGGCTTTCTTTGTCGACCGGTCTTCCACCAGTTCGATGGCGTTGATGAGACCGATGTGGCGGATTTCGCCTACGTTCTTATGATGGCCCAGGGCTTTCATGAGTTCTTCGTGGAGATATTTCCCGTCTTCATTTACCTTTTCCAGGATGTGGTCCCGTTTCATGATTTTCAGCACGGTCAAGGCGATGGCGCAGCCCATGGGATTTCCTGCATAGGTATGGCTGTGGACGAAGGCTTTGTGGGTGCCGTAGTCGTCGTAGAAGGCGTCGTACACCTTGTCGGTGGTAATGGTGATGGACATGGGCATGTAGCCGGCGGTGAGGCCTTTGGAGGTGCAGAGAATATCCGGGGAAACGCCGGCGTGTTCAATGGCAAAGAGGGTGCCTGTGCGTCCGAAGCCTGCAGCGATTTCATCGTCGATGAGAAGGACGCCGTATTCATCGCAGAGTTTCCGGAGTTTCCGGAGGTATTCCGCCGGATAGATACGCATGCCGGCAGCGCCCTGGAGGATCGGCTCCACAATGCAGGCCACCGTTTCTTTTCCGTATTTCTTGAAGGCTTCCTCGGCACTTTCAAAGCACTCCACGCTGCAGGTTTCACGGGTCTTGCCGTAGGGACAGCGGTAGCAGTCCAGGCCTTTGAAATGGATGTTGTTCATGAGCATGGGGTGGAATATCTTGGCGTAAAGATCCATGGAGCCCACGGACAGGGCGCCGATGGTTTCGCCGTGGTAGGATTCGGGGAGGCACATGAAGCGGGTCCTTTCAGGATGGCCGGTCTGGTACTGGTACTGGAAGGCCATTTTCAGGGCCGCTTCCACAGAGGAAGAACCATTGTCGTGGAAGGTAAACTTGGTGAGGCCCTTCGGCAGAAGCGGTTCCAGCTCCCGGCACAGTTCGATGGCCGGTTTATGGGTGAAATTGGTGAAAATCACGTGCTCCAGCTGATCCACCTGCTTCTTCAGGGCCTCATTGATTTCCGGATTGCAGTGGCCCAGAAGGTTGCACCACCAGGAAGAAATAATGTCCAGGTATTCCTTGCCATGGGTGTCGTACAGGTATACCCCCTTGCCGTGGTCTACCACCACCGGTGGAAATACTTCGTTATCCTTCATCTGCATGGCCGGATGCCAGATGTATTTCTTGTCTTCCGCTTCCCAGTTAATATCTGCCATTTTGTATACTCCTTTGATTATTTGTTGTCATTTGGTATGGATAAATGGGGTGTCAAGCTCTATTTGAAAAGGGGCACGGCTTCGCCGTAGGTTGTATAGAAAGGTTATGTAGAAGGGTTGTGTAAAAAGGTTCTTATGATTGACAGCGGCTTCGCCGCTGATGGTTCTTAAGTTTGACGCGCCTGACGGCGCGAGGGTTGTAGTGGCGGCTTCGCCGCAGTTTATAGCCTCCTTGCGGAGGCTGGCTCGCTTCGCTCGCAAAATCGTATAACTGCGCCGCAGGCGGCATATATACTCATCGCCCGACAGGGCGATACCACAACCCTCAGGCTGTGCACATTCTGCAGAGAATGTGCAAGTCAGTCGAAGTTGGCCCATAGCCTGCCCATAAAAGGGTCTTCCTTTTAATCGACTGACCGTTAGGCCTGTCAAACCTGGACCCCTTCGGCCCGCAGGGCTGTCAATCTTCGGAGCCAAAGGCTCCATCAACCTTAACGGCACTTTCGGGAATCCAGTCATCCCCCTCTATCCTGCCCCTTGAGCAAAGCGATGCACAGCGAACACATTTTGAAGGAGCAAAGCGACGCGCAAAATGTAGTGAGTCGTTTCCCCTCTGGGGACACAACCCTGCTATACAACCTGCGGCGTCAGCCGCGCCCCTTTTTCATATATAGGGAGAGGGCCTGGCACCGCCAATGTCTCAATCATTCACACTTCCGCGTAGCATCCTTCCAGCACTTTAGGATCACAGTGAAGGATGGTGTCTCCCTTTCTTACCCGGTCGATGACCTTGACGCCGGTGATTTCTTCAATCATTTTTACATTATCCTCTTCCATGACGCCGCCCTGCCAGTTGTTGAGGATAATGCCTTTGATGGGGATGTGGCGGTTTTTGATGTATTCGCAGGTGGTGACCACGTAGTTGATGGTGCCAAGGCCTGCGTCTGCCACCACCAGCACCGGCAGGGGG
>ULVN01079675.1_pt1 | contig 26713 bp, 18 predicted proteins | sample 1959491 | NCBI WGS metagenome assembly ULVN01 (sample SAMEA4835787, study PRJEB28245) | human gut metagenome | biome: gut microbiome; material: fecal sample | place: Denmark | collected 2008 | reverse complement strand
GGGGTTCATCCCCACCCTAACCCCCGCATGGTAACTAATCGTCCACCCTAACCCACGCATGATAACTAACCTCTTGACCTCGAAAAAGTGGCGAAAACTGGAGGATCTGAAACAGGTGGCGATGTAGTGCGATTAGACAAAACGACGAGTCAGGCTTCATGCTCCATTTGGGGCATGAAGCCTTTTTTGTGTTCTTTCTTGTTTTCGTCAGTAGGACAACCAAATTCCAAGACAGGCGACTATATCGACCCAATCATATGTTTTGCGGGGTTAGGGTGGGGATAAACCCCACCCCTACGTTGGATGTACATTTGATGACCGCATTATTTTCCTTTGCTTTTATGGGGATAAAAAACACACCTACGTTGGATGTACATGGTGGGTTCGTAGGGGTGGGGTTCATCCCCACCCTAACCCCCGTATGGTAACTAATCGTCCACCCTAACCCCCGCATGATAACTAATCTCTTGACCTCGAAAAAGTGGCGAAAACAGGAGGACCTGAAACAGGTGGCGATGTAGTGCGATTAACCAAGACGACAAATTAGGCTTCATGCTCCATTTGGGGCATGAAGCCTTTTCTGTGCTCTTTGCGTTTCCGTGCAAGCATCCTCACATAAGCAGCAATCGCATCTAAAAACATTGACAAAACACCCTCATCGCAAGCTTTCATTCTAGAAAAGGCAATGGCTCTGAAACGACATCCTCAGCGTCAGTTCCCGCTCATCTCAGTGGTTTCTGCTTGTCATCTCAGTTGTTTCTACGAGTCATCTCGGTTGTTTTTATGAGTCAAACCACTTGTTTTATCGAGTCAAAGCACTTGTTTTATCGAGAAAAAAACGTAGAAACAGGCATCAACAAGGGTTTTCTTATACCATTATCTTTACACCCTATTCATAAGTCACTATATATCAATACTATATAAAAACAATCCGAAAATTCGCGAAAATCCGGCCAAGATAGGTCCCGGTCATAAAAATCGCCAAAATAGAGGCCGAAAATTATCTGTTTATATGACAATCCTATTGTGTCTTCCACCCCTCTTGCTAGTTTAGATCTTTGTCGTCTGTTTACCAACAGAAGGCAATGCCCAAAACCCGTTTGCCGTGCTCATACGGCGCTTATTGCCAACACAGGCAAGGACGACACATCAGAAGTTCACCACAGAAGGAGTGAAAGATGAGGACATCGAGACGTACTAAACCCGCAGCCTCACCCCATAGCCCATCTCCACAAAAGAGAGGAGGACGATATGCTCCAAAGGGCGAATAAGGCGCGAAAGCAAACCCCTGTCCCTATGCAGCCAAAAGAGAGACGGACATTTCAATATTGTGCCGTTTGATAATTTCATCTTTCTGATTTTGCGGTCTTAATATTATTGGTTATCTTTGCAAGCATAATCAAGGTGAAAGGATTACAGTACGGCAGTGCCGTCTTAAGCGTCAAAAACAATGGAAACGACACATCAAATCAACAAGGTAGAGCTTCGCACGCTGCGCATGGAGGACTATGACCAGCTGGCAGGCTCTTTTAAGCGTATCTATGGCGACAGCGATGAGTTCTGGACGCACGCTCAGATCAAGAAACTCATCACGATCTTCCCCGAAGGACAGGTGGTGGTCATCGCCGACGGAAAGATCGTAGGCTGTGCGCTGAGCATCATCGTAGACTACGACATGGTCAAGGGCGACCATACCTATGCACAGGTGACGGGCAACGAGACCTTCAACACCCACAACCCCAACGGCAATATCCTCTATGGCATCGAGGTGTTTATCCATCCCGACTACCGTGGACTCAGACTCGGCCGACGCATGTATGAGTATCGCAAGGAGCTCTGCGAGAAACTCAATCTCAAGGCTATCATGTTTGGCGGGCGTATCCCCAACTATCACAAATACGCCGACACCATGCGACCAAAAGAGTATATCGAGAAGGTGCGCTCGCGCGAGATCTACGACCCCGTGCTGAACTTCCAGCTGAGCAACGATTTCCACGTGCGCCGCATCATCCGCAACTATCTGCCCAACGACGAGGAGTCGAAGCACAACGCCTGCCTGCTGCAGTGGGACAATATCTACTATGAGCCCAAGCGCGACCAGAAGGTGGAGCGCAAGCCTACCGTGCGCATCGGCATGGTGCAGTGGCAGATGAGACCCTACAACAGCATCGACGAGCTCTTCGAGCAGGTGGAGTTCTTCGTAGACTCGGTGTCGGACTATAAGAGTGACTTCATCCTCTTCCCCGAATATTTCAACGCTCCGCTCATGGCACGCTACAACAATCTTGGTGAGGCGGAGTCCATACGTGCGCTGGCTAAGTATACCGAGAAGATCCGCGACCGCTTCCGCGAGCTCGCCATCAGCTATAACATCAACATCATCACGGGCTCCATGCCCTACGTCAAGGACGACGGTGGCCTCTATAATGTGGGCTTCCTCATCCGCCGCGACGGCACTGACGAGATGTACGAGAAAATCCATGTCACCCCCGACGAGGTGAAGTGCTGGGGACTCAACGGCGGCAATGCCATCCGCACCTTCGACACCGACTGCGGAAAGATTGGTGTGGTGATCTGCTACGATGTGGAGTTTCCTGAGCTCACCCGTCTGTTGGCAACGCAAGGTATGCAGATCCTCTTCGTGCCGTTTATGACCGACACACAGAACGCCTACGCCCGTGTGCGCATCTGCGCCCAGGCCCGCGCCATCGAGAACGAATGCTATGTGGCCATCGCCGGTAGTGTGGGCAACCTGCCGCGTGTGCACAACATGGACATCCAGTATGCTCAGAGCGCTGTCTTCACGCCCTGCGACTTCCCCTTCCCCAACGACGGCCGGCGCGCCGAGGCTACGCCCAACACCGAGATGATCCTCGTGGCCGACGTGGATCTCAACCGCCTCAGCCAGCTCCACACCTACGGCTCGGTACGTAACCTGCTCGACAGGCGAACGGATCTGTATGAAGTAAAGTTAATGCCTCACCCCCGTACCCCTCTCCCAAGGAGAGGGGAGTGAACGCCTCACCCCCGAACCCCTCTCCCAAGGAGAGGGGAGTGAACGCCTCACCCCCGAACCCCTCTCCCAAGGAGAGGGGAGTGAACGCCTCACCCCCGAACCCCTCTCCCAAGGAGAGGGGAGTGATTACTCTGGCGAAACCAGCCTGCGGTTGATCGCACGGTTTTGTGTAGGGGCGGCTCGCCGTGGCCCGCCCCTACTAACACCCTAAGAACATAACACCCAAGAATAGAAAGAGACAGATGATAGATACGCAACAACATAATAGTAAACCAAAACACAGTAATAAGGAACCTGATAAACCAGAACACTGTAATAAGAAACCTGGTAAGTCGGCCTCCTATAATACTCCGTTTATCTCAGTAACTACTCCCCTCTCCTTGGGAGAGGGGTTCGGGGGTGAGGCTGGTGAGGCTGGAGAGCTTGGTGAGCCTGGAGAGCCTGGTGAGTTTGTTGAGCTTGTTGAGCCTTCCTTATACATCTTCGATTTCGACGGTACGCTGGGCGACTCCAAGCATCTCATCGTCAAGACCATGCAGGACACATGCCGTGAGCTGAAAATGGATCAACCGTCGGAAGATGCCTGCGCCGCCACCATCGGACTGCCACTGGAGCAATGCTTCGCCGTAGCCTGCCATGTCGACGACGCTACGGCAGACCGCTGCGCCACCGTCTACCGCGACATCTTCCGACGTAACAACCGTCCGGGTGCCGTACCGCCGTTTCCCGGTGTCCTTGACACGCTTCGCACGCTCCATGAGCATGGACGGCTCATCGCGCTGGCCAGCAGCCGTTGTCATGAGTCGCTGCAAGGCTTTGCCCAGGAGTATGGCATCGACGATTGGCTCTGCGCCTTGGTGGGAGCAGACGACGTGACGCATGCTAAACCCGATGCCGAGCCTGTCAACGTGATCCTGCAATCCACCGGCTGTAAGCCTGAGGATACGCTTGTCGTGGGCGACACGCGCTTCGACATTCTCATGGGGCGCAATGCAGGGGCCCACACCTGCGGCGTGACCTACGGCAATGGCTCGCGCGAAGAACTGGAAGAGGCAGGGGCAGAACAAATTATCGATCAGTTTGATAAATTAATTTGAGAAATATGGAAGAGACACAAAAAATTATCGATGCCCTCACTCTGCGCATCATTACCTACGACGCTGGTGATCCCATGCGCATACAACATCTGCTGAAGGTACACCGCTTTGCGCAACTCATCGGCCGTGCCGAAGGGCTGGACGCCCACACTCTCTTTGTCTTGGAGTCAACAGCCGTACTTCACGACATCGGCATCCATCCCGCTGAGGCAAAATACGGCAGCAGCAACGGTAAATACCAGGAAAAGGAGGGACCGGCACCGGCACGCGCCATCCTCGAAGACATGCACTACGACGAGGCCGACATCGAGCGCATCTGCTGGCTCATCGCCCATCACCACACCTACAAGAACATAGACGCACCGGACTATCAGATCCTCGTGGAGGCAGACTTCCTTGTCAACCTCTACGAAGACCATATCTCGCAGCACGGCATTGAGGCGGCACGCAAGAACATCTTCAAGACGAAGACCGGATTGCAGTTGCTCCACATGATCTATCAGGAGACTTACACAATGCCCGGCGCCGACACACACTGTGAGGAGGGTGAGAAATGCTGAAAGACTTCATGCTCGTGGGCTGCGGCAGCTTCTTGGGTGGCGGCTGTCGCTTTGTGGTGTCCAAGCTCATACAAGTGCTGATACCACTGAGCTTTCCCTTTGGCACGTTTGCTGTCAACATTCTCGGTTGTCTGATCATCGGCTTCCTGTCCGGTCTCAACTGGGCAGGAGGTTGGATGTCGCCGTCGGTGAAGCTCATTCTGACCACAGGCTTCTGTGGCGGCTTCACCACTTTCTCCACCTTCATGAACGAGAGCACGGCACTCACGCACGACGGAGACTATCTCTACCTCGCCCTCTACTTAGGGCTGAGCGTGGCGTTGGGACTGCTCGCCGTCGTCGCCGGCAATGCCTGCGCCAAAATGATATAACAGTCTCACCCCCGTACACAGCCTCACCCCCGTACCCCTCTCCATGGAGAGGGGAGTGATTACTTCCAAGGGGTGTTAGGAGGGGATTGCAATCCCCTCCCCTCGGGGAGGGTTAGGGAAGGGCTTTTTTGTTTTCTTTTCTTTCTGTTTCTCGATTTTATTCTGTAACTTTGCAGAAACTTAGCACATTATATAATAATGAGTACAACCGTGCAGGAAACAGAAAGGCAGTTCCAGGACGTCATGGCAGAGTGCAGACAGCTCTTTGCCAAGAAGCTACATGACTATGGTGCCTCATGGCGTATGCTCCGTCCTTCTTCGCTTACCGACCAGCTCTTTATCAAAGCCAAGCGCATCCGTACACTTGAGATCACTAAAGAAAGTCTTGTCGGCGAGGGCATCAGACCGGAGTTCATCGCGCTGATCAACTATGGCATCATTGGACTCATACAGCTCAAGGAGGGTTTCGCCGATACCATCGACACCACACCTGATGAGGCTCTGAAGCTCTACGACCACTATGCCCACGAGGCTTTCGAGTTGATGAAGCGCAAGAACCACGACTATGGCGAGGCGTGGAGAGACATGCGCGTCACGAGCTACACCGATTTCATCCTCACAAAGATAGAACGTGTCAAAGAGCTCGAAGAAAACCAGGGCAAAGCACTCGTCTCGGAAGGCATCGACAGCAACTACTACGATATCATCAACTATGCGGTCTTCGGTGCCATCCGCACGAAACAGCCGATAGAGAAAGCATAGCCCCGGCGCTTTCGTCACTACACGATAAGATCCTACATTCGCTTTTCATACGCAACACTTGGCCATGACCGACAAAGAAGACAACATACAGCTCCAAACACAAGCCCGCGCTACCTCGCGCTGGCAAAGCATGCTGACGACCATCCTCGTCAACATAGCCCGGTTTATTGTTGGGCTGACCTTTATCTTCTCCGGCTATGTCAAGGCCATCGACCCGTTGGGCACGCTCTACAAGATGCAGGACTATCTGGAGGCCATTGGCTTGGCAGGTGCTCTGCCCGACTATCTGCTCATTTCGGCAGCTGTGCTGCTTGCCGGACTGGAGTTTTGCATGGGCATCTTCATGGTCTTTGCCATTCACCGGCGGATGACCTCAAAGATCATCCTCGCCTTTATGGCGGTGATGACGCTGATCACGCTGTGGCTCGTCATTGCCAATCCTGTCAAGGACTGCGGTTGCTTCGGCGATGCCATCCATCTGACCAACACCGAATCACTGCTGAAGAACATCGTGCTGACGGCGTGCGCTGTGCTGCTGTGGCGGAAACCGCTCTGCATGTATCGGTTTATCTCGAAGCCCAATCAGTGGATAGCCGTCAACTACACCATCATCTTCATCCTCGTCACAAGCACCTACTGTCTCTATAAGCTGCCTGTCTTTGACTTCCGCCCCTATCATGTCGGCGTGAACATCAAGAAAGGTATGGAGATTCCTCCCGGCGCGCCGCAACCCCAATTCGAGACAACTTTCATCCTTGAAAAGAACGGCGTGAAGAAAGAGTTCACCCTTGACAACTATCCCGACTCCACTTGGAAGTTCATCGACTCCAAGACCGTGCAGACCGCCGAGGGCTATGTGCCGCCGATCCACGACTTCTCGATACAGTCGCGCGCGGGCGATGACCTCACCGACAGCATCCTCGACCGCCGCGGATATACCTTCCTGCTTATCGCTCCCGACCTGAGCACTGCCGACGACGGCAACTTTGGCGCCATCGACCAGCTCTATGAGTATTGCATCGACAGACATATTCCCTTTTACTGTCTGACAGCTTCGGGCGACAAGGACATCAAGCACTGGGAAGACATCACGGGCGCGGAATATCCCTTCCTGCTCACCGACGGCACCACACTCAAGACGATGATCCGCAGCAATCCAGGACTGATGCTTATCAAAAACGGCACGATCCTGCGCAAGTGGAGCCATAACGACCTCCCTGACGCAGCTGACCTGCACGGTGACATCAACAAGCTGCCCATCGGACAGCCCGACGGGCACACGGCAGCCGGCACGATGGCAAAGGTTGCCATTTGGTTTATCCTGCCGCTGTTCCTGCTCACGCTCGCTGACAGACTGTGGGCTTGGACCAAATGGCTCAAAGCTTGGCAGAAGGAAAAAGAAAATCAGATACAACAACAACTGTTTAACTTATTATTAATAGAAAGGAAACGTAAAATGAGAAAGAAAATCGTTGCAGGCAACTGGAAAATGAACGAGAACCTGCAGGAGGGCATCGCCCTGGCAAAAGAGATCAATGAGGCATGTGCTGCTGACAAACCTAACTGTGGTGTCATCATCTGCACTCCGTTCATCCACTTGGCTAAGGTCGCTGAGGTCCTGGATCAGAATGTCGTCGCTCTCGGTGCTGAGAACTGCGCCGACAAGGAGAAGGGCGCTTACACAGGTGAGGTCTCTGCCGCTATGGTGAAGTCTACCGGTGCACAGTATGTCATCCTGGGTCACAGCGAGCGTCGTCAGTACTATCACGAGACAGCTGAGATCCTGAAAGAGAAGGTTCAGCTGGCACTGGCCAATGGTCTGAAGGTGATCTTCTGCTGCGGCGAGACTCTCGAAGAGCGCGAGGCCAACAAGCAGAACGAGGTCGTCAAGGCTGAGCTCGACGGCAGCGTGTTCAACCTCTCTGCTGAGGAGTGGAAGAACATCGTGCTGGCTTACGAGCCGATCTGGGCTATTGGCACAGGCAAGACGGCTACCAGCGACCAGGCTGAGGAGATGCTCGCTTACATCCGTAGCATCGTCGCTGAGAAGTACGGCAAAGAGGCTGCTGAGGACACAACCATCCTCTACGGTGGAAGCTGCAAGCCCGGCAATGCTAAGGAGCTCTTCGCTAAGCCTGACATCGACGGCGGCCTGATCGGCGGTGCTTCTCTGAAGTGCGCAGACTTCAAGGCTATCATCGACGCTTGGAAGTAATTTTCTATCTATCAGGAATGAGAGAACCAGGACGGCCTTCACCCCTGTTGTGGGGGTGAAGGCGTGCCTCTTCTCTGATTCCTGACTATTACAACGACGATTATGAAGAGACTGATCTTGGGGATTATCGGTATGCTGACATTGGGCATGACCCCGATGCATGCACAGACCTTCCTTGGACATCTGCAACAGCAAAGGCAGGGGGAAGGTAAGATCACTGTGACGCAGAGCAAGACCATCACAGATCTCGTCAACGGCAATGCGTCTTCATCCCCGGAAAAGAATACCACCACACAAAACAACATTACGCCGGGCACGAAGACAAGTGCGCAGGCAAAGACGGTAGGAAGCAAGACTGTTGTCTCACAACAGCAGAGCACCATCGAGCAAGCCAAGAAAGCTGAGCAGAAAGCAGCCCTGGCTTTGGGAAAGAAGACTTCCACACAAACGAATAAAAACACAGAGGCTGCCCGACGCGCTGCCGTCGCAGCCGAACAGAAAAAGGCTGAGGCCGCTGCCCAAGCAGCTAAGAAAGAAGAGCAACTCGCCGAGATACGCCGGCAGGAAGAGGCCGCCAGGGCGAAGCAGGAAGCCGAGGCTTTAGCACGCCAGCAGGCTGCCCAGGAAGCTAAGGCCAGGGCTGAGAGCGCTGAGGCAGAGAAAAGAGCGCAATGGGCTCGCGAGGCAGAAGCCTATAAAAAGAAATTGGAGAGCGAGCGCAGAAGCCAGGCTCATCAGCAGGACGACGACGAGATGTCGATCCCGACCATCGACATGCGCAAGAAGGTGATGCGTGGCAGCCGTAAGGTCACCGGATACCGGGTACAAGCCTTCGCCGGCGGCAACACGCGCGCCGATAAGATGAAAGCTCAACAGGCAGGCAACGCTATCAAGATGCGTTTCCCCGACCAACCGATATATGTTCACTTCTATTCTCCACGCTGGATCTGCCGTGTGGGCAACTACCGCTCGCTCGGGGAGGCCGAAAAGATGCTGCGTGCCGTCAGAAAGATGGGCTATAAGGCCGCTACCATCGTCAAGGGAAAGATCACGGTGAACTAAATAATGAGTAATGTATAATGTATAGTGTATAATGTATAATGTATAATGTATAATGTATAGTGTATAATGAATAAATAAGTGCACCATTGGGGTGACAGAAATTCATCATTCAACACTCAACATTGTTATCACTCATCATTCAACATTGTAGTTATCAACTCTCAACTCACTCTCAACTTTCAACTCTCAACTCTCAACTCACTCTCAACTCTCAACTCACTCTCAACTCTCAACTTTCAACTCTCAACTTTTATGAATCCAGAAACAGAATTCCGGCCAGGACTCGAAAAACTGGCCGACCACTATAAAGACATACTTACTTTGCTGGGCGAAGACCCGGAGCGTGAGGGACTCGTCAAAACACCAATGCGCGTAGCAAAGGCCATGCAGACGCTCACCCGCGGCTACACCCAGGATCCGAAAAAGGTGCTTACCGACGCGCTTTTTGAGGAGAAATACAACCAGATGGTCATCGTCAAGGACATCGACTTCTTCTCGATGTGCGAGCACCACATGCTCCCGTTCTTCGGTAAGGCGCATGTGGCGTATATCCCCAATGGCTACATCACCGGACTGAGCAAGATCGCACGTGTCGTCGACATCTTCTCCCACCGACTGCAAGTGCAGGAGCGGTTGACGGAGCAGATCGAACAGTGCATCCGCGAGACGCTCAAACCACAAGGCGTCATGGTTGTGCTCGAGGCACGCCACCTGTGTATGCAGATGCGAGGCGTGGAAAAGCAAAACTCCATGACTACGACAAGTGCCTACAGCGGCGTCTTCGAGTCGGCAAAAACCAGAATGGAGTTCCTCAGCCTGCTGAAAGTGAAATAACAAGGCACGCTCTCCTTATTTTATATACAGTAGGAGCTTCATCTTCCCGATCGGTACACCTTATTATATATATAGGGCTGCGACACGGCCGGACAAGGCCCCCCGTCGGGCATCATTTGATCACCCTTTAATCACAAACGCATGAAATTTATTTCCTGGAACGTCAATGGACTTCGCGCCTGCATGAAGCCGAAGACCGACGACGATGGCAAAGTCATCAGCAAAGGCTTTGAGGCTTACTTCAAAGACCTGGACGCTGACTTCTTCTGTCTGCAAGAAACGAAGATGCAGGCCGGACAACTTGACCTGCAATTCCCCGGATATACGTCGTACTGGAACTATGCCGACAAGAAAGGCTACAGCGGCACGGCGATCTTCGCACGTCAGGAGCCGCTGAGCGTCGATTACGGTATGGGCATCGACGAGCACGATCACGAGGGACGTGTCATCACGCTCGAATACGCTGACTTCTATCTCGTCTGTGTCTACACGCCGAATTCGCAGGACGGGCTGCGCCGTCTTGACTACCGCATGAAGTGGGAGGACGACTTCCGGAACTTCCTTTTGGCACTCAACAATAAGAAACCGGTCATCGTCTGTGGCGATATGAACGTGGCACACGAGGAGATCGATATCAAAAATCCCAAGACCAACCGCCACAACGCGGGCTTCACCGACGAGGAGCGCGAGAAGATGACAGTGCTGCTCAACAGCGGTTTCACCGACACCTTCCGCCTGCTGCACCCCGATGAGGTGAAATATTCGTGGTGGAGCTACCGCTTCCGGGCCAGAGAGAAAAACGCCGGATGGCGCATCGACTACTTCCTTACGTCCAACAGCTTGCAACCACGTATCACTGTAGCTGATATCCACAACGAGGTCTTCGGCAGTGACCACTGCCCCGTGGAACTGCAATTGAGATAACACTCAAGGCCTTTCGGTATATTCCGGAAGGCCTTTTTCTCATCTGCATAAGAACTGGCTAAGAAAAAGAGAAAAAATATGCACGCAGGAACAGACAACTATACCTATCTCACCACCGCACCGATCCGTCGTGTCATACCGACGATGGCCATCCCGACGATCATCAGCATGCTCGTCACCGCCCTATACAATATGGCGGACACGTTTTTCGTGGGTAAGCTCGACACACAGTCTACAGCTGCCGTGGGTGTGGTGTTCTCGATGATGTTCTTCGTGCACGCCTGCGGATTCTTCTTTGGGCACGGATCCGGCAACTATATCTCACGCGAGTTAGGCGCGCGCCGCCACGACAACGCAGCGCGCATGGCAGCCACTGGTTTTTGCTTCTCTGTGATGGCTGGTGCCGTGATCACACTGATGGGCTGGTTGTTCATCGATCCGCTGTCACTGCTGTTGGGTGCCACGCCGACCATCCTGCCCCACACACGGCAATATCTCGGCATCATCCTCTTCGGTGCGCCTTTCCTAACCGGCTCGCTCACGCTCAACAACCAGTTGCGTCTTCAGGGCAACGCCTCGTTTGCCATGGTGGGTATCGTCACGGGTGCGATCCTCAACGTAGGGCTCGATCCGCTCTTCATCTTTGTCTGTCACTGGGGCGTAGCCGGTGCTGCCCTTGCCACAGTGACCGGGCAGGTGGTGAGCTTCCTCATTCTTTTTTTCATGACGCGCCGTGGAGAGAACATCGCCATCCGTTTCCGTCTATTCTCTCCCTCATGGTCCGCCTTCAAGGAAATCTTCTTCGGCGGCAGCCCGTCGCTGTGCCGTCAGGGACTGCTCTGTCTGGCCACGATGATGCTCAACCATGCCGCAGGCAACTACGGCGACGCCGCCATCGCTGCCATGAGCATTGTCAACCGCATCACGATGATGGTCATGGCCGTCGTCATCGGCTTGGGACAAGGTTTCCAACCGCTTTGTGGCTTCTGCTTCGGTGCCCGTCTCATCCCCCGTTTGAAGCGTGCCTATTGGTTCACGATAGCCGTCGGCACAGTCTTTCTCATCATCTGCACGGTCTTCGGCTGGCTGCTCAGTGATCATCTCATCGGCATCTTTCGCGATGATGCCGAGGTCATCGCCATTGGCATCGTCGCCCTGCGCTGGCAAATCAGCACGCTGCCACTCAACAGCTTCATCATGACGAGCAACATGCTGACCCAGACGTGCCGCAAGCCAGTGGCCGCCAACCTGCTGGCGTCCGCCCGCAGCGGACTCTTCTTCGTCCCGTTGATCCTCATTCTTCCGCACTTCTTCGGACTGATGGGCGTGGAGATGTGCCAAGCCGTCAGCGACTTTTGCTCCTTCACGCTTTCTGTTCCTGTCATGGCGCATACGCTCAAACATTTACAACAATAAATCAGCACAAAAAAATTGTATAGTTGCGTTTGCTGGATAATTCCGAAAAGCTACTCATCGTATTCAATATTACAGATATTTACACTTGCATATGATCAATTTAAAAACTAACAAAGAATAAGCCTTGATCTTGTGCTTTGTTAGAGCAGAGATAACCCTCGTCTCTACATGTTATTGCGCAGAACTACAATAACGTAATCTATCATCAAAACTCTTTACTACAGTAAAAGATACTATCCTCAATCACTTTGTCTTTTAACTATTACCATGAGAGGAGAAAATGTTGTTTTGTTAAAAACAATAACCTTTTACAAACAAAGAAAGGGTATAAAAAACACCAATTAAATTTAATTTTAATTAACCACGCTGTTTTGCCTATTTTTCACAGAAAATTGTAATTTTGCACAAAAATAAAAAAGGGTATTAGCTGATTGAATGATCGAAAGGTAAGAAAGAGAAAAGAAGATAAGTTAATAACAACCTTTTTCGATGATTAGCTGACAACACAGAACACATAATAGATACAAGATAAGATGAAAATTCACAGAGTTGCGTTGACAAAGGCTCACCTGTTCCCGAGCACTGCGATAGCATTGTTCATGGCTATCGTCCCCACGCCACGTGCCTGCGCACAAGAAGTTGCCCTCAAAACCAACATGCTTTACTGGGCCACAACCACGCCAAATATCGGCATGGAAGTAGGACTGGGTGATAAGACTACCGGTCAGGTGTTCTTTGGCCTCAATCCATGGAAGCAGAGTGGCGGCGACCACAGTTCCCTACGTCATTGGGTCGTACAGCCTGAGTTGCGCCACTGGTTCTGCCAGAAATTCAACGGATGGTTTGTCGGCGTCCATGCCATGGGTGGACAATACAATGCCGGAGGCGTGAAACTGCCCTTAGGCTTCTTCCCCTCTTTGGAGGACCACCGCTACAAAGGCTGGTATGTCGGCGGCGGACTGACGGCCGGTTACCAGTGGGTCCTCAGCAAACATTGGAATTTCGAGGCTTCCGTAGGAGCTGGATACATCTATTCACCCTACAAGAAGTATTGCGCCGTCTGCCGCACCGAAGGAAAGGAAGAACACCGCAACTATGTCGGTCCGACCAAAGCCGCCCTTTCTCTTGTCTATCTCATAAAATGATCACATCATGAAAAGCTATATCATCGCCATAGCCACCCTTTTCTCCGTCACAGCCACCCACGCACAAGACTGTACCCACCTCGCCGTTGCCAACAAGGAGATGCGTTTGGAGAATGTCAAGGTCGAGCGTGCCGGTAACTTTCTTACCCTGGCCATGGATCTCAACCTCGATTCTCTGCGCCTGCCCAGCAACACACAACTCGTCTACACGCCTATCCTCCATACCGAGCAGGGCGACAAGCAGTTGCCAGAGATCGTCGTCAACGGCCGCAAGCAACAGGTTATGTACCAGCGCGGATTCTATAACGGTCGCTATGCCGCTGACGCCACCGTCGTGCGCCGTTACAACGGCAAGGAACAGACGGCGCACTACCTCGCCACCATACCCCTTGACAAGAGCGTGCGCTCCTATGATGTCAACCTCCATGAGGACCTCTGCGGATGTGGCGACAAGGTCGACGGCACTACCTACACGCTGAAGAAGCACAACCTCCCAAACCTCCCCCTCGTACGCCCACAGGTCGAGGCGGTGAAGATACGCCATCTCGACAAGCGCGCGTATATCGACTTCCCCGTCGACCAGATCACCCTCTACCCCGACTACCGGCGTAACCCCGCACAGCTCGACAGCATCATCAGCACGATCATTGCTCTTAAGGCCGACAAAAACCTGGAAGTCAGCACTATCAACATCCATGGATACGCTTCGCCCGAGAGTCCTTATGACCATAACGCCTATTTGGCCACCAACCGTGCCAAGACGTTGACGGACTTCGTGCGCCGACAGGTCAACCTTCCAGCCTCTCTGTTCACCGTGTCTTCCACCGCCGAGGACTGGGACGGACTCGTCAACTTCATCAAAAACAGCAACTTGGAGCATAAGTCCGAAATACTCGCTATCGCCAGCGACACTTCTCTTGCGCCCGATGCCCGCGAGGCACGCATCAAACAGAAGTACGCCGACGAGTATAAGTTTATGCTGAGCAACTGGTATCCTGCCCTTCGTCACTCCGACTACCACATTACTTATAAGGTGAAGCCCTTCGACGTGGAAACGGCCAAACAGGTTATCAAGACACAGCCACAGCTGCTCTCCGAAGAGGAGATGTTCATGGTGGCACAGACCTACGAGCCCGGCTCCAAGGACTTCAACGACGTCATGCAGACTGCCATCCGCCTGTTCCCCAACAATGCCACGGCCAATCTCAACACCGCCATTGTTTTGCTCAACGAGGGTAAGGCCGATGCTGCCAAACCCTACCTCGACAAAGCCGGCAACAGCAAAGAGGCTCAGCAGGCACGACAAGCCTACGAAGAACTCAAGAAGTGAACCTTTGAATCGAAATAGATAGATAATTAATTAAGAATACATAAAAGCAACACACATGAAGAACCATTTTTTTAAACTTTCCGCTCTTGCCATTCTGGGCACAGCCCTCTTTGGCATGACTGCATGCTCCGACAAGGACGATGTGGCCGGCAGTGAGAACGCTACGGACGACGCTAAGCAGTATATAGCCGTCAACATCCGTAACGTGCAGAGTGCTCCTACTACCGCAGGTGCCAAGGCTTTCACACGTGCTGGTGAGACCTTCGAGGATGGTACTGACAATGAGACGAAAATCTACACTGTTCGTTTCTATTTCTTCAACACCGATGGTACTCCTTTCCGTCTGAGCAATAATGATGGTCATAACTGGCTGAATGTATCCGCTGACCAACTGACGCAAGACACGGAAAACAGTTCAAACATCGAACAGAAGACCAAGGCTGTCCTCCTCATTCAGAACAACACTGGTGCAAGCCCCTCGGGTATGATTGCTATCGTCAATCCTCAGTCATTTATTGGCTCGGATGGCGTTTCCAATCCTCTGTTGGATGATAGTGGCACACCGAGAGACCTCAGTTTGAACCAGCTGCGTGCTGATGCGCTGACAGCCTCCAACTTTTATAATGCCACCACGGGTAGCAGCTTTGTTATGAGCAACAGCATCTATGAGAACAATGGTACCAGCTCGGGTGCTTCCCTTACGGCAGGTCATATTCAGACCAGTTCTGATGCTGCTCTTGCCAACCCCGTTGATGTGTATGTAGAGCGTGTCAACGCCAAGGTGAGAGCTCACCTCTCTGGCTCTGCAACAACTCTGCCTGCTGATAAGAACTGGGGGGCTATCACAGCAACCAGCGATATTGTCGCCACTTCGTATGCCAATGGTGAAGATCATTCTACGACCATTGTAGAGAAAGGTACTTCCTATCCTGCCTTCCGTGTAGGTAAGACGCACGATAAAGACATCTATGCTTTGGTATTAGGCTGGGGCCTTGCTGATGAGAATGGAATTGCTACACTTGAGAAGAATATTGGCACATCTTCAAACTGGGAAGCTTGGGTTCTGAACAACTTCATTGGTTTCGACCCTTGGACCTCTCCGGACTACCATCGTTGCTATTGGGAGATATCTCCAGAGGTAGCCATCGGTAAAGGTAGAAATAATCCTGTTGACCACTCCTGGAACAGCTATACCACAGGGCTGACTTCTACAGCTTCTTCGCTCTATACCCTGCCTAATACTGCCAATACTACAACTGGCTATGATGCTTGTGATAAGAATATTTCTCAGACTACCTTTACTAAGTTCCTGGCTAAGACCGTACTCGTCTATAACAACGGCACAGAGACTGCTCCTGACTGGAAACCGGCTGAGATCTGCACCTACAACAATGCCGAGTATTTTGGTCTGAACGATTTACGTACTGCCATTGCCAACGAGTTTAGCCAGTATTACACGGTGTCTTCAAAAGATGGCTCTTCCGTTTATACCTCTCTGCAGCCCTCTGACATCACATTCTCTACAGAGCCTCAGACTGACAACACAAAGTCAAGTGTGAAGAACTATCAGGTTGTTCCATGTGTGAAGGAAGGTACCTATTACACCAAGAATGCCGATGGTACTTTTTCTCCGGCATCAGCAGCTACCATCAACTCAGAGATGGACAACAAGGTGGCCGATGTGCGCAATGCGGGTATGACCTATTATTACTATTGCATCCGTCACTTGGCAAAAGACGATCCTAGCAAGCTTGCTTACCTCGGCGTGGTGCGTAACCATATCTACGATATCAACATCAAGAGTATAACTGGTTTTGGCACGCCTGTCTACGATCCCGACAAGAATATTGTACCTATGGTACCCAACGATGATGCCACCTTCTTGGCCGCCGACTTGAACGTTCTCTCTTGGCGCGTCGTCAGCCAGACCGTTGACCTCGACGCTACAACAGGAAAATAATTCTTAGGTGTAAGGTGTTATTGATTAGGTGTTAGATGTTGGGTGTTAATGATTAGTCCCAGCGCATAGGGATCCCGCCGTGGTCGTCCTACCGTCGCCCGGCTTTTCCCCCCCGACACAAGTGACAAACCATTAACACCTACCACCTCTCACCCCTCATATAAAACTCATCCATAATCCCAAATCAATGTTGAAAGCTTTTCGATATTCCCCACGCTTGTTGCGTCGTCTCTCGCTCCTCTTCATAGCGCTCGGTGCCCTCCTCCTCTCCTCCTGCGGCATGATGGAGGCCGACAGTGGTCAGGACTGTACCACCTACCGGCGCGTGCATTTCGTCTTCGACATGAACATGCTGTTCTCCGATGCCTTTGCTCATGAGGTCGACACCGTCACCCTCTATGCCAATGATGCCTCGGGAAAGATCGTCTATACCAAGCGCGAGGCAGTGGCCGACATCGTGAGCCGGGGATATATGGATGTCAACGACCTTCCCTCCGGAACCTACACCTTCCGCGTGTGGGCCACCGGAGAGGATCGTTACGACAACTCCTATACCTATGGCGACGATATCATCGACCGGGAGGACACCGCCCGTCTCACCGTTACCGTCAACCGCGACAACGCTGAGGTCAACCACGACCTCACACCCCTCTTCTTCGGCGTCACACGCAACGTCGACATGACCGACTATCAGTACGGTGGCGTGCGCGAGACCACAGTCTATCTCACCAAGGACACCAACGTCTTCCGCATCGTCTTGCAGAACCTCAGTGGCGCCAACCTCACCCCCAACGACTTCAGCTTCTATCTCACCGACAACAATGGCAGCCTTGACTGCACCAACAACCTCGTCGACGACGAGCCACTCACCTACCGCGCCTGGTCGGTGACAAGTGGACAGGCGGGCGTCACCGGCAACGACGGCACCACCGTCACCAGCGTCTCGGCTGTCGTGGCAGAGATAACGACCAACCGACTGATCAAAGGACACGACATGCGACTGCATATCGTCAACAACGCCGACGGCAAGGAGATCATCAACATCCCGGCCATCGACTACTGCCTCCTCGTCAAAGGCAACTACAACAAGAATATGTCAGACCAGGAGTACCTCGACCGCGAGGACCACTACGACATGGTCTTCTTCATAGACAGCCAGCACAACTGGCTCGCAGCCTCCATCTACATCAACTCGTGGAGAGTGGTGCTGCAAAATGCTGACTTAGGACAATAATGATATACGCTTTGAAGACAACATATAAAAGTTTCTGCCTGAAAGTCAGTCTGATGGCTTTGGCCGCGCTCTCCCTCGTAGCGTGCAGTCAGAATGCTGACAGCGACGATACCCAAAAGAATATCGTCTCTGTCTACTTCACCCTGTCCGTTAATGAGGCTGAGGCATCCGTGGCTGCGAAGAGCCGTTCCACGGCGCCGCCGGAGGGCACAGGCACCTGGCAGAGCTACGACCCCAAGGGGGAAGCCGACGACTATGAGAACGCCATTGACGTGAATAAGCTCAATGTGTATTTCTATAAGGTCGATGGCACCTATGCCGGAAAGGTGGACGATATGACTGCCTACCGCGACGATACGAAGAAAAATGTCTACCATATCGTCGGCAAGATGAATATCGACAAGGACAACCTCGTCAACGACCAGTTCACGGGGCGTATGGTGGTCTATGCCAATATGGATACTCCTGCCACGTTGCCGTGGGCGTCTACCTCCACCGATATCCTCGGCCAGTCTTATTCCTTCAATCCCTCCGCCCCTACCTATATTCCCATGTGGGGCGTGCGCAGTGTCAGCTTCGACGCTAGCCCGGGCACTCAGCAGAACCTCGACGACGTGTACATGCTCCGCGCTGTGGCCAAGGTCACCGTTCAGCTCGATGAGACCATCATGAAAGGCTGGACCATCGAAGCCATCACCATGAACCGGTGGAACAACAAAGGCTATTGCCTGCCCTCGTGGGTCGACGAGCTCAACGACACGCAGGACCTCACCTTCAACCAGAGTGAGAACGTCTATAACGCTACTGATGTCCTCCAGACTACACCCATCGACTTCACGGCCGCCACGGCTTCTACGGCGTCGAAAAACCTCTACCTGCCAGAATACGACAACACGTCGGCAGGTGTCACACCGGCTACCATCAGCGTCAAGCTCCGCAAGCCCGACGGCACGTCGGAGGGACAGACCTATACACTCCAGTTCGTCAAGTATGACGACAAGGACGCTCCGACAGGCACGCCCTACGACATTGTGCGCAATCACTGGTACAAATATACCATCTACAAGAATACCGAGCGCACGCTCAGCGTGAAGCTCACGGTAAGAAAATGGAACAAGGAAACCCATCCTACCATTGTTATGTAACCTCAGTATGAAGATATATACCACCATCATCACCCTGTTGGCACTGCTCTTTATGGCAGCATGTTCCAACGATATTGACACCAGCACGTCCGACGAGGGTGGGCAGGCCATTGTCGACATCCATCTCTCGGCACGCAGTGAGCGCCCGGCCGGGCCTGCGTCGCGTGCTGTTGATGTGAATGCTGTGGATGAAGAGATGATGAAGAACTATGTCATCATCATCGCACAGGGCACTGACATCAAGCAGATTCTCACCAAAGAGAATCTCAGCAATGCCGAGAGCGATGAATATGCTGGCGTGCACCTCAACGAGGGCACTTACACCTTCTACTCCTTCGCTAATATCTCGCTTGCTGACTTAGGTCTCGAAGCGACGAGCACGACGCTGCCCGATGGCTTCGACAACAGGACTTTTGCCGTGAGCGGTAACCAGACAGCCATCGACAACTTCACTGACGGCATCCCGATGAGCAACAAGCAGACCATCACCGTGGAGAAGAAGGCCACGAAGGTAGACCTCGAGGTCGTACGCATGGTGGCGAAGATGCAACTGAACCTCACCAATGTCACTGGTTCGGATATCAAGGTGACACAGGTTCAGCTTTCCGATATCACCGACAACGGCACCTCCGCAGCCCCCAACCTCTACCTCCTGCCTACCGACAAGGTCTCGGGCGTGATGAGCTGCACGCCCCATCTTGCCAGCACGGCGACACGCTCCACCTATATCTATGACGTGCCGGAGCAACAGCAGACGGTGAAAAGTGGAAAAGGCACGACGTCGCTGACGTTCTACCTCAACGAGAGCCAGGCGCACGACCCTTCACAGTTTGAGCTCACCCTGACAACACAAGGGGCTGACGGCACCACGGCGAAGAAACGCTACGCCATCCTTAACTGGACGGAGATAGCGCGCAACGACTACCGCGTCATCCCCATCACCCTCGACGACTATAAGCTCACCTTCGACGTGAAGTATTTCACCGCCATCGGCGTCCTTCCGCCCACCGTCACTGACGACGGGCAGACCCTCGACCTCGACTTCTCCTACTACGGTGACATCCACCTCGTGCCGAAGATAAAGAAGTGGAGCGACGACAGCGATGTCACTTCCTCCGTCAATCCCACTTATGCCTCCACCCCATGGACTGTCGTCACAGGTACCAACCCCGACGGTTTCTTTGCCACGGCTCCCTACTGGAACAGCACAAACAACTGGGTAGAGGCGTCCCTCGGCTTCACCGAGGGCTCCTCCGCCGTTTATCGCCTGCAGTGCACCATCAACAAGACCGATGGCACCACCGAAACCCTCACACGCAACGTCCGCTTCAAGATGACGCCGATGAGCTTCGGGGCCAAGGCTGCCACGCGCGCCGCAGACAGAACAAACTGGCACTGGATCACGGTCTCTGTACCTTCGTCAATGAATAAATAATCACGCAACACAATTATGTTTAAATATCTTTTCTCCCTCTTCCTCGCTGTGGCTCTGCTCTTCGCTGCGCAGGCCCCGGCCCAGACCTTCGCCCACTATGCAGGTGCCAGCGGGAAACCACTGGCAAGCAACGGCATGCAGCAGGTGGCGGAATATGAATATAACATCTATGTGACGTCGTCGGCAGCACCCAATATGGAGGCTTATGAGGGTTCCAACTACCTTCTTTTTAAGCTTCCTCTTCAAAACTATCTCGCCAGCAACAGAGATGAACGTAAACTCGACACTGGCGGTAGTGACCTTGAACCGCAGGGCTATTTCAGATGGTATAACTTTCGGACGGATTTAAATGATGACTCCAATCTGCAACCCTATGATCATTGGATTACGAAGGATGTATTAAAGAATATTAACTATGCAACAACAGCTTCCTCCGACAAGGCTGGAAAATCTGCTGGTTGGTTTGGATGGAACTTAGGTTATAATTCCCGTTTCCCACGGGGGAATAAGCCTTTTACGATGACAGGCCGTGGTGCTGACCTCGTCAGAGTAGGTTGTTGGTATAAGCTTACAGCTGATTGTGACAATCCTGATTGGGAGGGAGCTGACATCGCGTGCGATGTCAGCCGTTATCAGGATTACAATGATTTGGATGCCTACACTCCGGGTACCTTTACCCACGAACCCACGCTTTCTGTCCGTTACATCTTTCACGTAAGGTCGGCTTACACCCTTGCTAACGCTCTGCGTGATGCGCTGCTTAAGGACAATGCGGAGGACAAGACTTATGAGGACCATAAGATAACTGTGTTTGGTATGCTGAATGCGGCCTCTTCGTGCGCCATACGGAGTAATATGCCCGATGCAGCCAACTATTTCTTTTACCCGATGTCGAATGCTGATACCAAGCATGTGTATGCCACTGACGCAAAGTATAAGATTACTTCTTCCGATTTTGCTTCTACCTCGCTCATTCATGCCACGAAGCTCATCTTTAGGGTTTATACTGCCGACCGGACTAAATATACTGATATTGCTGCAAACGTGTCGGGAAAGACCAATATGTTTAATGTGAGCCTCAATACTATCAATAATACCTCCAACACGTGGTATGACCTCGACCATAACGCTGTTTCCAAACCTGCAGACGTGAAAGTCGGTGACGAGGTATATATTGTGTCTTATGCAGCCGATGCCTCAGGTAATAAATGTCCTGTTGGTAACATGCACGTACAGTTCCGCTCGTTCTATCCAAAGTCCGATACGCAGTTGGCTGATGCTCCAGATCGCCAGACCTCTTACATGGAGTCGCATTATAATCAGAGCATGGCGCCTATCAGTTTTGACCAGCAGCTTACCACTCAGACGCTTGATCAGCCCACCGACGACAAACTCAACATGACGAGTGTCCCGCGTGATTTCTCTTCTGTGTCCTATGGTTTTGTCTATCAGAATCTTATCTCCAAGAGTTGGGGCGGCATCATGGGTGGCAACGGTGACGGTACAATGTGGAAAAACCCTCAGCACTCACCGATGCATGGTGAATATGGCTTCTACAAGAGTGCACAATATAAGACAGCGACAGACTTGAGTACTACCAGCCAAGTGTCTATCGCGGTTCAGAATGCAAGAAATGTGAATACGAACTTAAGCAAGCAGCTTCGTCAGCAGGGTAAAGGCTACGTGTGGTTCACATCCCCTGATGCTACGCTTTTTGACCGTACCCACCATGACGACCCCACAAAGTACGGCAGTTTCCTCTATGTGGATGCCAGCGACGAGAGCCGCCAGATAGACCAGGAAGATTTCCAGGCTAACCTTTGCTCGGGTTCCCAAATTGTGGTATCGGCATGGGTGGCAAGCTATACATCTACTCCAAGTGGGGGTACCATCCCGGAACAGCCGCAGATTGTTTTCGTACTTTATGGATTGAAAGATGGCAAGGCTTACCGGTTGATGAATATAGCTTCAGGCGACTTCACCTCAAACATTGATGGTTATACGCCGTCTGGCTCCCAGGGTACTTGGTATCAAGTTTATGGGCGTGGGATATTGCCTTCAAGCTCCAACGTAGAACAGTATAGCAACTTCCGCATTACGATAGACAATTACTGTAAAGGGACGAATGGAGCTGACTATGCCATCGACGACATCCGTATCTATCAGCGCTCATCAAAGATTGCGGTCGTTCAAAACAAACCTATCTGTCCTGACGCGAGATCTGAGAGCAATGTTGACCAAACCATCACGCTCAAGTTGAAAGGCAACTATCAGTCATTGAAAGACTATGCCGGCACCAATGCCTCGCTCTTCTATCGATTCTATAATGTTACCGACAACCAGCCTGTGACGGGTACCGATTTCTATGGCTCTGGCATGAACAGCTATGGCAAGGTCAATATACCATCGGACTATAATGCCACGGCTACCTTGGACGATGGCACGACCTTACAGTTTGAGACGGAAAACGACAAGACGGTAAGCCTTGTGCTTGCGTCGAAGCATTTCCCGCTCTCTTCCGACAAGCAATATTATGTACAGATAGCCCTTCCGTCAAGCGATGATGCATCGCAGCCTGACTCTTGGGGCACTTCGGCTGAGAGTTGTTCGACTTACAGTAACAATTTTCAGTTGACAGAGGAGAACTTTGTTCTCAACGATGTCACCGGCTCCTTGAATACTAACGTGGCGGTGAGCTGTACGTCTGATGAGGTGACCGACTACTCTATTAAAGGCCGCGTGAGCACTACCAACCCGGAGGATGGCGGTGCGGTGACGCTCAGTCAAGTACCTTTCGACTGGTATATAGGAACCAAAGATGAGTTTAATGGTGTAACAGGTCTTATGGAAGCGCTCGACCATTTCAGACAAGCTTATCCTACTGCCACCAATTATAATCAGACAACGAATACAACTTATACAGAAGACGACAAGAAGGTCCTGCAGAATAACATCTATGACGCAAGCACAAACCCCGGTGGCAAGTTGATGCTCCTGGCTAGCACGTCGCTTACCGGCTACCCACTCAAAGTGGGAAATTATTCAGTGTGTGCCATTCCTACGGTCAGTGAGTTGACGATAAATGGCTATACCTATCACCTTTGCGAGGGAGCAGCGCTACAGTTTAAGGTGAGAGTCAGCAAGCAGGGTGTTCAGCTCAACCTCGGTCGCAACGGCATACCTTATGCCAATACAAGTTCTATGCGCAATATTCGTGTTGGTTTGCCACAGCTCAAGATCATACAAGACAACGCTGCGGCTTCGCTGCGCATACCTATCTCTTCGCGTGTTGTAGATGGACAGAAAAGCACAACGAGTAATCTGATGTTTGTCGATGGTACCAATATCTCAACCGGAGATGCCAATATCATCATGAGTAACACTAACGACCCTGCATTGCAGTCGCAAATAGGCTCGTTGGTCTTTGCCAAGGCCGATCAGCCTGACCAGCCCTACAATCTTCTCTCGTCTGATTCTACGGTAAACATCCGGCTCGCTGACGGCATCATCAATAAGATACATGAGGGCTATTGGTATGAGTTGCAATTGCAGTATGTCGTGACCAACTCTTCTGACGCTACCGTTGTCAACTGTCCTGGTGAGACTTTCTTCCGCTTGAAGATCGTGCCGGAATTTGTTTCTTGGTATCCGACAGCAGAGAATGGAATCAATTCCAACTGGAATAACGACTTAAACTGGCGGCGTTCTACGGCATCCGAGTTGTACAATGCTTCCTATACCGATTATGGTAATACTGCTACCTTCTCGGGCGCGGCAACAGATAATACCGTGACGAGGCGCGACGGAAGCTATGCACCGATGTACTTTACGAAGGTTACCATACCGGTACTGAATGCGGGCCTATATCCTTCGCTGGGTTACGTTGAATATAATGACGTAGGTCAGGCTATCCGTCTGTCGAATGTCAAGAATGCAGTTTCTTATTCTGTAGATGGTGACGAGACCGATATTTCCCACGAGTTGGAGGCCTATCCTGCAAATGATGAGGGCAGTTTCTACTGCCAGAACTACCGTGGCAACGTCTGCGACCAGATCTTCCTGAAGGCGGGCGCCGAGCTCCGCAGCCAGCAGTTCCTTGTCTATAACAAGGCGTGGACGGAGCTGGAGCTCCCCGTGGGCAAGTGGTACTCGGTGGCCTCACCCTTGAAGGACACCTATGCCGGCGACTACTATGTGCCTGCCGCTACAGGCCGCCAGGAGACGCAGGCCTTTGAGAACATCTCTTGGAACAGCAGCGACAACAACAGGGTCACCTATCCTTTCTACCAGCGCGCCTGGGGCGACAAGACCGTAAAGGAGCAGGACGGCAGCAACGGCTACACGGCCTGGGACAGTCCTATGGCGATGGTGCCTACCGACGGAACTATCACCTCTGGGGCCAACGGCTGGAGCCATGTGTATAACACTGCTGACGCGGTCTATGGCAGCAGCGACCAGAACGCCAACTACGCCTTCTCGCTGCGTGTCGGTGACGCCTACATGCCAAAGGGAGACCTGCGAAACAAGAATGCCCTTGTCCGTCTGCCGAAAGCGGATGCCACCTACAGCTACCAGACGGTGAACAGCGACGGTACTGCCTCACAGACGACCGTGACGCTCACACGCACCGACAACGGCAAGCTGCGTGTCAATGCTGACATGAGTGAGGCTGCGGTGGGAGAGATTACCGTAACGCCGGCTGAAGTGCAACCTTCGAACAATCACTACTATCTCATCGCCAACCCCTACACCGCATCCATCAGCGCCGCACAGTTCCTTTCCGACAACAGCGACGCGCTCGAGGCGCAAAACCTCTGGGTGCTGCGTGGGGACACACTGATACAGTTGCCGTCGGCTAACGCCAACCAGGTGAGTACAGAGTATAATGTCATTCGTCCGCAAGAGTCTTTCTTCGTGAAGATGTCGGCTAACAATCAACTTGTTTTCAACCAATGCCAGCAGGTGGATGCCAACATCCGAAGTAATACTGCGGAAGCCGCCAATGCCAAGCCGATGTTCATCACCTATGCCATCACTCGTGGTGCGCCGACGGACATCGCCTCCGTGCTTGCCACGGACGAGGGTGACCTGAAGACCTGGAACCCGGCTGCAGGGCAGCTTGCTGTCTCCTATGCAGGTAGCGACGCCCTTGTCTCACTGTCGGTCTACACCCTTGACGGTCGCCTGTGGCAAGTACTCCGTCCACAAGCCGCTACGACGTATGTTCAAATACCTGCCGGCGTCTACCTCGTCAAAGGAGTGACAAAGAAGGGTAGCACAAAGGTGAAGAAACAAATAGTGAACTAACGGGGCGCCCCACCCCATCGCCCGTTCATCACCCGCCTTCCTATGTGTTGCCTACAGAGCTTTCATGTCAGGGTGGGGTTATCCCCCACCCTGTCTATGTATAGCATTTGTTGAAGAAACTGACAATTTTCCGCCCTCGTGGCTGCATTTTTTTGAACCAGCACCTCCTCTGCGCCAAAATCAGCGATTTTTGGCGCCTTTTTATAACTCGTTGTTTATCAATACATTACAACAAAATCCGTTTTTTATAGCTCGAAAAACCACTGTTTTTCATTGTCATCTCAGTGAGATGACCTCATCATCTCAGTTAGATGACCGTATCATCTCAGTGAGATGACCACATCATCTCAGTGAGATGACAGCATCATCATGGTAAAATTGCACTCTAACAAGGGAAAAATGAGTAAAAGCAAACAGAAATCCGCTTTTTTCGTTTCTAGTTTGCAAGTTGTCGCGGAGGTGTTTTTGTCATGTAAAATCACATATTCCATAGGCATAGGCAGACAGACACCACAACTGCGTTTTACGCCATCGTACCCAACTGCATTCTTATGGTACCGCACACGGTAACAACTTTCGAGCCATCCAACGTGTTATGTTAATATCACAAAGGCATATTTCTCTATAAATAAAAATATGTGTGTCAGCAAAAAAACATTTTCTGATTTCGTCATTTTTATTAAGACTCCATATATTATTCTGATCACCAACACATTACAAGTCATGTATATCGATTTTTGATAACGCCGAGAAGGCCGGTGACAACGTAGGGGCGGGGTTTATCCCCGCCCTAACCCCGCATAAGATATACAAACATGTGGCACGGACGATAGGATGATTACCGTCAAGGGGCATGGATGATTACCACCACATGGCATGGATGATTACCACCACATGGCA
>ULVN01100455.1_pt1 | contig 27006 bp, 25 predicted proteins | sample 1959491 | NCBI WGS metagenome assembly ULVN01 (sample SAMEA4835787, study PRJEB28245) | human gut metagenome | biome: gut microbiome; material: fecal sample | place: Denmark | collected 2008 | reverse complement strand
AAAATATTAAAGACTATTGTGGTGCGGATATTAGGTATTATTCTCTTTGACCGGGATGAAATTTCCATTGTTCAGGATGTTGATGTCCAGTGCGTCCTGAAAGTCCTGTGTCATGAGATAGGTCTGAATGAACTGCGTGATTTTTTGTTTTTTTGTGACGTACTTGTTGGTGTCTCGTGTTCGTTGCATGGGAATATGCAGTTCACCTGAAGTGTATTTGTTAATGACGGGGTGTCCACCTTTGAAATTTATCATGTGGTATTGCTTGACATCCTGTCTGCGGAGCACTTCTGTCCCTGCGACGACCAGGTAGCCCTTCTCTTCCAGACTGGTATCAAGAACCGTCTGTCGGGTGCATCTCGACTCTCCGAGATGAGCCACATCTATTTGCCATCCATCGGTGACATCGCAATAATAAGGTCGCAGGGCGAAGCGGTTGAAAAGGACAAAGTCTCCGTTTTCCTGTGGAACCCAAACCTCCACTCTGCCGATGAAGTCGTGGCAGACAGGGAAGTCCAGCGCTCTGAAATAGCGCACGATCTTCTGCGTCATCTCAGCGCGTCCCAGCTGGTAGAAATTGTTCAGGTCAACGCGCGTCGGGTATTTCTTTCCTGATTGCACGTCACGGAGCTCTTCTTCCCAGTTGGGCAGGAAGAGCGTGTCTACCTCCTTGATATTCTCGTTCGTCTCCCAAAGTTCAGGGTGTTCCTTCTTTGTTATCCTGAATGTAGATCGTTTCCAAATAGTGGATTCACCGCAACCGGCGAACAGCTCCACTAATTTAGTGGAAATCCGTCTCTCGACGGCAACGGAGTTTAATGATAGATGTTTAAGAAATTCCTCCATGAATATAAATTATTTAGTAAAACTTATTGGGACGGAGCTATCCGGCTCCCATCCCGTGATAATTAGCTACAAATTTAATAAAAAATCTAATAATCCCAAAAGGTTTGTAGAAAAAATTGGAGGGTGTATAGGGTTAGGGATGTTTTACACACTTGTAGGCGTTGGTTCTGTTGTGGACATTCTTCTTGTCGAAGATGGGGACTATGGGGTTGATGGGGAAGATGGGGTTGATGGGGACTGTGGGGTTGATGGGGTTGATGGGGAAGATGGGGTTGATGGGGATGATGGGAATTTCTTCACCCCATGGCCCCCATATCCTCTGTATTGCGTTCTGGCCCGGTACATCTGCTCCTTGAAGCCACCGTTGGCAAGGAATTGCTGCTTCAGCCATTCTATGTATCCCTTTAGGAGGACATCTTCCTGATGGATGAGCGTAATGGCGATATTGGCGATGGTCTCGTCACTTCTACTACGTATGCGCTCCCTATAGTCAGCCGAGTCGAGGTGATTGCGGCAGAAGACGCGTGTCTGGCGGCATCGCGGATCATCGAAGCTCCACTGCCGGAGGTTGTGCACACGGAGATAATCCTCGTAGTCGAGGCATAGCTCGTGAAGGCTGGCACGGTTGACGTTGATGAGCTTAATCATCATCTCCATGGAAGTCACGCCGTCGATATAGCCTTCGGCGAGATTCTGCTTGCCTGAGCGTGCGGCCTGAATCATCTGGTCTATCGTCCGGTCGCCAATCTTGAGAAAGCGGTGGGCGAAATGGTACGTGATATCGTAGATGCATTCCGTTTTCTTGAAAGCAATCAGAGAATGGTAGTCACCGCGCTGGTCAAGGAAATCTTTGCTCATAGATGTTGCTTGTTACGTTTGTTGCTTTTGTAGTCACATGCTTTTGTAGTCACCTGAGCCCGATGTGCACATGAGAGCTCATAAGCGTATATAAAAGGTTAGCTCAGCTCCAGTCCCAGTGAGACTCTTAGCTTCTCAAACGCGGGATTTTCCTTTCTCAGGTTGTCAAAGACTTCTCGTTTGGTGAAGACTTTCTTGGCGGTGGCAGTGTCGGCGAGACGTAGTGTCAGCTGGATATTGTCGTTGTGGAGCGTCACTTGCATCGTACGGCAGATCTTCCGTTTGATCTCGTTGAGCTGGCTGAGAAAGATCTCGTTGTCGATGACCGCCTCAATGTTGGGATAGTCCGTGATGTGGGGTGTGATGTTTTTCAGTCGTGATGCCAATCCTACGAATTTCTGCGGCATGCGGTTGCACATCTGCACCCACTGCAAGGCGAGCTCCTCATCTGTGAATCGCTTTGCTGTTTCCTCTTCGTTTGTTTTTTCCGGTGTATCGAGCGGTGAAGCCTCTTCCTTTTTCTTTTCAGGGTGTAGCATCGACTGAAAGGTCATGCCGATGCTGCTCAACTTCAGATGAGGTCCTTTTACCATTGGTTGCTGTGTGTCCGTGGCAATGGGCTGTTCTGTATTTGCCACGGCCGCGGTAGCGACGGCAGCCACAGGCTGGCTGGTTGTCGTAGGGGCGTCAGAAGCCGCGCCGACAGGTGCTGTCGGCTTACGGTTGGTCTTCACCGACCCGGTTACCTGCGGGACCGTATTGGCCGGTGATTTCGTGATAAGCTTAAACAGGGTTTTCAACATCTTGGGGCTACGCCCCGCACCGGCACTGTCGTCGTCGGGCTGTGTGATCTGTGCCACACGGATCAGCGTCAACTCCACGAGCAACCGTTTGTTGCTGCTTTGCCGGTAGTTGATGTCGCACTCGTTGAGGATGCGCAGTGCACGATAGAGGAAGGGCGTCGGACATTTGGCAGCCTGTTCCTGGAAACGCTTGCGCTGCTCGTCACTGGTCTCAAGCAACGGCAAAGTCTGCGCGTCCTTGGCCATCATCACGTTGCGGATGTGGGTGGCAAGACCTTGCACGACGCCTGATCCGTCAAAGCCTTTGGAGATGATCTGGTTGAGCAAGACCATGATGTCGCTGACCTTGTTCTCAAGAGACAAGTCGACCATGCGGAAATAATAGTCACTGTCGAGGATGTTGAGATCCTCAATGACCCCTTTGTAGGTGATGTTGCCCTGACAGAAGCTCGCCACTTGGTCAAAGATGGACAATGCGTCTCTCATGCCTCCGTCGGCTTTTTCGGCGATGACCCCCAAAGCCTGTTCCTCATAGGTGATGCCCTCTTTCTCTGCCACCATCTTCAGATGGTTGACAATGCGCGGCACGGTCATACGCTCAAAGTCGTAGATCTGACAGCGCGAGAGAATGGTGGGCAGAATCTTATGCTTCTCGGTTGTGGCCAGGATAAACACCACGTGAGCGGGCGGTTCCTCCAGCGTCTTGAGGAAAGCATTGAAGGCAGCTTGTGAGAGCATGTGCACCTCGTCGATGATGAACACCTTATATTTACCGTTCTGAGGGGGGATGAGCGTCTGCTCCATGAGTGTCTTGATGCTGTCGACAGAGTTGTTGGATGCCGCGTCGAGCTCGAAGATATTCATTGATCTTCCCTCATTAAACGCCTTGCAACTCTCGCATTGGTTGCAAGCCTCACCGTCCTCGGCGGGATTCTCGCAGTTGATCGCCTTGGCGAAGATGCGCGCGCATGTCGTCTTTCCTACGCCGCGTGGTCCACAGAAGAGATAGGCATGAGCGAGCTTACCGCTTTTCACAGCGTTTTTAAGTGTTGTCGTCAACGCTTCCTGTCCCACGACAGAACTGAAAGTCATGGGTCGGTATTTGCGTGCGGAGACGATATAGTTACTCATATATAAATAATGTGTTGATTGTTGATGTGTATCGATTAAGATAATGCAAAGATACATTTATTTACGTGAAAGGCAAAACAAAACTTCGGTTTTATTTTGTATTTATCTGCGTTTGCAGTACCTTTGCAATTAAATTCTATTGAAATCGTTGTTGGATGAATACCAAACTGACTATGACGCTCCGTCTGTTGGCGCACTACAAATACTTGATCACCGTAGTGATCGGTGTTGCCATGGTGGGCTTTCTCGATGAGAACAGCCTGCTGATGCATGTGCGTCACCGGCTGAAGATCAGCGAGCTCAACGATCAAATAGAAATGTATAACGAGAGAAACGAGGCTGCCACCCATGAGCTCCGTGAGTTGAGGCTGCATCCGAAGGCTATCGAGAAGATAGCCCGTGAGCGCTACTTCATGAAGGCCGACGACGAGGATATCTTCATCCTCAGTACGGATGCGCAGCGAATAGACAGCGATAAGATACAACAAGACAATGAACAACTCTATCAAACCAATCAGTAAAGCGCTCAGCATCCTGTTTATGGTCGGTGGTGCGTTGATGGTGATTAGTGCCGGATGCTTTGTGTTCTTCTGGCATCGTGCGCTCATGTGCTGGATCTTCCTGTTGGGAGCCGTCCTTTTCACGTTGGTGCAAGCCCAACAGACCTATCAGGGCGACGACTTGGCATTGAAGCGGCTGAAGCGTATTCAGAGCATGGCCGGTCTCTGCTTTATCATTGGTGGTATGCTCATGGCTGATACGGCTTATGGCTTTTTCCGTCCACTGTTCCATAACTATATCGACTATGTGACATACCTCTATAATAAATGGGTAGTTTTTTTATTGATAGGTGCTGTCATCGAAGTGTACACTGTGCACCGAATCGATTATTTGCTCTCCAAAAAAAATATAAAAGGTTAGTGCTTTCACTAAATAGCATTAATTTTCTTTTGTGCGTCACAAATACATATTATCTTTGTGTTGCTTGAACGAAACGTCTATGAATAAAGTTTTATACTTCATGCTCGGCTTGTTGGCCTTTACATCTTGCGCCAATACATATAGTATCACCGGAACCACGAACGTCTCTACGCTCGATGGTCAGAAGCTATATCTCAAGGTGCTGAAAGATACGGCATTGAAGAATCTTGACTCGTGTGATGTCGTGCACGGTCAGTTCCATTTTGCGGGTTCGGTGGATTCTGTCAGAGTGGGCACCATTCTGCTTGATGAGAACAACGGACTGCCCGTCGTATTGGAGAGTGGAGATATCCAAGTGAAAATAGATAACACTCAGGAAAGCGTCACCGGCACACCGCTCAACGACAAGCTCACAAAGTTCAGACAGAAGTTCACGCAGCTGATGAACCAAAGTGCCGAGCTCGTGCATGTCCATGACCAGGCTATCATGAACGGTAAGAACATGAATAGCGTCAACGCCAAGCTGGCTGCGGAAAACGACCGTATCAACCAGCGAATGGATAAACTGGTCACCAAGTTCGTGGAGGATAACTTCGACAACGTGCTGGGGCCGTATATCTTCATCAACACTTGCATGAACCGTTACAACGCTCCCATGCTGGACGCGTGGATTGAGGATATCATGAGCAAAGCCACAGAGAAGTTTAAAAACAACCCGATGGTCAAGGAATACTATGAGGCAGCTCAGCAGAATCAGAATATCATGAACGGTATGCAAAGCGCTCCCGCACAGTCACAACCTGTGCCTCAGGCCGCTCCGGCGGATGGTCCTACACCCAACGAGATGGCTCAGCCCGCCACAAACCAGCAGGAGGAACAAGGGTCGGAAGAGACTCCTGTCGAAGGCGAGTAGTCGACGGAGCGTGAGGAGGAAAATGATAGACACTATATAAATAATGAGAACAAAGATACAAGGCGGAACCATCGTCAACGAGGGACGCTCTTTCAAAGGGTCCCTCATCATCAACGATGACCGTATCGAAGACATTATAGAGAATGAGCAGACACCCCGTGGAGACTACGATAAAAGTGTAGACGCCACGGGGTGCTACGTTTTGCCGGGCATCATCGACGAGCATGTTCACTTCCGTGAGCCGGGTTTGACGCAGAAAGCTGACATAGAGAGCGAGTCTCGTGCAGCTGCTTTCGGTGGCGTGACCACCTTTTTTGACATGCCCAACTGTCAACCTCAGACGACGACATTGGACGCGCTCGACGACAAGTTCGCAAGAGTCGCGCAGACAAGCCATGTCAACTACAGTTTCTTCTTCGGTGCCACCAATGACAATGTAGGACTCTTCCGACAACTCGACCCCACACGCATTCCTGGCATCAAACTCTTCATGGGAGCCTCCACGGGCAATATGCTTGTGGATCAGATGGATGCCCTGCATCAGATCTACCAGGCCTGTGCCGACTTGGATCTGCCGCTGATGACCCATTGCGAGGACTCCGGCATCATCGCAAAGAACATGCAGCGTTTCAAATTCGTCTGCGGTGACGATCCCGATGTCCGTTTCCATTTTATCATCCGCGACGAGGAGGCCTGCTATCGCAGTACCGCGTTGGCTGTGCAGTTGGCTTTACAGCATCATACACGGTTGCATGTGGCCCATCTCACCACAGCCCGAGAGCTTCAGCTCTTTGAGCCTTGCGAAGACAACTACTTGCCTCAGATCACCGCTGAGGCCGTCATCGCCCATCTTTGGTTCACCGCTGCCGACACGCTAAAGCTTGGAGCCCGCATCAAGTGCAATCCTTCCATCAAGATGCCGGCCGACCGCGCGGAGTTGCGCAAGGCACTGACCGATGGCCGTATCTCCACGATCGGCACCGACCACGCGCCCCATGAGTGGAGCAAGAAGCAAGGCGGATGTGTCCGCGCTGCTTCCGGCATGCCGATGTTGCAGTTTTCTTTGCCCGCCATGCTGCAATTGGTCAACGATGGTGTGCTGAGCATCGAGAAGCTCGTGACGCTCATGTGTCATCATCCCGCCATGCTCTTCTCTGTCAGCGACCGTGGCTTCCTGCGTAAAGGCTACAAAGCCGACATTGCCATCGTGAAGCCCGATAGTCCGTGGATCGTCACCTCAGACATCATCCAGAGCAAGTGCGGCTGGTCGCCCATGGAAGGCCAGACCTTTGACTGGCAGGTGAAGCAGACCTTCTGCAACGGACGGCTCATCTACGACCAAGGGCAGTTTGATGAGAACAGCCGAGGCGAGGCTGTAAGATTCAGACAGAAATAATCATAGGAAGGAGGTTTGACGATGGTTCTTCATTACGATATTGACGAAGTTCGACCCTATATCAATTGGATCTACTTCGATCATGCCTGGAGCATGAGCGGGAAGAGTGAGGCAGACAAGGCCAGTCTCTATGCCGATGCCAAAGCGTTGCTCGATGGCTGGCAAGGCAAGCATCAGACGCATGCCGTCTTTGAGTTGTTCGATGCCAACAGCGATGGTGATGACCTGCTGCTGGGCGGCACGCGTTTGCCGATGTTGCGTCAGCAGCGTCCTTCAGCTCCCGGACAGCCCAATCTCTGCCTGGCCGACTTTGTGCGTCCGCTTTCTCAGGGCAAAGCAGACAAGGTCGGTGTGTTCGCTACGACGGTTGATGAAGCAATGAACCACAGTCGCGACGAAGATGTCTATCGGCGTATGCTGGCCCAAGTACTTTCTGACCGACTGGCAGAGGGAACTGCCGAACTGATGCATCTGCAAGTGAGGAAGACCTACTGGGGATATGCGCCGGACGAGAATCTCAGCATGAAGGACATTCACGCCGAGCACTATCAGGGCATACGTCCTGCTGTGGGCTATCCTTCGATGCCTGATACCAGTGTGAACTTCATCATCGACTCCCTCATAGACATGAAGCGTATCGGTATCCGGCTGACGGCCAGTGGTATGATGAATCCCCATGCCTCTGTCTCCGGACTGATGTTTGCGCATCCCAAGGCCCACTATTTCGACTTGGGAAAGATCGGTGAAGACCAGTTGCGGGACTATGCCCGGCGTCGTGGAGTTCCCGTCGAACTGATGCGACGTTTTCTCAGTGTGAGTCTGATGAAGCGTTGAACAAGACATAAGTCAGATCATATATGATATCACGAATCTTCATTCCTATCCTGCTTGCCATCGTGCTGCCCGATCTGTATTTTGATCAGCACTATTGGCGGAGCCGCTATCATGGCCGATGGTGGTTGAGGCTGCTGTGGTGGCTGCCGGGAATGGTGATGTTTATCTATACGATAGGTCTGGTCTCTATTCGCGATTTCGTTCCTGCCGACCTTACGTGGGTCAACGTCTATATGTTCCTCGTGGGTCTGATCGTATGTCCCAAAGCTATCTTCGCGTTTTGTTCCGGATTAGGCCTGCTATGGAGCCGGTGGCGTCATCTCCGTGTCAATCTTGGCAATATAGTGGCGGTGGTACTCATCCTCATCAACTGGTACGTCCTTATCTATGGTTCGACGATGGGGATCCGAGAACTGACCGTAAAGCGCAACGACCTCTATTTTACCAATCTCCCCGAGCGCTTCGACGGCTACCGCATCGTGTTTTTCTCTGATGCTCATGTGGGCAGTTTCACCGGTGCGCGCCGTGCGCTGTTGCAGCGCGACATCGACAGCATCAATGTCCAGCGTGCCGACCTCGTCGCTTTTGGCGGAGATTTGCAAAACATCCGTCCGCAGGAGATCGTCCCTGTCATGCCGCTGCTCAGGCAACTGAGGGCCCGCGATGGTGTCGTCTCCGTGTTGGGCAATCATGATTATAGTGAGTACACCCACGACCGTCCCGACATGGAGGCTGCCAACCGCCGACTTGTCATCGACCTGCAACGGCGCATGGGATGGAAACTGCTGCTTAACAGTCATTTTGTGCTTCATCGTGGTGGCGATTCCGTCGTGGTGGCTGGTGAGCAGAACTTTCGCAAGCCCGACAGCTGCGACTTCTCCCGTACGATGAATGGGGTGGGCGAGAAGGCCTTTGTCGTCATGCTCCAGCATGATCCGCGGGCTTGGGACGACCATATTGTACCCAGTCATCGTGTAGCCCTGACGCTTAGCGGACACACACACGGCGGACAGATAGCGTTCTTTGGCGTCAGTCCGGTCAGACTGGTCTATGCCGAGCCAGACGGGCTCTATCAGCGAGGGGGCAGTACGATGTTTGTCTCGGCAGGCATCGGTGGCCTTGTCTTTTTCCGTTTTGGTGTGCCTCCGGAAATCAATGTCATCACTTTGCACAGAATAAAACATTAACCCATAGAAAGAAGATCTCACAGCTATGAAAAAAATCTTATACTGTCTCTATGAACTTTGCGTCATACCATTGTTTTTGATAGACACTATTGCCACTGCACTGCTGACCATTCTCGGTTGTCTGGTGGGCAATGGTCATTTCTGGGGCTATTATCCCGGTAAGTGGTGGAGTCAGTTTACGATTCGCCTGCTTTTGTTGCCAGTCAAGGTGGAAGGCAGGGAACATCTCAAACCGGGGCAGTCCTATGTCTTCGTAGCCAATCACCAGGGAGCCTTCGACATCTTTCTCATCTATGGTTTCCTCAACCGCAACTTCAAGTGGATGATGAAACGCGGCATCGGCAAGATACCTTTTGTCGGTCCGGCTTGTAAATATTCCCATCAGATCTTTGTCGACAAGAGAGGTCCCTCGCATATCCGGGCGAGCTATGACCAGGCTCGGGAGGTGCTCAAGGAAGGTATGTCACTGATGGTCTTTCCTGAAGGTGCCCGCACTTTTACCGGTCACATGGGCGTTTTCCGCCGTGGTGCGTTCATGCTGGCCGACGAACTTCAGCTGCCTGTTTGTCCGCTGACGATCAACGGCTCGTTTGATGTCATGCCACGCACACGCGACTGGCGTTGGGTACACTGGCATCCGTTGACGTTGACGATCCACGAGCCCATCATGCCCATCGGCAAGGGTCGTGAGAACATCGACTATCTCAAGGACAAGAGTTATGAGGCTGTGATGAGCGGACTGGTGCCCGAGTATCAAGGTTACGTACGCAACGACGACCAATAAACGCCGGATATATTTCGTCAATTTGTTGGCACTTTGCGTTTAATTTTATAATTTTGCAAAAACGGAAAATACATATCATCATGCATGAAAGTGACTCTATTGTAATCATTCCCACTTACAACGAGAAAGAGAATATCGAAAACATCATACGTGCTGTCTTCTCCTTGGAGAAGTGCTTTCATATCCTTGTCATCGACGACGGCAGTCCTGATGGCACGGCAGCCATTGTCCATCGTTTGATCGACAACGAGTTTGGCGACCGTCTGTTCATCATCGAGCGGTCGGGCAAGCTTGGTCTGGGTACCGCCTACATCACCGGCTTTAAATGGGCTTTGCAGCGGAGCTATGAATATGTCTTTGAGATGGATGCCGACTTTAGTCACAATCCCAATGACCTGCCCCGTCTCTATGCAGCCTGCCACGACGAAGGTGGCGATGTGGCTGTGGGCTCACGCTATGTCACCGGCGTCAACGTCGTCAACTGGCCGATGGGTCGTGTGCTGATGAGCTATTTTGCCTCTCGCTATGTCAACTTCATCACGGGCATCCCCATCCGTGACACCACCGCCGGCTTTGTGTGCTATCGTCGTCGCGTGCTGGAGACGATCAACCTCGACGACATCCGCTTCAAGGGCTACGCCTTCCAGATAGAGATGAAGTACACCGCCTATAAGATAGGATTTAAGATCAAGGAAGTCTCTGTTGTCTTTGTCAACCGTCGTGAGGGTACGAGCAAGATGAGTGGCGGCATCTTCAGTGAGGCACTCTTCGGCGTGATGCGTCTGCGTCTCGACGGTTGGTTCAAGAAATACCCCAAGATCAAAGGGTAGGCCAAGACATGGATATACACGATATACAGACACTTTACGGCCGGTTGCCGCAAGCCGGTGCATTGGTCAAATATTTGGAAGACGCCTCTGTCAAGAGTGTCTTCCTCAAGGATATTGTGGGGTCGGCATTGCCGACTCTTTTTGCAGGTATTGCCCCACGGCTGGACAATACCTTTCTTTTCGTCATGCAGGATGCTGACGAAGCCGGTTACTTCTACAACGATCTCTTGCCCGCTGTTCTCAACACGGCGGAAAAGAAAGTTGCGGAGGAAATCAAGGCCGAACAACAAAAGAATACTTCAAAAGACAGTCAGACGGGCGCGGACAGCAGTCAGCCTGCCGACTACGACGTCTATTATTTCCCTTCCAGCTATCGGCGTGCGGTGAAATACGGACAGCGTGATGCCGCCAACGAGATCTTGCGCACGGAGGTGCTCGCCCAGATTGCGGCGCGCCAACAACATACTACCCATGAGAAGCCGCTCTTTGTCGTCACTTATCCTGAGGCCATGGCAGAACTTGTGGTCTCACAGAAACATATCGACGACCACCGGCTCTCGCTCAGCGTAGGGCAGAGAATCGACATAGTAGAGGTGGAGCACAGACTCCGTGACCTCGGATTTACTGAACAGGACTATGTCTACGAGCCCGGACAGTTTGCCGTGCGCGGCAGCATCCTCGATGTCTATTCCTATTCCAGCGAGCTTCCGTTCCGTATCGACTTCTTTGGCGACGAGATCGACACCATCCGGTCTTTCTCCGTTGAGGACCAGCTCTCCAAGGAGCGGCGCAAGGAAGTGGAGATTGTGCCCGAATTGGCAAAGGAAACTACCGAGAAGGTACCTTTTCTTCGTTTCGTTCCCGACGACGCCGTCCTCGTCTGTCGTGACTTAAGTTTCATCTGCGACACGGTGGAGCGCGTCTATAACGAGGGCTTCTCATCGCAGGCACTCACCGAGCGGCTCGAAGACGCGACGGAAGTCGAGCAGGCCGAGATACAGCGCGACATGAACCGCGAAAGCGTGCTCTGTTCTCCTTCGCAGTTGAAGGAGGACATACTGGAGCTCCGACGTGTCGTCTATGGCCACACTGCCAATGAAGCGCATACCATACTTTCCTTCCATGTCACGCCACAGCCGCTTTTCCATAAAAATTTCGATTTGCTCCGTCAGTCGTTCGAGGACTATCTCCTGCGCGGCTATCATCTCTATATTCTTGCTGACAGTCGCAAACAGCAACAGCGTTTGAAGGATATCTTTGACGAGATGGGCAGCGGTGATGATTCGTCGATGCCCAGCCGACCCTCAGGCATCGTCTTCACGCCTGTGGACAAGACGCTTCACGAAGGCTTTGCCGATGATGACATGAAGGCGTGTTTCTTTACCGATCACCAAATCTTCGACCGCTTCCATAAGTACAATCTCAAGTCCGACCGTGCTCGTGCGGGCAAGATGGCCTTGACGATGAAGGAGTTGCAAGAGATGGAAATCGGCGACTATGTGGTGCATGTCGACTTTGGTATCGGCAAGTTCGGTGGCCTTGTGCGTGTGCCCATACAGAATGCCAATGGAAAGACGGGCGAACAACAATACCAGGAAGTCATCCGCATCATCTTTCAGAACAACGATAAAGTCGACGTCTCCATCCACTCACTCTATAAAATCTCGAAATATCGTGGCAGTGACACGGGCGAGCCGCCACGGCTGAGCACGCTCGGCACCGGAGCCTGGGAGCGGTTGAAGGAGAAGGCCAAAAAGCGCATCAAGGACATTGCCCGAGACCTCATCCGCCTGTATGCCAAGCGTCGGCACGAGAAGGGCTTCGCCTTCTCGGCTGACAACTTCATGCAGCACGAACTGGAGGCAAGCTTTCTCTACGAGGACACTCCCGACCAGCTCAAGGCCACTCAGGACGTCAAAGCCGACATGGAGCGTGCCCGTCCTATGGACCGCCTCGTCTGTGGTGACGTAGGTTTCGGCAAGACCGAGGTGGCGGTGCGCGCCGCTTTCAAGGCAGCGTGCGACTCCAAGCAGGTGGCGGTACTCGTGCCCACCACAGTGTTGGCCTATCAGCATTTTAAGACATTCCGCGAACGCCTGAAGGACTTCCCCGTGCGGGTGGAGTATCTTTCCCGAGCCCGCACTGCCAAGCAGACCAAGGACGTGCTTAGCGGACTTGCTGACGGCAAGGTAGACATCGTCGTCGGTACGCATAAGCTGCTGGGCAAAAATGTGAAGTGGCACGACCTTGGACTGCTCATCATCGACGAGGAACAGAAGTTCGGCGTGTCCACAAAGGAGAAGCTGCGGAAACTGAAAAGCAATATCGACACCCTTACGATGTCTGCCACACCGATTCCGCGTACGTTGCAGTTCAGTCTGATGGGAGCCCGCGATATGAGCATCATGCGCACGCCGCCACCCAACCGCTATCCCATCCATACCGAGCTGTGTACCTTCAGTCACGAAGTCATTGCCGATGCCATCAACTTCGAGATGAGTCGCAACGGTCAGGTGTTCTTTGTCAACAACCGCATCTCCAATCTTCAGGAGATTGCAGACCTCATACATAAGTATGTGCCCGACTGTCGTGTGGTCATCGGTCATGGACAGATGCCGCCCGAAGAGTTGGAGAAGGTCATCACCGACTTTGTCAACTACGACTACGACGTGCTGCTCTCTACGACGATTGTGGAGAATGGTATCGACATCCCCAATGCCAACACGATCATCATCAACGGCACCAACCATTTCGGTCTTTCTGACTTGCATCAGATGCGTGGCCGTGTGGGCCGTGGCAACCGCAAGGCCTTCTGCTATCTGCTGGCCCCGCCACGCAGTGCGATGACGCCCGAGGCACGGCGACGCTTGGAGGCTCTGGAGACCTTCTCGGACTTGGGCAGTGGTTTCAACCTCGCTATGCAGGATCTGGACATCCGTGGTGCGGGCAATCTGCTGGGTGCCGAGCAGAGCGGCTTCATGGAAGACTTGGGCTACGAGACCTATCAGAAGATTCTCAACCAGGCTGTCAGTGAACTGAAAAACGAAGAGCTCGGCGACCTCTATGCCGAAGAACTCAAAGCCGGCGAAGACATCAAGGCCAGCGATTTCGTCGAGGACTGTGCCGTGGAGAGTGATCTGGAGATGTACTTCCCTGAGACCTATGTGCCGGGCAGCAGTGAGCGCATGCTGCTCTACCGCGAGCTTGACAACATAGAGACCGACGACGATTTGACAGCTTACCGTCAGCGACTCACTGACCGCTTTGGTCCCGTGCCGCCAGAAGGCGAGGAGCTCATGCAAGTGGTGGCCCTACGCCGACTGGGCAAAGACGAGGGTTGTGAGAAGATCATCCTCAAACAGGGCACGATGAGCATGCAGTTTGTCTCGCAGCCCGACAGTCCCTACTATCAGAGCAAGACGTTTGGCAGTATCATCCACTATGTGATGAACAATCCGCGTCGCTGTACCTTCAAGGACAGTCGCGGCCACCGTCAGGTGCGTATCGCCCAAGTGCCCAGCGTGGCAGAGGCCGTGCAGGTGCTCAAAGCAATGAAGTGTAAGTAAATATGCAGCACTCTTGTTGAAGTCTTCAATGTAGCCGAAAATACGCACAAAATCGTTTCGTATGTGCAATTCTTGGTTTTTGCCACTTCTTTTCGTTCCGTTGATTGTAGACGAAAAGAAGTGGCTCTTTTTGTTTTCTTTCGTTGTGGGTTGTGAAATAAAACTTGCACGTATCTATAGATATGTGCAAGTTTGGGTAGAAACTATATAAAAATAGCTTAAAATGTCAGCGTTCATGCATGTCGCTTGTAGGATTATCTATACTTTTGTAATGCAAAAAAAGCGAGATAAAAGAAGTATGAGTTCCGAAGAATACTATATTCAGGGTAATGAACACCGTCGACGAGGTGATTTCCCCGCCGCGATGAACTGCTATCTGCAGGCCATTGCCCTTGATCCTGACAGTCCCGCCGTGGTGGCGGAGAAAATGTTGGAAGACATCATGAACTTTTATTGTAAGGACATCTATAATCCTTAGCAGTGCTCCGTGCGTGCTAAGAACATCGTCCTTAACCTATATAATACCCATTTCAGTTATGAAGAAAAACATTGGAGCCATTGTCGTTGACGTGGACCGTTGCAAGGGCTGTACGCTGTGCATGGTTGCCTGTCCGAAGAATGTCATCGCTTTGGCTGAGCGAAAAGTCAATGCCCACGGCTATCCTTACGTTGTGGCGGCCCGACCGGACGATTGCATCGGCTGTGCCTCGTGTGGCATTGTCTGTCCCGACGGATGTATCACTGTCTATCGTAAACGAATCGAAGTGGCAGAGCCTATGGCCTCTACCCAGAAATAAGGAATCATGGAACAGGAAGTAACACTGATGAAAGGCAACGAGGCACTTGCCCGCGCTGCCATACGCTGTGGTGTGGATGGCTTTTTCGGTTATCCCATCACTCCCCAGACAGAAATTATAGAGACGCTGTCGGCTTTGAAGCCTTGGGAGACCACCGGCATGGTGGTCGTGCAGGCAGAGAGTGAGGTGGCATCGATCAACATGCTTTATGGCGGCGGCGGTGCCGGCAAACGTGTGATGACCACTTCTTCGAGCCCCGGCGTGGCCCTGATGCAAGAGGGCATCGCCTATATGGCTGGTGCCGAGGTGCCCGGTGTCATCGTCAACGTGCAGCGTGGCGGTCCCGGACTGGGCACGATCCAGCCGAGTCAGAGCGACTATTTCCAGGCTACGCGTGGCGGTGGCAATGGCGACTACAATGTGATCGTGCTTGCGCCGGCGTCCGTACAGGAGATGGCCGACTTTGTGGATCTGGCTTTCACGCTGGCTTTCCGCTATCGCAATCCGGCCATGATTCTCAGTGACGGTGTCATCGGCCAGATGATGGAAAAGGTGGTGTTGCCACCCTTCAAGCCCCGTCGCACCGACGAGGAAGTCATCAAGGAATGTCCTTGGGCTACTACCGGACGCACGAAAAACCGCAAGCCCAACATCATCACCTCGCTGGAGTTGAAGCCGGAAGTCATGGAGCAGCGCAACCTGCACCTACAGGCCAAATACCGTGAGATCGAGGAGAAGGAGGTAAGATTTGAGACCGAACACTGCGAGGACGCTGACTGTCTGATCGTCGCTTTCGGCAGTGCTGCCCGTATCGCGGAGAAGAGTGTTGAGCTCGCCCGTGAGGAGGGCATCAAGGCAGGACTGTTCCGTCCCATCACCCTTTGGCCGTTCCCGAGCAAAGCACTGGCAGAGATGGCGAAAGGAAAGCGTCACATCCTTGTGGCCGAGATCAATGCCGGACAGATGATCCAGGACGTGCGGCTCGCTGTGGGCAATGAGGTGCCCGTGAGCCATTTCGGTCGTTTGGGTGGCATCGTGCCTGACCCGACAGAGATCGTAGAAGAACTTAAAGCAAAATTGGAAGAAAATGGCAAGTGAAAAAATCAATAGGGAGGAAATCATTCAGCCGGAGAACGTTGTCTATCAGAAGCCGGAATTGCTCAACGACGTGCCGATGCACTACTGTCCGGGCTGTAGCCATGGCGTCGTGCATAAGCTCGTGGCTGAGGTCATTGCCGACATGGGCATGGAAGAGAAAGCCGTCGGTGTCTCACCGGTGGGCTGCGCCGTCTTTGCCTATCGCTATATCGACATCGACTGGCAAGAGGCTGCCCATGGCCGTGCACCAGCTTTGGCCACAGCCATCAAGCGTCTGTGGCCCGACCGTCTCGTGTTTACCTATCAGGGCGACGGCGACCTGGCCTGTATCGGTACGGCAGAGACCATCCATGCTCTCAACCGTGGAGAGAATATCGTCATCATCTTCATCAACAACGCCATCTATGGCATGACGGGAGGTCAGATGGCTCCGACGACGCTCATCGGGCAGAAGACCACGACTTGTCCCTACGGCCGCGATCCGGAGTTGCACGGCTATCCGCTCAACATCACCGAGCTGGCCGCCAAACTGCGCGGCACCTGCTACGTCACCCGACAGAGCGTGGACACTGTGGCTTCGGTGAATCAGGCCAAGAAAGCCATCCGCAAGGCCTTCGAAGCCTCGATGAAGGGCATGGGATCTTCACTCGTTGAGATTGTCTCGACCTGTAGCAGTGGCTGGCATCTCAGTCCTGTCAAGGCCAACGAGTGGATGCGCAAATATATGTTTGAGGAATATCATAAAGGCGACTTCAAGGATACCACAGGCTTGAAATAGTCTTTCACGATTATAACGCAAGACAATGAAAAAGGAAATTATCATATCAGGCTTCGGAGGACAGGGCGTGCTCTCCATGGGAAAAATCCTTGCTTACTCCGGACTGATGGAGGGAAAGGAAGTGACATGGATGCCAGCCTACGGACCGGAGCAGCGTGGCGGTACGGCCAACGTGACGGTTATTGTCAGCGACGACCGCATCTCGTCACCGATTCTCAGCCACTACGACGTGGCTATCGTGCTCAACCAGCCCTCACTCGAGAAGTTCATGCCTAAGGTGAAACCGGGCGGCATCCTCATCTACGACGGTTATGGCATCGCCGAGACACCGCATCGCGACGACATCACCATCTATCGCATCGATGCCATGGACAAGGCTGCGGAAATGAAAAACTCCAAGGTCTTTAACATGATCGTGCTCGGCGGACTGCTCAAAGTCTGTCCGATCGTCAGCACCGACGGCTTGCAGAAAGCACTCTACAAGACGCTACCTGAGCGCCATCACGACCTGATACCGCTGAATATGAAGGCGGTGGAAGAGGGACAAGGTATCATCAAGAAGGTGAATGGATAGGTAGATAGAGTTACTATTACTTTTCTGCTAAATAAAGACGACCTCCACGGGACTGTTGCAATGTCGGTTGCAAGGTCTTGTGGAGGTCATTTTGTTCTTGTGAGATAGAAGGTAGAAAGAAATATTACTATGCCGGGGTTAGGGCGGGGATGAACCCCGCCCCTACGATCTCACCGTGCCATTAACAGGGTCATACCACTAAAACGATATGAATGCCATTCACCGTAGGGGCGGGGTTTATCCCCGCCCTAGCCCCGCAAAACATATAATTGGGTCGTATCGTCACCAGTCTTGGAATTTGGATGCCCCAATGACGAAAACAAGGGTATTTACTTGTCGATAGTCAACGGCACCTTTTCGAGGTTCTTCTCGATCTCGTCGTCGGTGACCGTGTAGTTTGCCAGATCGCCGTTGATATAGCTCATGTACGACGGCATGTCGATGAGGCCATGACCGGAAAGGTTGAAGAGGATGACTGGTGCCTTGCCTTCCACGTTGGCGCGCTTGGCTTCGCGGATGGTGGCAGCGATGGCGTGGCAACTCTCCGGAGCCGGGATGATGCCCTCGGTCTGGGCGAAGAGCACACCAGCGGCAAAGCTCTCCAGCTGAGGGATGTCCATGCCGGCGAGATAGCCGTCCTTGAGCAGTTGCGAGATGATGACGCCGGCACCATGGTAGCGCAGGCCACCGGCATGGATGTTGGCCGGTTTGAAGTCATGACCCAGAGTGAACATCGGCAGCAGAGGCGTGTAGCCGGCCTCGTCGCCAAAGTCGTATTCAAACTTGCCACGGGTGAGTTTCGGACAGCTGTTCGGCTCAGCGGCGATGAATTTCGTATCTTTGTGTGTGCCGTCGAAGACGTGGCGCATGAAGGGGAAGGCAATGCCGCCGAAGTTGGAGCCGCCGCCGAAGCATGCGATGACCTCGTCGGGATATTCCCCAGCCATCTCCATCTGCTTCTCAGCTTCCAGTCCGATGACAGTCTGATGGAGTGCGACATGGTTCAGCACCGAGCCCAGCGTGTATTTACATCCGGGTGTGGTGGTGGCCAGTTCGATGGCTTCAGAGATAGCGGTACCCAAGGAGCCGGGATGGTTGGGGTCAGCCGTGATGATATTCTTTCCGGCGCGTGTCGACATCGAGGGCGATCCCTCCACAGTAGCGCCGAAGGTGCGCATGATCATCGATCGGTAAGGCTTCTGCTGCATCGTGATCTTCACCTGATACACGGCGGCCTCCAGTCCGTAGAGCTTGGCGGCATAGCTGAGTGCAGCGCCCCACTGTCCGGCACCGGTCTCGGTGGTCACGTTGGTGTCGCCCTCCTGTTTGCAATAGTAGCACTGGGGCAGGGCGGAGTTGATCTTATGGGAACCTAAGGGGTTGGTCGATTCATTCTTGAAATAGATATGAGCTTTTGTGTCGAGTGCTTTCTCCAGTGCGTAGGCACGCACCAGTGGTGTGGCACGATAGTAGCAGTATTTGTCACGCACCTCGTCGGGGATGTCGATCCATGCGTGTTCCTGGTCGAGTTCCTGCCGTGAGCACTCCTGGTTGAAGATATGTGCCAGGTCATCGGCATGCAGCGGCTTGTGGGTAGCAGGATTCAACGGCGGCATGGGCTTGTTGGGCATCTCGGCTTGGATATTGTACCACTGACGGGGAACATCGTTTTCGTCCAAAAGGAATTTCTTTCTCTTCATAATGATTGCTTTCTGTTTGTCAATTTGCAGTTGGTGATTGTATTCCAGTTGCAAACTTACACAATTTTCTTCAATTTTTTGCCATTTGTGGAGAATAAATTTCTCTGGAGCTATAAATAATAAGGTATGAGTCCTATATGGCTATGCTGCCGTGCACTGCATGTCGCAGGTGCTGCAGCGATACGAATAAGCCGTTGGTTGATTCTATTTTTCCGTCTTATAGCCCTTGTTCTGGGTCAACTTGTTATTGAGGTCAATGGCTTTTGTGGGGATAGGGAACACAATGGTGTGGGCGTCGCTCTCACTCTCAATGGGTTGTCTGAGGTCGTAAGCCTTGTGAAATAGTCCATATCGGATGAGGTCTCGCCGCCGGCTGCCTTCCCACATCAGTTCGAGCAGCCGCTCACGCAGGATGTTGTCGAGCGTTGCAGGGCGGCTGGGCATTCCCACGCGACGGCGTACAGCATCCAAATCACTCTGTCCGTTTTCACCGTTACGCACTTTTGCCTCGGCGCGCATGAGCAGCACGTCGGCGAAACGGAAGAGCACGATGTCGTTGTCCTGCAGTTTGCCGTCGGCGTAGGCCTTGCGGTCTATCTCGTATTTGGCCATTCGTGCACCGGCTGTCTTCTCGTAGGGCGAGTAGGTGAGGTTCTCTGCCATCACCAAGGGCTGGTAGACGAGAGGTTCCCCACTTTCCAGTGTCACCACCTTCCCGTCGACTTTTACGGTGTCGGCATAGAAGTTGATAGCGAAGCGCGTGTCGAGGCTGTCGGTGCCGTAGCCGAAGGCATGTACGGTGGCGAGCGTTGCCGAGGTGCCGTTTTCGGCATCCATGCCGATGGCACCGCCGTGGGCATAGTGTCGCGAGCGGTAGAGATACCAGAATTGGTTTTGGTATTTGATCTTGTCCATGGGTATGGTGAAGATGTTTTCCACGGAAGTCTCGTTGTGTACGCTGAAGTTGAAGGCGTAGTCGGGCTGTAGCTGATAGCCTTCTTTCTCGATTTCGTCACAATAGTGGACACAGGCTTGCCAGGCATTCATCGTCAGTCCGTCGACGGTGAAGGTCATCGTCTTGCCGTCGGGGTGCTGCTTGTCGGTCCAGTCATCGTCGGCGTAGACCTCAGCATTGAGAAGCAGGCGGGCCAGCAGGAACTGAGCCACGGGTCGCGTCATGCGTCCGTAGTAGTTGCCCTCAAGGTTGCTGTGCTCATTGGCGAGGTATGGCAGACACGCCTGCAGTTCAGCGATGATGCTGCGGAACACGGTGCTGCGCTCTTGCTGACTGACATTCGTGAACGCCTCTTGGTCTTGGGTGACGTAAGGGATGCGGCCGAACATATCCATGAGCTCGTAGTAGAATAGGCATCTAACGGCTTTTATTTCAGCTGTATAGGATTGATATTCGTCGTCGGTGAGCAGTGTTCGGTTGGTATCGATGACAGCGAGGCTGTGGTTGCAGAGCATGGCGACCTTGTAGAGGTAGAGCCATGTATTGTAGAGAGCCTCGTCGGAGGCAGTCCAGCGGTGCTCGTAGAGATTCTGCCAGAAGCCGCCGTCGTACCAGTCACCGCCGCGGATAGGAATGATGGCCTCGTCGGTAGAGAAGGTGTTGTAGTCGTAGAGTCCGCGCACAGTGCCTTCGAGTCCTTGTGAGTCGCTGTTGCCGCCTATATAATTATATAAGGTGGCAACGGTGTTGATATATAGGTTTGTGGTGCTGTTGTAGGCTTTTTCTTCGGGAAGCAGTCCCTTGGTGTTCTCATCCAGACAGGACGAGAAAGTAGAGAGAACAAGGGCTGTAGCGAAGAGCAGCAGAAGACGTTTGGTAATCATCATGGTGAATGGCGATTTACTTATTGGCAGAAACGCAGAAACTTAGAATTGAATGCTCACCCCGATGCTGAAGGTTCGGTAGACGGGGTAGGACCGCTTGTCGTCGATACCCAGTGTGGAGTCGACGACATAGCTGTTGATCATGGGAGTCAGTCCGCTGTAGGCAGTGATGGTGGCCAAGTTGTTGACAGAGGCCGACAGGCGCAGGCGGCTGATATAGCGTGAGTGCAGAGGCACGTTCCAGCCTATGGTGAGGTAGTCGAAGTTGAGATAGTCTCCCCGCTCAAGCCAGTAGTCGGTGGCACGCTGGTCTTTGATGTTCATCTCGGGAGCCTTGCTCATGACGTTGTAGTCGGGAAAGCTCGACATGTTCATATAGGTCAGTGCCGTTCCGTTGTAGATCTTGTGTCCGAAGGCACCGTTCATCTGCAGTGAGATGTCGAAGTCCTTGTAGCGGAAACTGATGTTTGAGCCGAGTGTCCATTTTGGTGTGGCCTGTCCGGCGATGTATCGGTCACCGCCGTCCTCGATGTTGACGCGCCCGTTGTGGTCAAGATCTTCGATGTCGTACATATAGGAACCGTTTTCGTTCTTTACCAGTCCTTTGCAATGCGGCAGGTAGAACACGCCGACAGGCTGGCCTACTATCTGATAGACGATGTTGTTTTCGCCGCCATGGAATCCGGCACCGCTGAGAGATCCGAAGGCTGTGATGTCCGGTGCCGTGAGATGGTAGCCGTTGTATTCGCCCGAGAGCGAGATGAGCTTGTTCTTTTGGAACGAGAGGTTGAGGTTGACATTCAGCTCCATGTCCTTACGGCTGATGGCGGTGACGCCGAGTCCGAACTCCACACCTTGGTTGCTCATCTTGCCGAGGTTGGCGAGCAGCTTGTCAAAGGTGAAGGGCGGCACGGGCACATCGTACTGATAGAGCATATCGGTGGTACGCGAATAGTAGTATTCGGCGGTGAGCACGAGGCGGTTGTGCCACAGGCTGATGTCGGTGCCGACGTTGAAGGTCGATCGTGTCTCCCATTTCAGGTTGGGATTGCTGTTGCGGAAGAGTCCCATGGTCGTGGTGGGTGTGTTGTCGACCGACACGGTGCCGATGGGTTTGACGAGGTTTTGTGAGTAGTACGACGAGATGCCGCCGAGGTTTCCTGACTGTCCGTAGCCGGTGCGCAGCCGCATGATGTCGAAGAGATGGCTAAGGGCATGGAAGAAGTGCTCTTTGGTGAGATCCCAAGAAAGAGACACAGAGGGGAAAGCACCCCATTTGTGCCCGCTGGCAAACATAGAGCTGCCGTCGGCACGCAGACTTGCACCGAGCGTGTAGCGGTCGAGAAGGGTATAGCTCAGACTACCCATGAACGAGAGCAACGAGGGGCTGTCGGCATCGGATCCTGTGCCGCCGTAGGGAATCGTAGAGGCAGCACCGAGGTTGTCGTAGCCAAGCTCATTGGTGGTGAAGCCTTTGACGAGAGTCCAAAATCCACTGGCGTTGCTCTTTTGATATTCGGTCAGCAGGGTGGCAGAGAGATGATGTGCGCCCCACGTGTCATCAAATTTCAGTTGTGCGTTGCCCAGCCATGACTCGGTCTTTCGCTCGCCGCGGGTAGCCTGTCCCTGAGCCCAGATCCAGGTAGGGCAGAAGGTAGCGTTTTCCAAAGAGTTATAGCTGTAGGCACCGAGCAGAAGCAGGTGGAGCGAGGGCTCGTCGTTGCTTTTGTCGCTGAGCAGTCCTAAAAGGTTGAAGTCCATGTCGATATGGGCATCGAAGTTGAGGTTCTTGGTGTCGTTTTTCTTTTTCAGCAGCACCATAGGGTGGTTGATCTGCTCGGCGGTGTTATTTTTGTCGCCGGAACCGTCGGCATTTGTAGTGGCCGGTATGGTAGGGTTCTGTGCAGCGGCACTGTAGAAGACCTCCCAGGGGTTGAAGAGGTCGTGGCTTTTCTGTGACGAACCAAAGACACCGAAGTCGATTTTCAGCAGGTCGTCGAAGGCCCACTGCGTGAGGTCGGCCTTGGCGGCGTAGTTGCGATAGGAGTTGGTACGGATAATCGTGTTGTGGTCCATGGCACTCAGTGAGGCACGGTAGCTCGACTCTTTGGAGCCACCGCTGAAGGCCACATGGTGGTTGGCGATGTATCCGGTGCGTGTGATGATGTCTTGGAAGTTGGTGTTGCTGCCCTCGTCCTTATAATAGAGGCCGAGCGCCTGTGCCGTGGCGATGTATCCCGGAGCGTCGAGCATGTCGAGCGTTTTGTATTTCGACTCGAAGCCGATGTTCCCGTCGTAGGAGATATGAAACTGTGTTCCGCTGCCTCGCTTGGTCTTTACCTCGATGACACCGGAGGCTCCACGGGAACCGTATTGTGCGGTCTCGGCAGCGTTTTTGAGGATGGTGAAACTCTCGATGTCGGAGGGATATACCGAAGAAAGGGCACTAAGGTCGGAATATACACCGTCGATGATCACGAGCGGGTCGTTGCCGCCGGTGATGGACGTAGTGCCTCGCACACGCACCGAGCTGAGTTGTGCCATACGGTTCTCGCCCGATGTGATGTTCACACCGGCTGCCTGCCCCGTGAGTGCATTGAGCGGATTGGTGACCAAACCTTTGTTCATATGGTTTTCGGTCACCACATCGACAGATCCCAGTGAGGTGCCGTTGACGGTGAGGCTGTCTATGGGTATTTGCAGTTTACCTGGTCGCTTGCCGTGATGGCGGGTCTGCGCCACCAACGTGCTGGCGGGGAGACAGAGAAACAGCAGGGTCAGAAAAACAGGAGTGCGCATGACGGGCAGTTCTTTAATATGATTTTGTAATTGCAAAGATAAGTGAAATATTAGACAGAAACAAGTCTGGAGACAAAAAAATACAGTATGCGCGTCCACTGGCTTACAAAAATCTCGTTTGGATTTTCTTTCTAACAAAAGGTCTTTCGCTGCGTAGGTTTCAATCATTCCCTGCTTAGCAAAAGACCTTTTTCTATAGCGTTACAACATTGAAAACATAGCTTTGACCCCACGGGAACATAGCTTCGATCCCACGAGAACATAGCTTTGTCCCCATGAGAACATAGCTTTACATAATCAACAAATGCGTCCGTCCTTAAAAGCGTTGATAACTACTGAGCCGTTAATCTTCATTCCAGTATTCCGCGTAAGCGTCCTCCATCACGTCCGGGAAACCATAGCCGGAAGACTGACAGTTAGCGATTATCTTGTCAACGCGCTTTTGGAAATGAGACTGTAGGCCCTGTTTTGAGATTTCCTTTAGGGCATTGACAAAATTCGTGTATGCTGAATCATAGAATGATTCCCACAAGTCGCCCCAACTATTGGCTACTTTGCTTGCGCATTCAGGGATGTAAAGCATAAGGTCGCATAGCAAGACAGGGTCGGGATCAAGTGACTTGAAATCCTTAACAGCTTTCTTACAGACAGAGAATCTCATTTTGCCGTCTCCACGCTTTGGAAAGAACTCCTTTGTGATAATCTCTTTGTATTGCTCGTATTTCGCGTTGTCGTTAGGATGAACAGCATAGTCCAGGAACTCTTTGGCCTCCTTGCGCGCTGTGTAAAGGTCAAGAACGAGCTGTTCAAGCCCTTGACGGTCAAGAGACTTTATATATTTCTTTACTTCTGTTTTAGACATGGTCTTACATATTATAGTTCATACATCAGATAATGGCTTTCATGCATACCAAGTGACTGATATACCTTTTGAGCGTTAAAGTTGTTGCGATCAACATAAAGCCGCAGCGCACTGGCACCTTCTGATTGTGCTATGGCCTTTGCAAAATCGAACAGCTCCTTGAAGACTCCTTGATGACGGTTTTCCTGGCGCACATATACGCTTTGTATCCAATAATAGTTACAGTTGTTCCAATCACTCCATTCCGTTGTAAGCATCAATGAGCCAAGGACCTCACCATTGTCATTCCGTGCCACAAGATAAGTAGCCTTGCTGTCATCAGCGATGCCCGCCTTAACTCCCTCGCGTACGGTTTCATAGTCAAGTTCTGTTCCTTCTGACTCCTTTGCCATAGCCATTTGGAACTTCACTAACGTCTCTGTGTCTTCGATGTTCGCAACATCTATCTTGTATTTATACTCCATTTCTTAATTAATTAACGATTATACAGCATCTAACTCTTTAATATCAAACCTATCAGAAGTTAATAGAAATTTAACTTTACTATTGGTCATCAAAGATTGGTATTGGGAAATGAATCGATTGGTGGAAGATGTCCATAGTCTTGGGAAATAGAGTTGAATGCGAAAAGTCAAATCACTTATTCGAGAATATCCTGAAATTGCGGATGCCTCTGGTACCAGACTGCGGCGAATGAGCAGACGGGCAGGACTTTTAACCCTTTACTGACAGCATAGTCGTTGACAGCACTGACAAGCAGACTCCCCACACCCATCCCTTCCTTGTAGGCATACGTGTGGTCAATGCTCAATACATTTCCCTTGAAGGAGAAATCCAGTCGGCCAACAAGTTCGTCACCATCATAGGCAAGCACCTTGCCGCCAGTATTCGTAGTCTCAATCTTCGTCTCCATATCAGTCACAAAGGTACTTTCCATTTCCGACGCTATTTTCTTTCCGATGCACTATCTTCACATCCTTGATAATCAAGCGCATTGCACTTTAATCGGTACGGACGAAATTTCAACATTTAGCCAAACATCCTCGGAATGTTCAATTCCTTGATAATCAGCTGTTGCACATATTCTGTCGTACCACGCTTATTCTTTGTGATATTTTGCGGTAGCTCTGATATGGCAAAGGTAGTTATAATCAATGAAAATCGAGCAGAAAGTAGTTGGATTTTGATTGTAGAGACTTGAATTGGTGCTATTTTGTTTAAAAATAGATGTAAAACGCAATAACATGGATAATTATTTCCGTAATCTTTCTTGATTATCCAAGATAATTTTTACCTTTGTAAACCAAGAAACACATGAAAGGATATGGCAAAGAAAGATATCAATCGCATCAAGATAGTATTGGTTGAAAACAAAAGGACAGCCAAGTGGCTGGCAGACGAATTGGGTAAAGACCCAGCCACCGTGAGCAAGTGGTGTACCAACTATTCGCAACCAAGCCTCGAAACTCTTGTACAAGTGGCAGAGGCTCTTGATGTGGATGTCCGCTCTCTCATTGTGCAGACGAAGAAAAGCCGGATTGAAATAGAAGCAGAGAAACTTCTTAATATTCCGTCAAACCAGTAAGATGAATACAATTAGAAGATTATGACAACAAAGGAAATAGACGAAAAATCGTTAGATAACGCACACCGCCTCTATGAGTCGGGCGATATAGATAAAATTCCAGTTGGAACTACAGTAGGTCTTCAGCAGATACATCATTATCTTTTTGATGGTCTATACTCGTTTGCTGGCGTCATCCGCGATAAGAATATAGCCAAAGGCGGTTTCCGCTTTGCCAATAGTCTTTATCTTGATGCAGCCCTCGCTGCCGTAGAGGAAATGCCTGAAGACACTTTCGAGCACATCATTGAGAAGTATGTTGAGATGAACGTATGTCATCCCTTCATGGAGGGCAACGGTCGTTCCACCCGCATTTGGCTCGATATGATACTGAAACGCTCCCTCGGTAAGGTGGTCAATTGGCAGTATGTGGACAAAGACCAATACCTCTCGGCCATGGAACGCTCACCCATCAATGACCTCGAACTGCGTTATCTCCTCTCGCAGAACCTCACTTCCGATACGGACAACCGTGAGGTGATATTCAAGGGAATAGAGCAGAGCTACTATTATGAGGGGTATGAAAAGTAAATACATAAACAATAAATATAGATTATAGAATGGCTGCAATAGACCAATATATAGAGCGAATACCTAATACTGAATTGCAAGAGCAAATCAGAGAAGAGGTGGCTCGACTGACTAAGAAGAAAAGGTTTGGACTGGTTTACGAGAACCATTTACCTGATAATGTACTTATGCCAGAGGTGACGATTCGTCGTGGCACGAAGGTGGCTTTGCGTGGCAATACTCCTAATGACGTGTATGAGGTGCAAGACATTGAGAAAGACAATGCCGTGTGCCGAAATCTTGCTTCTCTTGAGGATAACCTAAAATCCGCAAGAAGAGTCGATAATGCCAGTTTT